>JAAUYD010038015.1_pt1 | contig 37804 bp, 36 predicted proteins | sample 7278101 | NCBI WGS metagenome assembly JAAUYD01 (sample SAMN14350128, study PRJNA611818) | marine sediment metagenome | isolation source: surface marine sediment (0.6m) | place: French Polynesia: Moorea | collected 2018-08
CGGGGGATCTCGGGTGGTCAATGCTCGGCAGCATGCAACTCCCCGGGAAAGCTCTTGTTTCCGGACACGATCCGACGACTCCCTGCGTCATGACGCGGGCCCCGCCGGGGGTGCCCGCCCGAGGCCCCGAAGGCTGCACATCGCCTGCCGGTTGCTGAAGCGCCGGTGCCGCCTTCCGCGGCGGGCCGCCGCGTTCGAAGGCGATCCCGACGTTCGGTGTCGAGACACCACCACTACGCCAATCCATGCGGCATGGTCGCTGCCAGGGGTGTCCGGGTTCCCATATTCGGGAAAGGGCCACCCTTCCGCCGGGCTGGGTGACCTCGCTGCAACGCGGCGAACCCCGCCCGAGGAGCCGTCCGCGCTGCGTCATGGCTGGCCGACCGCCTCGAGGACCTCGATCTCGACCCCCTCGGGGGCCTCGAAGCGGAACTGGTCCGCCGGGATCGGAACGTCGGTTCGCAGCTCCTCGAAGTCCACCTCGGTGCGGTTGCCGAAGAGGTCCTCGACCACGGTGCCCGCCACCTCGCCGCTCTTTGGGTCCGCGCGGATCTCGAGCACCTGGTAGGTGCTGGGCTCGCGAGGGCGCAGGATCAGCCGGACCTCGGCCGCCTCGCAGTCGACGGCCCCGACCTCGAAGGAGGCCAGGAGGTCCCCCTCGCCCAGGAGGAACTGGAAGGCCGCGCCGGAGAGGAAGCCCTCGTCGACGGGAAGCGCTTGCGCCTCCTTGGCCACCGGATCGTAGATCCACAGGGTGCTGCCGTCGCTCACGACGAGGCTCGGCTCCGGAGTCTCGTAGCTCCAGCGCATCCGCCCGGGCTTCTCGAAGGCCACGCTTCCTCGCGACGGCTCCGATCCGAACCCGGAGCCTCCGAAGGCCACGCTCGTCATGCGCTGCTCGAAGCGCGCCGAGAGCTGCTCGACGGACTCGTAGCGGCGCTGCACGCGAAGGGCGATCTGCTCGGCGCAGCTGAGCTCGGCCGCTGGCGCGGTGGCGGGGGCGGCTGGGTCGCCGGGGTCGGGCTCCGCTCGCTCCGCAGCCGGGGTCCCGGCGACGGGAGGCGCCGTGGGCGCCGGTGCGGCGTCACCGCCCGCGGCGGCCCCCGAAGGCGTGGCGGCGAGCAGCAGGGTCACCACGACGGGCAGGATCGTCATGGGAGCTTGGACGCGCAGCGGAGCGTCGGGCTTCACTCCTCGTCCTCGCCGATGGGCCGCACGAACACCTCGCGGGGACGCGTCCCCACCTGGGGGCCGACCACGCCCTCGCGCTCCATCTGCTCGACGATCCGCGCGGCGCGGTTGTAGCCGATCTTGAGACGGCGTTGGACGTACGAGATGGAGGCGTTCTGCGTCTCGGCGACGATCGCCAGCGCCCGGTCGTAGTGCTCGTCCGTCTCCTCGTCGGGGTCGCCGGCGTTCTCGGTCTCCTCGGGAAGCCGCGTCAGCTCCTCGTCGAACTGCGGCTTGCCCTGGGAGCGCAGGTGCTCGACGAGGCTCGCCACCTCCTTCTCGGTGACGAAGGAGCCGTGCAGCCGCTGGAGCTTCGAGGTGCCCGGGGGCAGGAAGAGCATGTCGCCCTGCCCGAGCAGGGTCTCGGCGCCGCCCTGATCGAGGATGGTCCGCGAGTCGGTCCGGGAAGACACCTGGAACGACAGGCGCGAGGGGAAGTTCGCCTTGATGATCCCGGTCAGCACGTCGACGCTCGGACGCTGGGTGGCGAGCACGAGGTGGATGCCGGACGCCCGCGCCATCTGCGCCAGCCGCTGCAGCGACTCCTCCACGTCCCGGGCCGAGACGACCATCAGGTCGGCCAGCTCGTCGATCACCACGACGATGTAGGGGAGCCGCTCCCAGGCGACCTCTTCGCCCTCGGTCTCGCCGGGCTTCGGCTTCAGGCGGAAGTGCGTCTCGCCCTCGGCCAGCGCCTCGTCGGCGCGCTCGTTGTACTGCCGGATGTTGCGCACGCCGAGCGCGGCCATCCGCTGGTAGCGCTCCTCCATCTTCTGCACGATGCCGCGCAGGGCGGCCGAGGCGCGCTTCGGGTTCGTCACCACGTCGGCGATCAGGTGCGGAATGCCCTCGTAGATCGACAGCTCGAGGAGCTTCGGATCGACGAGGAGGAGCTTCACTTCGTCGGGCCGGGCGCGGAAGAGGATCGAGCAGAGCAGCGAGTTCAGGAAGACGCTCTTGCCCGTGCCGGTCGCGCCGGCCACCAGCAGGTGCGGCATGGTGGCGAGATCGGCGTCGACGGGGTTGCCGAAGATGTCCTTGCCGAGGGCGAGGGTCAGCTTCGACTCGCTCTGGCGGAACGAGCGCGACTCGAGCAGGTCGCGCAGGTAGACGACGTCGCGGTTCGGGTTCGGCACCTCGATGCCCACCACCGACTTGCCGGGGATCGGCGCGATGATGCGGATCGAGATCGCCCGGAGCGCCAGCGCCAGGTCGTCCGAGAGGTTGGTGATGCGGTTGACCTTGACGCCCGCTGCCGGCTCGAACTCGTACATGGTGATCACGGGGCCCGGGTGCACCGTCACCACGCGGCCCTGCACGCCGAAGTCGGCGAGCTTCTTCTCGAGGATCCGCGAGTTCATGATCAGGCTGTCGCGGTCCCACTGACGCGCCCCCTCCGGCGGCCGCTGGAAGAGGTCGATGTCCGGCGGGTCGTAGGGGCCCGCGCTCCCGCCCTCGTTGAAGGTGAAGGCCTCCTGCTCGGGCTTCTCGGGCTTGCGGTCGGCGCGGTGGTCGACGATGTCGGGAGCCTCGGCCCGGCGGGCGCCGGCGGCGGGGAGCACCGCCTTCGGCGGCGGCTCCTTCTGCTCCTCCTCGAGGTCGGGGCCGTCGGCGATGGCGGGCTCGCGAGCGGCTGCCGTGCGTCGCCGGCGGGCGCGCTGCTCGCGCCAGACGGTGATGGCCGCCGTCCCCCGGGTCGCCACGGCCACCGCCAGCTCGCTGGCCTCGCCGAGTGCGCGGCGGGTCAGCCGGGCGGCACGGAGCGTCGCCTCGCCCAGCAGCCGGCTCGCGGCGGCTCCGCCCTCGGCCAGCAGCAGCAGGCCCCGCCCGGGCGAAGCGCCGGCGATCCCGAGCGTGCCGACCCCGAGCAGCATGGCGTTGAGCGCGAGGGCGCCCGGCGCCGAGAAGAGCGTGGACTCGAGGCCGGCCAGCCACTCGCCGAGGCGCCCACCGCGCGCGAAGGCGAACTGCCCGGGCGCCAGGTGCTCGAGCAGCGCCGGCCCGGTGGAGAGCGCCATCAGGAGCAGGCCCGCCGAGACCCAGAAGCGGCTGCGGAAGGCATTCACGCGGCCGCTGGTCAGGAGCAGCGTGCCCAGGGCGAAGAGGCCGGCGACGGGCACCAGGGCGCCGGCTCCGGTGGCGCCCACGAGCAGGGCCGCGAGGGAGGCGCCCGCGACGCCGGCGGCATTCTCGACCGGCTCGATGCGGAAGGCGGGGTCGGCCGGGTGGTAGGTGAGCAGCGCGATCGCGCCGAGCAGGGCGACCCCGAGCAGCACGATGCCCGCGGCCTCCTGGGCGATCTGGCGGAAGGCGGAGCCCTCGCTGCCGGCACCGCGACGGGCCGATCGGCCCCGTCGTCGCTGCGCGCTCCGCTTCGCCTGCTTTGCCATGGCCGAGACCGCCGGGCGAGCAATGGCGAGCCGATCGCAGACGACGCCGGCGTGGATCCACCGGCTCTCCGTCCGCAGCGACTCGCACCGACTCCGAGCATCAGCCGGGACCGACCGCCGCCCTCCCCTCACCCCTGGGAGGACCGCGATGCACTGGCCCCGGGTGACTCGAACCTACCGGATCGTCGAGGGCGCTTCTAGCGACGGGCCGGATTCGGCGCGTTGCATCCCGCGGCCCTGGTACGCCGGATCGAAGCCCTCGCCGATCACGGTACGCACCCGATCGCTGAGCGCGGCGCGGTCGGCCGCCACCAGCCCCACGGTCGGAACCGGGACGCCGTAGTGGATCTTGATGGCGCCGGGCTCGGCCCGGAAGCTGTCACGGGGCATGACGTGCTGGGAGCCCGAGATCGTGACGGGAACGACGGGCACCTGGGCCTCGATCGCCAGGTGGAAGCCGCCGCTCTTGAAGGGGGCGAGCTCCTCCCCGCTTCCCCGCGTGCCCTCGGGGAAGATGATCACGTTGGCCCCGTCGCGTATCTGCTGGGCCGCGGCCCGCAGGCTCGCGATCGAGGCGGTGCGATTGCTGCGATCGATCATGACGCCGACGGTCATCGCCAGCGCCCAGCCGAAGAAGGGGATCCAGGCCAGCTCCCGCTTCGCGACGAAGCGGTAGTTCACGGGCAGGGTCTCCACCAGGGCGCAGATGTCGAACAGGCTCTGGTGGTTGTTCATGTAGACGGCGGGCTTGTCGGGATCCAGGTTCTCGAGGCCCGTCGCCACGATCTTCACGCCACAGGTCACGACGATCCAGTGGATCCACTGGCGCCCGATCCAGCAGGTGATCGCCCCGGGCTCGCGGCCGAAGAGTCCGCGGTCGAAGGGCACCAGCACCAGGGCGATCGTGCCCCAGAACACGGTGTACAGACTCACCAGCAGATAGCGGGCCAGAAGGACCATCGACGGACTCCGGTTCGAACCTAGGGCGACTCGTGAATCGGTGTCAACGCAGCAGGCAGCGTCGGAAACGGAAGCTCCGAGCGCTATCCGCGGGGCCCTGCTTCGGATACTCTCAGGCCCTCCCTCGGAAAACAGGAGCCCCCCATGGCCGGCGTCAACAAGGCAATCCTGATCGGAAACCTCGGGCGCGACCCCGAGCTTCGCTACACGCAGAGCGGGCAGGCCGTCGCGAACTTCTCCCTCGCCACCAGCGAGAGCTGGAACAAGAAGGACGGCAGCGGACGCGAGGAGAAGACGGAGTGGCATCGCATCGTCGCCTGGGGCCGCACGGCCGAGCTGTGCGCCCAGTACCTGGCGAAGGGCCGCACCGTCTACATCGAGGGCCGCCTGCAGACCCGCGAGTGGGAGAACAAGGAAGGCCAGAAGCAGCGCACCACCGAGATCGTCGCCAACACGGTGCAGTTCATCGGCGGGCGGGGCGGTGCGGGCGGCGACGGGGGCCGGAGCAGCGGGCCGAGCGACGGAGGCGACGGCTTCGGGGGTGGCGACCCTTCGGGTCCGCCCCCGGCAGACGACATCCCGTTCTAGCCGCGCGTTCCGCGGAAGAGATCCCGGCCGATCAGTCGGCTTCGGGGCCGGTGGTCTTCAGGCCGCGCACCAGCTCGTCGATCTGCCGGCGCGCGCTGTCGCCGAGCGCGTCGAACTCGACGCCCATGCCCGGCGTCGGCGAGCCGGCGGGCTCGATCCGCGCCACGCGGCCGGTGACCTCGATCGCGTGAGCCGCCCCCGGGAGCTGGAAGCTCAGCTTCACCTTCTCGTCGATGGCGAGGGGCGCCTCGGTCTCGATGAAGATGCCGCCCTCGTTGATGTTCTGGCTGAACTCGGCGAACAGCGAGTCGACGGTCTCGTACTCCACGCGCACGCTGACCGGCGCGCGCGCACTGCGGCGACGCTCGACGATCTTCTGGACCTGGGAATCACTTGCCACGAAAGGCTCATCGGCCCACCCGTTGCCGGGCATGAGCGCCGGCGTCCCGGGGCCCGCCAACGAGCCGAGGGGTCAGCCCCCCGGGTAGCCGGGCTCGACCCTCGCTCAGGGCTCGCTCGGGACTCAGTCACGGCTCGAACCGGCAGCGGCCCTCCTCACGAAGGCTCGTGAAGCCCCGCTCGGCGACCACGACGTGGTCGACCACGGGCACGCCCAGGAGCTGCCCGGCCCGGATCAGGCGATCCGTGATCTGGCGGTCCTCGGGGCTCGGCGTCGGGTCGCCGCTCGGGTGGTTGTGGGCCAGCACCACCGCGGCCCCGGACTCGGACAGCGCCGGCCGGAACACCTCGCGCGGGTGCACGAGGCTCGCGGTGAGCGTCCCCTGGGAGGCCTGGAACTCCCGGACCAGGCGGTGGCGGCCGTCGAGCACGAGCACCAGGAAACGTTCGCAGCGGGCATCGCGCAGGCGCGGGTGCAGGTGGCGGAACACGTCTTCGGGCCCGCCGATGGCGTCGCCCGGCCGCAGCCGGCGCCCGGCCACGCGACGTCCGAGCTCGAGCGCCGCCGCAAGGCAGGCCCCTTTGGCCGGGCCGATTCCGGCCGTCGCGAGGAGCTCGCCCAGGCCGGCGCGGGCGAGCCCGGTCAGCCCCTGATGGCTTGCGAGGAGGGTTCGTGAGAGGTGGGCCGCCGAGCGCCCGGGCCCGCCGGAGCCGAGCAGCAGCGACACGAGCTCCTCGTCGGAGAGTACGCCGGCGCCCTGCTCGAGCAGGCGCTCGCGGGGCCCGGACGCTGCCGGCGGACGGGACGCAAGGGCGCGCACGGCTCCTCGCCGCTCGCTCGGGACGGGTTCGGATCGGGGCACGCAGGCCCTCCCCCGGGACCGGGGGTTCGAGACGGGCCTAGGCCGGAACCTGGGAGCAGGCGCGTTCCGCCTGCTCGGCGGATCCGAAGCGCTCCCGGAACTCCGTCGCGGGCACCTCGGGCGCCAGCACGCCGCGCAGGGTCTCGACGCGGTGGTCCTCGGGCTCGAGCCGCGACACGAAGGAGCGCAGGATGGCGAGGTAGCCCTTCACCTCGCCCGGCTGGCTCATGGCCGCCGTGAGCTCGATGGGGCTCGAGGTGCGGTAGGTGGTGCCGTCGAGGGTGGTCACGACGCCGCCGGGCGACACCTCGCCGAGCCGCTTCATCGCGGCTCGCAGATACGGGTCGGTGAATCCACCGCTCGGGGCGAGCGCCCGCGAGAGCTCCGAGGGATCGAGGCTCTGGCGCAGCTCCGCGTCGAACACGCCGGCGCAGCCGACCACGTCGCCGGGGACGATCGCCGCCAGCGCGCCGCGCGCCCGCTGCACGGCCTCGGTCCCGCCGTCCTTGGGGATCATCTCGACGGAGTACTTGTGGAGCCCCCGCACTTCGTCGCGGGACTGCCGCGAGCGCAGGTCGAAGCCGCCCGGGTTGGTCGCGTCGGCGCTCACGAGCAGGTCTTCGCCGAGCTGCAGGGCCTCGACCTTCGTGGCGACGGGGCTGGTCAGCCCGGACAGGTCGACGTCGGGGCCCTTGGCCGTCTCGGCCAGGATGACACGGAAGCCCTTCGCGACCTCCTGCACGCGCACCTGGAGCGGCTCCTTGGTGAAGAAGGCGAGGGAGCCCCGCCCGCCGAAGTAGGTGTGCGAGGCCGCGACCAGCATGTTGGGCAGCGCGTCGAGGGAGAGCTTGACGCGATCCTGCTTGGACGAGATGCGCACGCTGATCTCGCGCTGGCGGTAGCCCTCGAGGAAGGCGCGGATCATCACGGCGTCGCGCGGGCCGGCCTGGACGCGAGTCGGCAGCACGACCCTCGCCGGCGCCTCCGCCTGCTCGTAGCGCTTCTGGAAGTTCGAGCGGATGTAGAACAGGTCGAGGGTGGCGCCCGGCGGCGAGGTCTCCACCAGGATCGAGCGTTCGGAGAAGTTGTGTCCCGGGCGCAGGAACGCGAAGAGATTGGCCGGACGCCAGTCGGCGCGGTCGTCGGGGATCAGCACCACCGTCTCGACGGCGAGGGCCGGTGCGCCCGCGAGGAACGGCGCGGTCGCAAGGGCGACTGCCGCGAGGATACGTGCCACAAACATCATTGAACCGAGACTCCCCGAGGCCACCGCTGCGGGAGGCTACCAGATCACCGTCCCCATTCGTCGCTCTCGCGACGACCGGGAGAACGACGGTTCGCCGGGCCCGGAGCGCCGCTAGCGTTCGGCGCGGGCGGAGGCGAAGGCCAGCTGGGAGGCGAGGCGCGAGGCGCGCGGGTCGCCGCTCGAGCGGAGCTGGTCGATCACGAACGAGGCCGTGCCGGTGCCCCACGCGAGCTCCCGCATGTCCTGAAGGATCAGCGGTTGCTGCGACTCCGGAACGGTCTCGAACTCGGACACGAAGGCCCGCGGCTCGCGGGCGGCGAGATCGAGCATCCAGGACTGCCAGCGGGAGCAGGCGTCGCCCGCTGCCGGGAGCGGCCCACCGGCGACGCCGCTCGACAGGCAGGCACCCAGGGAGGGACGCAGGGCCAGGGCCTCCTCCGGCGCCGCCGAAGCGGCCGCGAAGCCGAAGCGGGGCGGAGCCTCGCCCGCGACCGTCCCGGCACCGACCGTTCCGGCACCCGAAGGCAGGAAGAGCGACGGGGCGTCGCGCCGCTCGTAGGGACGCTGGCTCAAGGTGATCGACTCGAGGTCGCCCTCGGTGAGGGCGGGGTCACCGGGCCAGCCGAGCCGAACGTCCACGTCGACGAAGACCAGGGCCAGGAGCGCCGCACCCGCCAGGGACGTGGCGGTCGCGCCCAGGCGCAGCCAGCGCGGCCCGCGCCCACGGTCCTGCTCGGCGCTTCGGTGATCGAGGTGCGCCATCAGCCGCGTCTCGAGGCCCTGGGGCAGCTCGACGGGCGGCAGCTCGCGTAACAGGTCGACCGTCCGTCGCAGGGAGTCGAGCTCCTGGCGACAGTCGGCACAGCGCGCCAGATGGCGGTCGAGCCGGCGCAGCTCGCGGGACGACAGCTGGCCGTCCACGTACGCACTGAGCTGCTCACGCAGCCGCGCGTGCCCCGCGAACGGCAGCCTCAACGGGGCCGCCTCGTTCGAGCTCCGCGGCCGCAGGCGGTCACGATGCGTCTCCCACGACTTCGGGCTCGGCCTGTACCAGATCGCCGAGCCGCTCGCGCAGCGCCTTGCGCGCGCGATGGATGCGCGACTTCACGGTGCCCTCGGCGACGCCCAGGATGCGTGCGATCTCGCCGTAGGGAAGGCCTTCGATGTCGTAGAGCACGATGGGGGCCTGGAGCGTCGGGCTGAGCTTCAGGAGCTCGGCCTGCACCCGGGCCTGGATCTCGGCGCCGGCGGCGGAGTCCTCGGGACCCCGGGGTGCGCTCGGTGCGCCGCCCTCGCCGATGGCCTGGCACTCGGAGATGCGCTCGAGATGGGCGCGGCGGCGGCCGAGCGAACGCCGTCGGTTCAGCGCCGCGTTGACCGCGACGCGATACACGAAGGTGCCGAAGCGGGACTCGCGACGGAACCGATGCCCGTGGCGGTGGAGGTTCAGGAAGGTCTCCTGCAACGCGTCCTCGGCCTCTTCGCGGCTACCGAGCATGCGCATCAGCAGGCCGAACGTGCGGCCATGATGGCGACGGACCAGGTCCGCGAAGGCCCTCTCGTCGCCGGCACGCCAGCGGTCGACGAGCTCGCAGTCGGGGTCCAGAGCCTGGGGCGACGGCAGCACGGTGTCGCGTGCAGCCGGCCGGGTTCCACCATCGAGTATCGGTTGGGTCACGAAAGCCACGTTCCCTTCGACGTCCGGGGAGCCGATGCGGTTCCCCGAGGTGTCGTCCTGGCTTGGACGCCATCCCCCACGGGATGATTCACCCTGGATTCGAGCCTTCCTGAAGATTGGATGCCTCCGGCCCACGCTATCCCCCCTGGGCCTCATCGGGTCGAACCCACACGCCGCTCTTTCCTCCCGACTTGGATACGAGTCGGACGGCCGAAACGGTCATTCCGCGGTCCACGGCCTTGCACATGTCATACACCGTGAGGGCCGCCGCCGTCACGGCCACGAGGGCCTCCATCTCGACCCCGGTGCGCGCGTGGGCCCGCGCGGTCGCCTCGATGACGACCCGAGTCCCCTCGGGGTCCGGATGCGCCTGGATGTCGACCTGATCGAGCGGCAGGGGGTGGGCCAGGGGGATCCAGTCCGCCGTCCGCTTGGAGGCCTGGATGCCCGCCAGCCGGGCGGTGGCCAGCACGTCGCCCTTGGGTACGCGCCCCTCGGAGATGGCGGCGAGGGTCTCGCCCGCCATGTGGACCTCGCCCCGCGCGACGCAGACGCGTTCGGTGATCGGCTTCTCGCCGACGTCCACCATGTGCGCGCGCCCGTCGGCGTCGATGTGGCTGAGCCCATCCTTCGCCTGGCTCACGGTCGCTCTCCCTCCAGCCACTCGAGCACGTCCTGGAACACGTGCTCGCGCTCCGGCTCGTTGAAGATCTCGTGGCGCAGGTTCGGATACAGCTTCAGTCGGCTCTGCGCGACCCGTTCGGCGAACGCGATGCTGCCCTCGGGCGGACAGATCGGATCGGCCTCGCCGTGCATCACCAGCACCGGGACGCGCACGTCGGGCGCGGCGGCAGCGGTGCGCGGCACCGCCTCGAGCAGCTCGTACGCCATCGACGCCGTCACGTTGCCGACGATGAGGGGATCCTCGAGGTAGGCCTTCACCACGGCGGCATCGCGGGAGAGGCCCTCGGGGTCGAGGCCACTTCCGATCGCGAAGGTCGGGGCCAGGCGCCGCAGCAGGCGCGCCGCCGTGATCCGCAGGCTCGAGATGCCCTCGCCGATGGCGAGTGCCGAGGCCGACAGCGCCGCACTCTCGATGCCTTCCTCTCCGCGGGCGAGATAGGCGGCCGTCACGAGCCCGCCCATGCTGTGTCCGACGAGGTGGAAGGGAAGCTCGGCGTGCTGTGCCTGGCAGTCGCGCACCATCGCTGCGAGGTCGTCGACGAACTCGTCGAAGTTCTCGACGTGAGCGCGGCGTCCCTCGGAGCGCCCGTGCCCTCGGTGGTCGTAGGCGTGCACGGCGAAGCCGCGATGCCCGAACCAGCGCGCGATCTCCTCGTAGCGACCGCAGTGCTCGGCGTAGCCGTGGACGAGCAGGAGCTGGCGGTGCGGGGCATCGGGCAGCCAGCTGCGACGATGGAGCCGAGCGCCGTCTTCGGCCACGAAGCTCGTCTCGCGGCGACGCAGGCGCCCGTGCTCAGCCACGGTCCATTCCTGCAGCGCTCTCAGAGTGCGGCGAGGACGCGCTCCCGCGCGGCCTGCACGCGATTCAGATAGGCGACGCCGCGGATCTCCGAGCCCCAGAAGTAGGCCGAGATCCCGTCTTCCTCACCCCAGCGGCGGATGTTGTCGCCGAGGATGATGCAGCCCGCCTCGATGTTGGTCTCGACCGACGAGGGGCTTCCCGCGAGACCCAGGGGCCGGAGCATGTACGGCATCACCTGCATGAGCCCGAGCGCGCCCTTGCCGCTGCGCGCCTCGGGGCGTCCGCCGCTCTCGACCAGGATGACCGCAGTCACGAGGGCCGGGTCGAGCTCGTACTTCGCGCTGTAGCGCATGACGGCGTCGGCGATGCGCTCGCTCTGGGCGGTGGAGAGCCGCCGGTTGGCCTCGCGCAGGGTGCTCGCCACGGTGGCGTGGTCGATGGAGGCTTCGACCTCGAAGGCCGGCGGGGCCGCGGCCACGTCCGCCGGGTCGGCCGGTGAGCCGGTGACCAGCAGGAAGGAGAGGGCCGCGAGGAGCGCGACCCGCCCGCGGCTGAGTCCGCGGCTCAGGCCGCCGTTTCCGTGCTTCGAGGGGTGGTTCATGTCGTTGCCCATGGGTCGGAGGCCCTGGCTCGCCCGGGTCTCCACTCGTCGGATGCCCGGGTTCGGATGCCCAGGTCCGGCTCGCCGTTTCGATCGCCCATCGATCGCATGATTGATCGCAGTCTGGGTCCGGGCGCGACCGGGGGTCGATCCCGACTTCTGCCGCTCGATCCGAGCTCGTGGGAACTCGTGGGAGCTCTGCTCTCGACCGAAGGCCGGCAGCTGCCGGTCTTCGTTCATGGCGGGCGAGGGAGGGCCTGGGGGGTCTCCGACGGAGCGCTCGCAGCCTATCCGATCCCCCGATCCGCTGCCAAGACCCGACATGAAGCCAGGTGAAGTCGATGTTCGATCCGGTCGGGCACTGGGCCCTGCGGGGAGCTCGGGGCAACGTGAACAGCGCAGTGCATCCCTTCCCGCGCCCATGAGTGGCCGCCGGTCGGAGGGGGGTGACGAAAGGTGAAGGACCGTCAGCCCCAAGGGGGGAAAGGGCCGCGGCGAGGACTCCGGAACGGCAACGAGGTTTGATTGACCCTTTTCTCGCCGCTCTGATACGATCGCCGGGCTGCGTGGGCCCAGGCACACAGGGAATCTTGCGTAGCGGAAACCGCGCTGCCCAGTGAGACCCAGCGGAACCGACCCAACGTCTGCATGCACCCACTGAGGCCGATGGCGCGCCGCTCGGCCGGCGAACGAGGAAGTTGGTGAGCTCCAGCCAGATCCCCCCCACCCGTTCCGATCGCGCCAACGCGGGTCGTCCCATTCTGGGGCACCCGCCGCAGACGAATGGCGTTAGTCGAGGCGAGTCCAAAGCCCGACCCTCGAACGGCGAAGCCCAGCGGTCGAACGGCGAAGCGGAAGCGCGATCGCACAACGGCAACGGTGAAGCGCGGGCGACGACTGGGGCGGCGCGACGCAGCACGCGCGGACGCACGCCCGGGGCCTCGCTCGACGAGACGGTGCTGGCGCTGCTCGAGAGTGCGCCCGACGCGATCTGGGTCGTCGACGATCTCGGCACCATCCTCTTCGCGAACCCGGTCCTCGAGCGCTTGACCGGCCTGTCACGCGAAGAGCTCCAGGGCGCGGACAGCCGCCGCCTGCTGGCCGATCCGAGCCGCGGCGACGCCTTCGCGACGGAGCTCCTGCGCAGCGCGAGCGCCCTCCCCTCCGATGGCTTCGACGCCGAGCTGCGCGGCGCGTCCGGCGACGTCGTGTGCGCGTCGATCCAGGCGACGGCGCTGCAGCATCCCGACGGTGCGTGCGGCGCGACCGTGGTGTACGCGCACGACGTCACCGCGCGCCGTCGCATCGAGCAGGACCTCGCCCGGCGCAACGCCGAGCTGCGCCACTACGTCGACGCCGTCTCCCACGACCTGCAGTCGCCGCTGATGTCGCTGATGGGCTTCACGCGCCTGCTCGACGAAGACTACAGCGGCGCACTCGACGACAAGGGCCGCCACTTCCTGCGCCGCATCGAGGAAGCGGGCCGCACCATGGAGGACCTCCTCGAGAGCCTCCTCGAGCTGTCGCGCATCCAGCGGACGGGCCCGATCCAGACCTTCTCGGATCCCGTGGCGGTGCTTCGCGAGCTCAGCGCCGAGATCAAGCGCGACCTCGACGAGCGCGACGCCGACCTCCACTTCGCGGACGACATGCCCGCCGTGCAGTGCCCGCGGACGCGCCTCTACCAGATCCTCTCGAATCTCGTCGGCAACGCCCTCGACCACGTCGACGCGGCCGAGCCCCGGATCGACGTGAGCGTCGAGCCGGTCGGCACGGGCCACCAGATCCGCGTGCGCGACAACGGCGCCGGCGTTCCCGAGGAGCACCGCGAGCGGATCTTCGAGATGTTCCAGAGCCTCGGGCCCGGGCTGCGCGGTCGGCGCACGAACGGCATGGGCCTCGCCATCGTCTCGAAGATCGCGGAGACCCAGGGCGGACGCGCCTGGGTCGAGAGCGAGGGACAAGGCGCCACGTTCGTGGTCCACCTGCCCGCGAGCTAGGCCCCCACTCGGATCGGAACGCGGCTCGGGACTCAGCTCGGAACTCGGCTCGGGCCCCGCCCCGAACGCCCCCCGGCGGTGAGTTCGCAAACCGGTACCCTACGCGGCCGTGTTTCCCGAACTCTTCCGCATCCCCTTCATCGACTTCCCCATCAGCTCTTTCGGGGTGATGATGGCCATCGGGTTCCTGGTCGCGGCCTGGAACACCCGACTGCGGCTGGCCGAGTACGGGATGGATCCCGAGATCGCCTCCACCATCCTGATCTACGCGATGCTCGGCGGGGTCGCGGGCTCGAAGCTCTACTTCGCGATCGACGAGGGCCTGCGAACCGGAGCGCCCTTCTTCGATCTGCTCTTCGCCCGCGCGGGCATCACCTGGTACGGCGGCCTGATCGGGGGCACGCTGGCGGTGGTCGCCTGCTGCCTCATCCACGGCTTTCCCGTGCGCGTCATCTCGAGCTGCGTGTCCGTCGCCGCGGCCCTGGGCCAGGCACTCGGGCGCATGGGCTGCTTCCTGGTCGGCGACGACTACGGGCGCGCCACGGATCTGCCCTGGGGCGTGGCGTTCCCCCAGGGCGCCCCGCCCGTCCACTACCCGGTCCACCCGACCCAGCTCTACGAGATGGTCTGGCTGATCGTCGTGGCCGGCTTCCTGTGGCGACGGCGCAAGACGAGCCCCTTCATCTTCGGCGAGTACCTGGCGCTCAACGGATTCGGCCGCATCTTCGTGGAGATCCTGCGGGTGAACCCGAAAGTCGCCCTCGGCTTGACCGAGCCCCAGTGGATCGGCATCGCCCTGGTCGTCCTCGGGCTCTCCGGCTGGGTCTTCTTCCGCAACCGACCCGAGACCCTGCCTGCAGGAGCCACGGCCTGATGGAGCGAAGCAGCGCGGACACGCGAACCAAGATCCTGGAGGTGGCCGAGGAGTACTTCGCCCGCGAGGGCTACGCCGGCGCCCACCTGCAGGGCATCGCCGAGCGGGTCGGCGTGCAGAAGACCGCCCTCTACTACTACTTCGACAGCAAGGCGGCGCTCTACACGGCGATCCTGACGCGCATGCTCGAGGACTTCGACCGCACCGTGGGCGAGGCCCTCGACCCGCCCGGCGAACCCGCCGAGCGTCTGCGACGCCTGCTCGACGGCATGAACGACCTGCTCTCGGAGAAGCGTACCTACTCGCAGATCCTGATCCGCATCTTCGTCGACCGCGCGCAGCTCTCGCCCGAGAACGCCTTGCGCCCGCTGATCGAGCGCGTGATCGGACGCGTGCTGCGCTTCCACCGCGAAGGCACCGATGCGGGCGTGTTCGTCAAGCGGTCGGGCCGCCACTTCGTGCAGACCCTGCTCGGCGCCACCGCCTTCCACTACGCCAGCACGGGCTTCGGTGCGGCGGTGCTCGACGTCGAAGACATCTTCACCCAGAGCGCGATCAGCTGGCGCCGCAAGGAGCTCTCGGGCTTCGTGCTGCGCGCCGTGCTGGTCGATCCCGACGCGTCGGACTGAGCTCCGGGCCCGACGCGGCGGACATCGCTCACTCCTCGGTCATGAGCGACTCGATGCGGCCGGTCAGGGCGGTGGCGCGGGCGGCCATGGCCTGCTGCTCGTGCGGCCCGAAGAGGCCTCCGAGCCGGGACACCGCCGAGTGGGCCTGGTCGACGAGCGCGGGCTCGTGGTGGCCCTCGGCGCGGTCGAGCCACGCTTCGAGGTGGGAGAGCACCTCGGGATAGCGTCCCTCGAGGTAGGCCTGCATGCCGCAGGCGTAGTCGTGCAGCCAGGCGGCATCCTCGCTGACGGGGCCCTCCTGGGCGGCCCGCGCCAGGGCATGGGCCGCCTCGGCGAAGAAGCCGCTGGCCAGGTAGGAGCGCGCGCCCCGGCTCCAGGCGTCGGCCGCGCTCCCGTGGATCGACTCCAGCAGGCGATCGGGCGGGATCTCGAGCACCGCCGCCAGGTCCTCCTGGTGCTCGAGCAGGTAGCGGGTCAGGAGCCCGTTCTCGGCGTTGGACTGGAGCAGCACGCGGAACAGCTGCGCGCTCTGGTGGAGCAGCGTCTCCGCCTCGGCCAGGGACTCCTCGATGCGCTCGCCGGCGTCCGCCAGGATCTTCTCGAACTCGTGGCGGAGCCGCTCGGCCTCGGGCAGGTCGCTCCGCCGCAGCGCCTCGATCTTGGGGCCGTAGGCCGTGCGCTGGTAGAAGTTCTCCCGGAACTTCATCGCCTCGTGGAAGAGCGAGCCGACCGCGAGGTCGAAGAGCGCCTCTGCCGCGACGTCCGCATCCGACGCGCTCTCGTAGCGGAAGCGCGCGTGGGAGTGCTCCTTCAGCCGGTAGAGGACCGACGCCTCGTCGTCGCCGACCAGGGTGCGCACTTGGTCGAAGGTGAGCGACCCCTCCCGATGCAGACGGACGATCTGGCGCAGGATCCGGTGAGCCGCCAGGAAGTCCCGGGCAATCAGGACCAGCTCGACCGAGTCGTCGCCGCGCAAGGGCTAGCGTCCGTCCGCCATCACCCAGGCCGGCCCTAGTTGGCCTGGAACCGAGAGGTCTCCGGCGACAGCACCAGCTCCGCCGCCTTGTCCGGGTGCACTTCCTTGGCCCGCGCGAAGAGCGCCGCCTCCTCCTCGGCGTTGTTCGGATCCGGGACGCAGCAGTCCACCGGGCACACCTCGGCGCACTGCTCGGTCTCGTGGAAGCCGACGCACTCGGTGCACAGCCGGGGGTCGATCACGAAGGTCTCCTCGCCTTCGCTGATCGCCTCGTTGGGGCACTCGGGCTCGCAGACACCGCAGTTGATGCACTCCTCGGTGATCATCGTGGCCATGGGATCTTCCTTCCTGATCAGACGGGTCGGACGGGGTCGGGCGTGCGGGGTGCGGAGCGGGCGCAGCGAGGCGCGAAGCCGGCTCCGGGAGCCGGGCCGGGCAGTCTAGGCAGCTGCTTCTGCCCGGTCAACGTGCCGGATTCGGGGCGCTTTTCGGTCCCGCACCCGCCTTTCGGTGACTCCCGGTCCGCTTGACCACAGCAGGCGCTCTTCTATCGTCGGTCACGTCCTGACGGGCACTTTCGTGTCTCTTTGGGAGGCCCGGCTCCGACCCGGCCTCGGACGCGTGTCGCGACCGCGCAATGCGGCGTGAACCCCTTTGAGTCGGCCCCCACCCGACGTGCGACAGATGGAGGATCCAACGGATGAGCGAGATCGAACGCGAGAGCATGGAGGTCGACATCCTCTTCGTGGGAGCCGGACCGGCCACCCTCGCCTCCGCCTACCACCTGATGACCCAGATCGAGTCGTACAACGCCCGGGCCAAGGCCGAGGGCAAGGAGGCACTCGAGCCGCCGAGCGTGCTCGTGATCGAGAAGGGCGCCAGCGTGGGCGACCACTCGCTGTCGGGCGCGGTCATGAACCCGAAGGGCATCTCCGAGCTGATGCCGGACTTCATGGAGCAGGGCTTCCCGCTCGAGTACGTGTGCGACAAGCCCATGACCTACGCCTTCCTCCCCACCGGGCACTACGCGCAGCTCCCGGTCAATCCGCCGGAGTTCAACAAGCGCGGCTACCTCGTGTCGTCCCTCAGCAACATCACCAAGTGGCTGGCGGAGAAGTGCGAGGAGAAGGGCATCGACATCTACCCCGGCTTCGCGGGCGACGAGGTCCTCATCGAGGACGGCGTGGTCAAGGGCGTGCGCACGGGCGACATGGGCATCGACAAGGACGGCAAGCAGAAGCCCACCTTCCAGCCCGGCATGGACATCCTGGCCCGCTGCACGGTGCTCGGAGAGGGCGTGCGCGGCTCGCTCAGCAAGCAGCTGATCGAGCGCATGGGCCTCGAGGGCGAGAACCCCCAGGTCTTCGAGACCGGCATCAAGGAGATCTGGCGCATCCGTCCGGAGAAGCACGTTCCCGGCCGGGTGATCCACGGCCTGATCCCGGACATGCTCCCCGAGGCGTTCGGCGGCATGTGGATGTACGACATGAAGGACAACCTCATCTCGTACGGCGTCGTCACCGCCCTCGACTCGCACAACCCCTACCACGACCCCCACCTCTGGTCGCAGAAGCTGAAGACCAACCGCTTCTTCCGCGAGCTGCTCGATGGGGCCGAGCTGGTGCGCTACGGCGCCAAGGCCCTGCCCATGGGCGGGCTGTCGGCGATGCCGAAGCTCTACGCCGATGGCGCGATGCTGGTGGGCGACTCCGGCGGCTTCTGCAACGCCGAGAAGCTCGCGGGCATCCACCTGGCGATGAAGTCCGGCATGATGGCCGCCGAGACCCTGATCGACGCCCTCGCCGCCGACGACTTCTCCACCGTCACCCTGGGCGGGTACACCGAGCGGTACCGGCACAGCTGGGCCTACGAGGAGCACTACGCGGCGCGGACCCACCACAGCGCCTTCACCAAGGGCATTCCGTACTTCTTCCTGAACGAGCCCGTGCGCCGCTTCCTCACCGACGGAGGCGGCCTCTCCGGCGACATCGAGTTCGAGCCGGGCCACCGCGCCTACATGAAGCTCTCGGAGCTCCCGCCCTCGAAGCAGAAGAAGGAAGAGTTCGAGTTCGACGGCAAGCTCACGTTCACCAAGGAGCACCTGGTCGGCTTCAGCGGCACCCAGCACGAGACGGACCAGCCTTCGCACCTGGTGGTCGCCGACCGCAACACGTGCAGCGATCTCTGCACCGCGGAGTACGGCAATCCCTGCGAGTCGTTCTGCCCGGCCGCCGTCTACGAGATGGTTCCGGACGACGAGCGCCCGGGAAAGAAGAAGCTCTTCATCCACCACGAGAACTGCGTCCACTGCAAGACGTGCGACATCGCCGACCCCTACCAGGTGATCACCTGGACCACGCCCGAGGGCGGCGAGGGACCCGACTACACCCAGATGTAGCCGCGCAGTGTCCGACTCCGCGCGGTCTCGCTGGGGCAGCTCTGCAAGTGTGGACTACACGCAGCCTTCGAGACTGGGCGCTGCGTGTAGAGAAACCTGTGCAGAGCTCCCCTAGATCGAGGCGGCGACCGCGCGGTGCAGGATCTCGGCGTCGGCCTGCGAGGCGGCGACGACGAGCGCCCGAGCCGGCGTGCGCAGATCCAGGGGAAAGGGCGCCCCACCCTCCATCTGCACCAGCGCTCCGGCCTCGCGCGCGATCAGTGCGCCGACCCGGCCGCGGACGCTGATCGAACCTCCCTCGGGCAGCAGCCGGAGCCCACCCCGCACGCTGGGAAGCACCGGCGCGACCGAGATCGCGCCGCCGCAGCCTCCGAGGGGCTCGAGCCCCGCGTCCTTCAGCACGTCGCGGCCGGCCTCGGGAAGCCCGTGGGAGACGAGCACCCGACGGGCGCCGTCGGGATCCGTCCGCACCCGGGCCGGACGCGGGCTCCCGAGCGGGCGGGTCCGGCGCGCGCCGCCGCCGCGGACGGCGTCGAGGAAGAGCCCCTCGCGCGGCAGGGCCACGAGGCCTCCCAGGTAGCCGGCCTCGTCGGCGAGACCGGCGATCACGGCGTAGGGCCCGCGGCCCTCGAGGTAGGACTGCAGCGTCCCGTCGATGGGATCGATCACCACCGAGAGCGGGTGCCCGGGCCCGAAGCCCGCCACGTTGGGCGTATCCTCCTCGGCCTCGAGGGAGACCTCGGGGAAGTGCTCCAGCAGCGGCACGAGGATGGCCTCCTGCGCAGCGGAGTCGGCGATGGTCATCGCCGCCTTGATCGCGCTGTTCTCCCCGGACTTCGGCTGGTTGCGAACGCGGCCTTCCAGCGCGCGGGCGATCGCCGCCGCCTGCCGGACGGCGGGGCCGATCCGCTCCACGAAGCGACGGCCCCTGGACGACTCGTCGCCGGCCCCCTCGCGCGCTTCCATGGGCTCGGTCAGCCCCGAGCCAGGGGATCGGCCGACCCGCGAGGCGCCGCCCCGGTCGGTGCGGGGAGCAGGATCGAGAAGGTCGTGCCCTTGCCCTCTCGCGAGTCGAGGAAGATCTCGCCCTCGATCGCCTGCACGAGGTGCTTCACGATTGCGAGGCCCAGACCGGTACCGCCGAGGTCGCGGGAGCGCACCTTGTTGACCCGGTAGAAGCGCTCGAAGACCCGCGTCTGGTCCTCCTCGGGGATCCCGATGCCGGTGTCCGAGATCTCGATGCGGACCCGATCTCCGTCGGGGCTCATGCGGATGCGCACCCGGCCACCGGGGTCGGTGTACTTCGCCGCGTTGTCGAGCAGGTTCTCGAAGACCTGCTCCAGCGCCCGGCGATCCGCGAGCACCCGAAGCTCGGGCGAGCTCTCGAGGCTCGCTTCGATCTCGCGGGCCTTGAGCCGGGGCGCCATGTTGCGCAGCAGCGACTCCGCCACGGCCCGGGGATCGACGACGTCGAGGGCGAGGGGCTCGTTGCGGCCCTCGATGCGCGAGAGCTCGAGGAGATCGTCGATCAGGGTCGAGAGCCGGCCCGCGTGATCGAGGACGATGCCCAGGTACTGGGCCCGCTGCTCGGGCTCGAGCCCCTCGGCCTGCAGGGTCTCGGCGAAGCCCCGGATGGCCGTGAGCGGCGTCTTGAGCTCGTGGGACACGTTGGCCACGAACTCGCTGCGCATGCGCTCGAGCTTGTGCAGCTCGGTGACGTCGTGGAACACGGCGACCGTCCCGATGTGGTCGCCCGTGGCCGGGAAGCGCACGGCGTGCATCTGCAGCGAACGCTCGCGGTTCTCCCCGGCGCTCACCTCGAGGACGACGGGCTCGTCGCGACGGGCCGCGTCCTCGAGGGCCTGCTCGATGTCGGTCCGGCGGATCACCTCGAGGGCGGGCCGTCCCGCCACCTCGCCCCACACGCCGAAGAGCTCCCGCAGCCGCGGATTCGCCAGCACGAGGCGCCCGGCGCGATCGACCACGAGCACGCCCTCGACCATGCCCTGGAGCACCGCACGCAGCTGCTCCTTCTCGGACGTGAGGTCCTGGATGCGATCGCGAAGCTCTTCGGCCATCCGGTTCATCACCCGGGCGATGTCGCCGAGCTCGTCGCGGGAGCGCCAGGGAAGCCGCCGGCTGAGGTCGCCCTGGGCGAATCCGACCAGGACCTCGCGCAGCTCGGCCAGGGGACGCATGGCGCGCGCCGCCGTCACGAAGCCGATCAAGAGCGCGATCGCGAGCCCGGCGGCCCCTGCGAGGCCCAGCACCCGAGCCAGGGAGGGCTCGACGGAGCTCGTGGCAATCGGATTCTCGAGGTCGACCGCGAGGCGCACCACGCCGCCGCCTTCGGCCGGAACGGCGAGGTAGAGCAGACGCCTCCCGACGCTCCGGCTCAGCCGGACGTCGCTTCCCACGCGCCCTTCGAGGGCCGCAGCGACCTCGGGACGGCCCGCGTGGTTGTCGAGGCGAGCCAGGGACTCGGGCCCGAAGGAGGAGTCGGCGACGACGACCCCGTCGGGCGCGATCAGGCTGACCCGCGCCTTGGCGTCGTTCGATGCGCGCTCGGCCAGGGCTGCGAGCTCCGGACGGGCCTCCGGACGAACGGCCGAAACGTCGGGCGAGCCTGCATCCGCCGCCGCGACCCAACGTGCGACGAGCCGCGCCCGCTCCTCGAGGGTGACCCGGAGCTGCCCCTGCTCGCGCTCGCGGAGCTGGCCCTGGGCGACGAACCCGGCGCCGAGCAGGGCGATGCCGACGAGCAGCGCCAGTCCGGCGCCGAGCCTGAGCTGGGTGCGCTTCACTGGATTCCCGGGGGCTTGGTGGGTTTCCGGCCGCGGCCGAGCCGTGGCACCCGAAGGCTAGGGGTCGGCGCTACTGGTCTGCGAAACGGTAGCCCACGCCGCGGACCGTCTCGATCAGGTCCCCGGCCGGGCCGAGCTTCTCGCGCAGGCGCTTCAAGTGGGTGTCGATCGTGCGCTCGGTGACCGTGATCTCCGAGCCCCACACCGAGTCGAGCAGGCGCTGGCGGCTCATCACGTGTCCCGGCCGGTTCATCAGCGCCGAGAGGAGGCGGAACTCCTTGGCCGTGAGATCGATCGGGCTGCCCCCGACGGTGCAGCGGTGACGATCCACGTCGAGGGCGAGCTCGCCCCGGGCCATGACCGAGGTGGCCTCTCGGGGGGTGCTGGCGCGACGCAGGATGGCCTGGACCCGGAGGGTGAGCTCCCGAGGACTGAAGGGCTTGGTCACGTAGTCGTCGGCGCCGAGCTCGAAGCCGACGACGCGGTCGACCTCCTCGCTCTTCGCCGTGAGCATGATGATCGGGAGATCCCGCAGCTCGGGGTCGGACCGCAGCTTGCGGCAGACCTCGGTGCCAGGCAGGTCCGGCAGCATCAGGTCGAGGACCACGAGGTCGGGCACCTGGGCCTGGATCGCCTCCAGTCCGGCGCGACCCGTCTCGGCGGTCTCGACCTCGTAGCCAGCCTGGCTCAGGTTGAAGCGGGCGAGCTCCAGCAGATCGGGCTCGTCATCGACGACGAGGATTCTCTCCGGCATGGCGGGAAGTTACCCATCGCGTACCGGCGGGGTACCCGGCCGCCACGCACCGGTCACAATGCCTCCCGAACGTGACGCTTTCGTAACGGCGTCGGCGCATGGAAAATCGCGAACCAAACCGGGGGTTTGGGGCGGCGCGTCCCGGTTTTGTCACGCAGGTCACGGCACGCGGGCCTTCAAGTCGGCATAATGGCCAGCCGATTCGCCGGGTAGGAGGATCGAGCATGCGCGGACGGGGAGATCGACAGGCACGACGGGCGCTTGCCCTGCGGGCCTGCGCCCGGATCGCGATCCTCGCCTGCCTCGCCGCCCCGACCCCGGTCCTGGCCGGCCCGCCGGCGGCCATCGACTCGTCGGTGGCCCATCGCCCGGGCTGGGTGGAGCGCTCGTTCCGCGGCTTCGCGAAGGACTGGCTGCGGGGCGCCGCCCGCCAGAGCGCCCCCGGCCACCGGGTGGGCGACGACTTCGAGCTCGAGGTCCGCGCGACGCGCAGCAGCCGAGCGCCCTTCGTGGGGATCCTGCGGTACCACGAAGAGCGCTGGAGCTGCTCCCGCAAGGGTCGCTGCCGCCTCGAGGGCCGCGACCGCGTAGCCGAGATCTTCCGCTTCCAGGACGGCCGCTGGATCTACTAGGCGCCTCGCCGCCGTCCCGCAAAGGGGCTCGGCGGCGGCCCCCGTCTACGGGCTCCCGGGCGACCAGAGGTACAGGAAGGACGGGCCCGTGAGTCCGGGCACGCGCGACCACGGATCCCTGGGAGCCGCCGGCGCCTCCGCGGAGAAGAGCGTCGTGTCGCGGCGTCCGGGCCGCAGGTACCGGATCACCCGGGCCTCCTCGAGGCCGGCAGCCTCCTTCGCCAGCTCGACCGCCGAGGGGAGGTCGCCGACGCTGTCGATCAGCCCGGCCTCGAGCGCCTGGCCCGCGCTGTAGATGCGGCCGTCGGCCAGGGACTGGACCTGCTCCGTCGTGAGCTCGGGGCGCCCGTCCTCCACCACTGCGACGAAGCGCGCGAACAGGTCGTCGATCACCGAACGCAGCTGCTCGCGCTCGGAGTCGGAGAGGGGCCGGAGCGGCGAGCCGGCATCCTTGAAGGGGCCCGTCACGAGAGTCTGGTCGGCGACGCCGATCTTCTCCATCAGCCCGCTCACCTCCACGCCCGCGAAGATCACGCCGATCGAGCCGGTGATCGTCGTGGGATAGGCCTGGACGTGATCGGCCGTCATCGCGACGTAGTAGCCGCCGCTTGCGGCGACTCCCATCAGCTGGGCGATCACGGGAACCTCGTGCTCGGCCTTGAAGCGCGCGATCTCCCCGTACAGGATCTCGCTGGCCGTGACCGTCCCGCCCGGGCTGTTGATGCGCAGCAGCACGGCCTCGATCTCGTCGTCGCGGCCCGCCTGCTCGAGCTGCGCCCGCACCCGCGCGGTGATGGCGGCGGTGCGCCCCACCCCGAGCTGGCCCGACTCGCCCTGCTCGCTGAGCCCGCCGCTCACGTCGAGCAGCAGGATCTTCCCACCCTCCTCGCCCATCACGACGCTCTCCTCGAGCGGCCCGCCACCCCCGAAGAGAGGGATCTCGAGGGTGATGCACCCGGAGACGAGAGGCAGACAGAGCAGCAGGAGGCAGGCGGTTCGGTGGGTCATGGCGCGGAGTCTACTCCGAGCCCCCGCGCCGGAAAGTCCCGCGGCGGCCCCAACGGAGAAGCGCGGAGCCAGACCGGACGAATCCGGCCCGACTCCGCGCTCCGTGGCGTCTCTCACCCCCCCTGCTCGAGACGCCACAGGAACTCCCTCTGCCCCTGGGCGAGGGCGACCCCTCAGCTACATCCGCTGGTGGCCCCGCAATTCGGGCACTTGTAGCAGGCCCCGTTGCGCACCGTGATCGACCCGCACTCGGTGCAGGCCGGCGCGTCCGCCTGGTTCACGAACACGCTCTTGTCGCCCGACCCGCCGGCCACCGCCGCCCGCGGTGCAGTCGCCACCGGTGCCAGGCTGGCCTGCTCCCCGCTCTCTTCCTGCTCGTCGTCGGCGAGGGCCTCGCCCGCCAGGAAGCGGTTCCCGAGGTAGCGGAACACGTAGTCCGTCACGGACTTGGCGATCGGGATCTCGGGATTGTTCGTGAAGCCGGCCGGCTCGAACCGGGTGTGGCTGAACTTGTCCACCAGCGCCTTGAGCGGGACACCGTACTGGAGGGCGATGGACGTCATCGTCGCGATGCTGTCCATCAGGCCCGAGATCGTGCTGCCCTCCTTCGCCATGCGGAGGAAGATCTCGCCCGGGTGGCCCTCGTCGTAGAGGCCGACGGTGAGGTAGCCCTCGTGGCCCGCGATCGAGAACTTGTGGGTCAGGGACTGGCGCTCGTCCGGCAGCTTCTCGCGGACGGCCCGGCGCTCGGCCAGGTCGACCACGTTGTCCGGCGTGCCCTCGTCCTTGCCCGCATTCAGCGGCTGGGTCCGCTTGCAGCCGTCGCGATAGATGGCCAGAGCCTTGAGACCGAGGCGCCAACCTTCCACGTACGCCGCCTTCACGTCATCGATGCTGGCGTCGCTCGGCAGGTTGACCGTCTTGCTGATGGCACCCGAGAGGAAGGGCTGCACGGCCCCCATCATGCGGATGTGCCCCATCCAGTGGATCGAGCGCTCTCCGTTGACGGCGCGGAACGCGCAGTCGAAGACGTCGAGGTGCTCCTCGGCGAGGTGCGGCGCGCCCTCGATGGTCTCGTGCTCGTCCACGTAGTCCAGGATGTCCGACACCTGCGCCTCGGAGTAGCCGAGCTTCTCGAGGGCCATGGGCACGGTCCGGTTCACGATCTTGAGCAGACCGCCGCCCACGAGCTTCTTGTACTTGACCAGCGCGATGTCCGGCTCGACCCCCGTGGTGTCGCAGTCCATCATGAACGCGATCGTGCCGGTGGGCGCCAGCACGGTGACCTGGCCGTTCTTGTAGCCGTGCTTCTTGCCGAGGCTCTCGGCCTTTGCCCAGGCATCCCGCGAGGCCGCCCAGAGGTCGGCCGGGACACCGGCCGTCGGCACCGCGTCGGCGGCGGAGCGGTGCATCCCGATCACCTCGAGGAAGGGCTTCCGGTTGGCCCGGTAGCGCGCGAAGGGCCCCATGGCCTCGGCGATCTCGGCGCTGGTCCGATAGGCCTCGCCGCACATCAGCGACGTGATGGCCGCCGCCAGGTTGCGCCCCTCGTCGCTGTCGTAGGCCATGCCCTGGGCCATCAGCAGGGCGCCCAGGTTTGCGTAGCCGAGGCCGAGCGGCCGGTAGAGGTGGCTGTTCCTGGCGATCTGCGGCGTCGGGTAGTCCGCGTGATCGACGATGATCTCCTGGGCCAGGATCGTCACCGCCACCGCCCGCGTGAAGGACTCGACGTCGAACTCCCCGGCCTCGTCGACGAACCGCATCAGGTTCAGGCTGGCCAGGTTGCAGGCCGTGTCGTCGAGGAACATGTACTCGGAGCAGGGGTTGCTCGCGTCGATGCGGCCCGAGTTCTTGACCGGGTTCCAGCGGTTGATCGTGGTGTCGTACTGCATGCCCGGATCGCCGCAGAGATGGGCCGCCTCGGCGACCTCACCCAGCAGCTCCTTGGCCCCGAAGGTCTCGACGACCTCGCCGGTCCGCACCGCCCGGGTCGACCACGGCTCCCCGTTGAGCGCCGCGCGCATGAAGTCGTCGGTGACGCGCACCGAGTGGTTCGCGTTCTGGAACTGCACCGACTCGTAGGCGCCGCCCGTCACGTTGAAGCCGCCGTCGTAGCCGGCGTCGATCAGCGCCCAGGCCTTCTTCTCCTCCTCGGCCTTGCAGTGCACGAACTCGCGCACGTCGGGGTGGTCGACGTTGAGGATCACCATCTTCGCCGCGCGCCGGGTCTTGCCGCCCGACTTGATCACGCCGGCGAAGGAGTCGAGGCCGCGCATGAACGACACGGGCCCCGAGGCGGTGCCGCCTCCGGCCAGATCCTCCTTGGAGGAGCGGATGCTCGAGAGGTTGGAGCCGGCGCCCGAGCCGCCCTTGAAGAGCATGGCCTCGGTCTTGGCCAGGTCCATGATGGACTCCATGGTGTCCGCGACCGAGTTGATGAAGCACGCGCTGGCCTGCTGGGGCGTGTCCTTGACGCCCAGGTTGAACCAGACCGGGCTGTTGAAGGCCATCTTCTGGTTGACCAGCAGGTGCTTGAGCTCGTCGGAGAACGCCTCGGCGTCCTCGGGCGTGGCGAAGTAGCCGGAGCCCTCGCCCCACTCGCGCAGCTTGGCGACGACGCGGCCGATCAGCTGGCGGACGCTCGTCTCGCGCTCGGGCGTTCCCAGGTGGCCGCGGAAGTACTTCGAGACGACGACGTTGGTGGCGAGCTGGGACCAGTCGGCCGGGATCTCGGCGTCGCGCTGCTCGAAGATCACCTCGCCCTGCTCGTTGGCGATGGTGGCCGAGCGCAGCTCCCACTCGATCTCCTCGAAGGGATCGCTGCCGGCGCGGGTGAAGTGACGTTGGACGTGGACCCCCTTGGCAGCCGTCTTCCGGCTGGCCTTGGAACTGGCCTTCGCCTTGGACCCCTTGGTCTCGGGCTGGGTCGCGCGCTTCCCCGTCTCCACCATCGCCTCACTCATGCTCACCGTTCTCCACTGGAGGGTGCCCCCTCCGGACTGCCAGGGCCCGTGCTCCCGCGGGCTCGTGGCGATATCGATGTCTGGAGATGAGAGAGGCCCCGGGTTTCCCCGGGGCCCCCGAGTCCGGCAGGTCCTCCTTCCCGCCTGAACCCGCATCCCTCCGGCAACCGCCTGTTCTCTCGAACCCCCCAGGCCACCGGAGAGAGATCATCCCCGTGAACTCCTGTGATACTTCCGGGCCTCGGGAGCGTCAACGAAAAAGCACAAAATCTTGGGCTCTACTGACAGGAGGACCACAAGTCCTCGCGGTTGCACGGGTTCTCGGGGCGGTGGCGACGCGTTCCGATGTGCCGGGGCCCGCCCGAGGCGGGCCACCGAGCGCAGGGGGCACCGGCAAGTGCCTGGAATTGCTCGGTTGATGCGGCGCGCTGCCGCGGCGCGTCAGGCAGGGATCGCGCAGCGGGTCGGGACGCCGGGCGAGCTAGCTCCGGGCGTACTGGTTGCGGATCCGGATGGGCCCGGCCTGGCCGTCAGCAGAGATCGGCTTCACCGCCAGGGAAACCCGGTTGTCCTCGTCCAGGGCTTTCCAGTAGGTCTCGAGCACCGCCTCGGCGTCCCCGTCGAGCGGGAGCCAGAGCGGATCGCCCCGGAACGAGGGCAGCGGCGAGCCGTCGCCTTCGTAGGTGGTCAGCCCGAAGCCCAGGCCGGCCGGCGGCGGCGCCGGGCGGAACACCACCCGGTCGGTCTGCTCGGGGTCGGCCTCGCTCGCGCGCAGGATCGAGAGGGCCAGCGCCGGCGCCTCCGATCGGAGGTCGAGCATGCCGCTGATGCGCGGCGTGTAGTTGGGCGCATCGTGCTCCCGCTCGCGGGTCCCGAGGGCGGCCTCGAAGCCCTCCCCCCGCGAGAGGAAGTCGCGGACGGTCCCGGTCTGGTCGCCATTGGTCACCAGGTGGATCCCGGGCAGCTCGAGCATCGCCTCGTAGAGCGTGAGCGAGGTGTCGCCGGAGCTCGAGTCGGCATCGGCCGGGAGGGTCCGCAGCACCGGGCCTTCCGCCTCGAACACGCGATTGCGGCTGCCCGCGCTGCGCCCCATGGTCCAGTAGACCTGGAGCCAGCCGCCGGCGCTCGCGCGCCCGATCACGAGGCCGCGCCCCGGGTAGGGATTGCCGGCGAGATGGCGTGAGAGGTTGGCCTGCGCGCGCTCGGCGAGCGTGGCCGTCATTCGGGCAGGCCGGTGATACGGAAGCCCGTGCCCTCGGGCACCTTGTACCGCACGTTGAGGCCGATCAGCAGCGCCGTCCAGCCCTCCACGTAGCGCGCGTTGGCCAGCAGCCCGCCGTTGATGGCCCGGATGCCGGGCACCAGCTCGCACAGCGCCTGGACCCGCTCGCGCGGCGCCTTCTTTCCGGACACGATCACGTCGCACTCGACGGGATCGGGGAGGTGCTGCAGGCGATGGGCCGGCACGTTCTGGAAGGCGGACACGACCTCGACGCCCTGGGGCACGAGAGCGGCGCAGAGCTCGGCACACGAGCCCTGCCAGATGCCGACCGTGCGGACCGGGCCGTCGCCGATGGCCGTGGCCAGGGGCACGCCCATGGAGACCAGGATCTGCCCGGGCTGCCACACGTCCTTCAGGCCCTTCAGCGTCGAGGCGGTGTGCTCGAAGGGCACCGAGAGGATCACGACCTCGGCCGCGGCGGTGGCCGCGTCGTTTCCGAAGCCCTGGACGTCGGCGCCCGGCACCTTCTCCAGCACCTCGGCGGCGGCCGCCTCGGCGCGCTCGGGCTTTCGCGAGCCGATCACCACGCGGCGGCCGGCGGCGGCGTAGCGCAGCGCGAGGCCGAGGCCCTGGTCACCGGTTCCGCCCAGGATGGCGATGGCCTCGGGATCGGGGGAAGTCGTCGAGGGAGGGGCTTGGTCGCTCATGGGGAGCGCAGGGTAACAGCGAAGCGGCGGGGTCGCGCCACCCTCGGTGGGCGCATGAGGAAAGGCTCCGGCCGCGACTCGCGCGCCGAGCCCGACGCGGGCATCCTCCCGCCATGAGCGAGGACGCCCCGGGCCCGGAGACCACGCCGTCGGAGATCGGCCAGCACGACGCGCGCACCCTCAAGATCCGTTGGGGCGACGGCCACGAGAGCCTCTTCGACGTCCGCGAGCTGCGGCTGGCCTGCGGCTGCGCCCAGTGCGTCGACGAGTGGACCGGCGAAGAGCGCCTGGATCCGAACAGCGTCCCCGAGGACGTCCGCCCGGTGAAGATCGAGGGCGTCGGCCGCTACGCCCTCCAGATCGAGTGGAGCGACGGCCACACCGCCGGCATCTACCCCTTCCGGCGCCTCCGCGAGCTCGGCTGAGCCCCGGCCCGGATGCGCATCGAGCCGCTCTTCGAAGGGGCCGAGATCCAGCGCCGCGTTCTGGAGATCGCGCGCGAGATCTACCGCGACTTCGCGGACTCGCCGCTCGTGCTCGTGTGCATCGCCGAGGGCGCCCGGCGCTTCGCCGCCGACCTCGAGCGCGCCCTGGTGGATCAGGGCGTGACCCCCGAACTCCTCGAGATCCGCGCCCGGCGCAGCGAGGGCACGACCCTCGGCCCGGTGCAGGTCGACCAGTTCGACCCGGATCGCCTGGAGGATCGCGACGTGGTGGTGGTCGACGACATCGCCGACGAAGGCGTGACCCTGCGCGCCGTCCTCGACCTCGCGGCGCTCGGCGACCCGCGCTCGCTGCGCGTGGCGGTGCTGGTCGACAAGCACGGCGACCGCCGCGAGCCGGTCCCCCTCGACTACGTCGGCTTCCGCATCGCGACGGGCTGGGTGATCGGCTACGGCATGGACGTCGACGGCGAGTACCGCGACCTCGACTGGATCGGCGTCTTGAAGGATGACCGGTTCTAGAGGGCGGCTCCGCTACTCGGGCAGCGCGAACGCCACCAGCGAGTCGCCCATCGTCGAGCCCGCCCGGCCGTGGCCGCCGGCCGCGATCACCACGTACTGGCGGCCCTCGTAGCGGTAGCTCATCGGCGTGGCCTGGCCTCCGGCCGGCAGGCGCCCGGCCCAGAGCTCCTCCCCGGTCTCGACGTCGAAGGCGCGCAGGTAGTCGTCCATGGCGGCGCCGATGAACACGAGGCCGCTCTCGGTGGTGAGCGGGCCGCCGATGTTCGGGACGCCGGCCTTCCACGGGATCGGCAGCGGAGCGATGTCGCGCACGGTGCCGAGCGGCACCTCCCAGCGGATGTCGCCGGCCTCGAGGTCCACCGCCACGAGCTTGCCCCACGGCGGCTTCGAGCACGGCAGCCCGAGCGGCGAGAGCATCGTCTCGCGGCGCATGCCGTGGCGGGCGCCGTCCTGGGGCGAGATCTCGACCCCCGGGTTCTCGCGCTTCACGCGATCGAAGTCCTCGCGCGGGATCAGCGTGACGACGAAGGGCAGGTCCATCACGTTGGCGATCAGGAGCTGGCGCCCGGTGTCCACCGACACGCCGCCCCAGTTGGATCCGCCGGCGTTGCCCGGCAGCATGATCGTGCCCTGGCGGCTCGGCGGCGTGTAGACGCCCTCGAAGCGCAGCGACTCGATCCACCGGCGACACGCGCGGGTGTCGAAGAAGGCCACGCCCCAGGCGTCCTCGGGGCCGATGGTGTGCCGGATCAGCGGCGGCGGCTTCGTCGGGAAGGGCTGGGTGGGCGAGACCGGCAGATCGCCGTCGTCCGAGGGCGGTACGGGGCGCTCCTCCACCGGGAAGAGCGGCGTCCCGTCCTCTCGGTCCAGGGTGAAGAGCAGCCCCATCTTCGTGGGCTGCACGAGCGCCGGGATGCGCCGTCCGTCGCGCTCGAGATCGAAGAGCGTCGGCTGGGCCGGAAGGTCGAAGTCCCAGAGGTCGCCGTGCACCGTCTGGAAGCTCCAGACCCGCTCGCCCGTCGAGCCGCGCACGGCGATCACGGCGCTGCCGAAGGTGTCGAGGCCCTCGCGCCACTTGCTCGCGTAGTCGGGCGTCGGGTTGCCCGTCGGCAGGAACACGAGGTCGCGCTCCTCGTCCACCGACATGGGCGCCCACACGTTGGGCGAGGAGAGCGCCCAGCCGGCCGGCGAGCGGCCGCCCGGAGCGACGTCCGGCGGCGCCGGATCGAAAGCCCAGCGCAGCGCCCCGGTGCGTACGTCGTAGCCGCGGACCACTCCGCTCGGCGCGTTGGTGCGCACGTTGTCGCCGACCGCCGAGCCGACCACCACCACGTCGCCGATCACGACCGGCGCCGAGGTATGCGAGTACTCGCCCTTCCAGCGCACCATCCCCACGCCCAGGGCGAGGTCGACCTCGCCGTCCACGCCGAAGCCCGGACAGGGCTTCCCCGTGGCCGCGTCCAGTGCGATCAGGCGGGAGTCGAGGGTGTTGGTCAGGATCCGTTCGGCACAGACGCTGCCGGCGACGGCGCTCGCGTCGCGGTAATGAGCGACGCCGCGGCAGATCAGCTGGTTCGCCCAGCGTCCCGCCACGTCGATCTCCGGGTCGAAGGCCCAGCGCTCCTCGCCCGTCGCCGGGTGGATCGCCAGCACCCGGTTGAAGGGAGTGCAGGCGTAGAGCCAGCCCCCGACCAGGATCGGCGTGAGCTCGTAGGCGGTGGTCGAGCCGCAGCCGCTGTCCGGCGCGCACACGTCCCCGCTGTGATGCTCCCAGGCGATCTCGAGGCGCGAGACGTTCTCGCGCGTGATGTCGCCGAGGGCGACGTAGCGCGTTCCGCCCGCGTCGCCCCCGTAGGCGGGCCACTCGGTGTCCGGGGCCTGGGCCCGGGTGGGCGGCGAGAGCAGGACGAGTCCCAGCCAGACGAGGCAGGCGAGCCCGGGGACGGCCGACGGACGCTCACGAAGGGTCATGGGGAGTCTCCTTGCACAGGGCGCGGATGCAGAACAGGACGAGGCTCTGCCTCGCCGCGGCGTCGTCGATGGACGCGCCGTCGAAGTCGCCGTGGCGGTGGCGCGCGAGCCACGCGCAGCCCTCGATCACGAGCCGGGCCGTGACCCGGGCGTCGGGCAGCGGCGCGAAGACGCCCTCGTCGATGCGCCGCTCGATCCATCCGGCCCAGCGATCGACCAGGCGCGTACGCCCGCGGTGGAAGTAGACGCCTCGCAGGTCGGGCCGCTCCACCGCGATCCGCTCCAGGAAGTCGAGGGTGCGGCGGTTCGTGGCGAGGAAGTCGTAGAGCTCGAGGACGAGGGTCTCGATCTCGGCGCCGGGGTCGTCGGGCGGCGGTGCGTTGCAGGCCGAGAGCAGGGCCTCGTGCTTGCCGCCGATCGCCCGCAGCCGCTTGCGCAGGTGCTCGGCGGCCGCGCCCGGCGCGGGCTCGGGGACGGGCAGCTCCTCGCGGACGAAAGGCTTGCCGGAGAAGGCGCGCTGGATGCAGAGGTCGAGGAGCGCCTCCTTGCCCTCCACGTAGCGGTACAGGGTGCCCGTTGCGACGCCGAGGGCGCGGGCCACGTCGGACATCTGGGTCAGGCGGATGCCGCGGCGGGTGAACTCGCCTGCGGCCACGTCGATCAGCTCGGCCAGACGGCCCTCGGGGGCGGTGCGGGGCATGGCCCGAGGATAACTGAACGAATCATTCATTCATAGAGGCTTGGACAGCGCGCGGACGAGGGGGCATGCTGGCCGCCATGACGAGCAGAACGCCCCCCCTGCCCCGCCCCTCGGCCACGATCCTCCTGCTGCGTGACGGCCCGGCGGGGCTCGAGGTGTTCATGGTGCAGCGGCACCACCAGATCGACTTCGCCACGGGAGCCCTCGTGTTCCCCGGCGGCAAGGTCGACCCCGGCGACGCCGACCCGCGCCTGGTCGAGCGTGCCCGCCGCGGCGCCGGACCGGCCCGCGACGCCTTCCCCATCCACGTGGCCGCCATTCACGTCGCGGCCATTCGCGAAACGTTCGAGGAGTCGGGGGTGCTGCTGGCGCGGCCGCGGGGGAGCGACGCCCTCGTCGACGCCGAGCGCCTCTCCGGCCTCGACCCCGAGCGGGAGAAGCTCGAGCAGGGCGACCTCACCCTCGCCGATCTGTGCGAGCGCGAGGATCTCGAGCTGGCGCTCGACCTGCTCGAGCCCTTCGCCCACTGGATCACGCCGGAGTTCATGCCGAAGCGCTTCGACACCCATTTCTTCCTGGTGCCGGCCCCGAAGGACCACCTGGCCGCGCACGACGGCCGCGAGTCGGTCGACTCGGTGTGGATCTCGCCGCGCGAGGCGGCGGCGGACGCCGAGGCCGGCCGCCGCACGATCATCTTCCCGACACTCATGAACGTGAAGAAGCTGGCGCGCAGCGACTCGGTGGAGGCCGCCCTCGGAGCCGCGCGCTCGGGCCCGGTCGTCACGGTGCTGCCGCGGGTCGAGGTGCGCGACGGCGAGAAGATGATGGTGCTGCCCGAGGCCGCCGGCTACGACGTCTCGGTCGCTCCGCTCTCGGCCCTGCGTTAGGTCCGAGCGAGTCGGGCGCGAGCGGGGTGAGCGCGGCGACGCGCCCGGACTGGAGCGAACGGCTCCTGGCTCTGGCCGGCGGAGCTTCTGACGACCCCGACGCGCGCCTGGTGAGCTTCGCCCGGGCCCTGCTGCTCTACTCGTCGGCCCGCGCCTGGATCGCGGTGCTGCGCGTCGACGGGGCCGAGGCGGGCCTGCTCGTGGCCCTGGCCCTGGCCGTCTCGGCGAGCGCCGGCCTCGCGTTCGCAGCCCGCCGCGAGTGGCAGCGCCTGGCCCCGCGCGCCGCCCTCGTGCCCCTGGCCATCCACCTCGTCTGGAGCTTCCCGACCACCGACAACCACTTCTTCCTCGAGCTCGTGCTCGTCCTCGTGCTGGCCGCCTTCGACGGCGCCACGGCACTCCGCACCCTGCGCTTCGCGCTGGTGATCGTGCTCTTCCACACCGGCCTCCAGAAGCTCCTCTGGGGCCACTACCTGCACGGCGACTTCCTGGCCTTCATGATCGCGACGGGTTCGCCCTTCGGAGATCTCTTCGGGCTCGTACTCCCGGCCGCCGAGATCGAGCGACTGCAGGGCCTGCGGATCCTCGTCGACGGCGCAGGGCCCTATCGGGTCGAGGGGCGCGACTCGATCTGGCTGCGGCTGGCCTCGAACGCGGTGGTGGTGGCGGAGCTCGTTCTTCCCTTCCTGCTGATCGCGAAGCCGACGCGAACCGTGGCGGCAGCCATCACCCTCGCGCTGGTGCTCTCGCTCCAGCTCGGAGCCCGCGAGCTGCTCTTCCTCTCGCTCTTCGCGACGGGGCTTTGCCTGTTCCTGCCGAAGGACCCCCTCCCTCGCGCCCTCCCCTGGCTCGCGCTCGGCTACGGCGTGCTCTTCGGCCTCGCCGCCGGAGTGATCCCGGACGGTGGCTTCCTGCGCGGAGGCCACCTGTGAGCTCGCGCCGGGCCATGGCCCTGCTGACCGTCCTCGCGCTCTGGCCGCTGGCCCAGCACGGTCTGGCCCGCCGCCTCGACGTGAACCCGTGGAAGCTCGGCGGCTTCGCCATGTACACGACGCCGGCACCGCCCCTCGAGATCGGTTGGATCGAGGTGGGCGCGAGCGGGCCGCGGCGCCTCGACCCGGCCGTGCTTCCGAAAGAGACGCGAGAGGAGCTCCGGGACTTCGAGCGCCGCCGCCACGCCCTGGGCCGGCTCGTCGACCCGGAGCCCGTGGCCCGCCGCGTCCTGGCGCGACGCCCGGAGGCGCAGGCGGTGATGGTGGTGATCCGGCGCTACGAGCTCGATCCCGGAACGGCGCGCTTCCGGATGGACGAGACCCGCACCGTCGTCGGCCGTTAGTCGTTCCGGCGGAGCCCGTCGCGCGGCGACCTAGCCGTTCCGGCGGAGCCCGTCGCGCGGCGACCTAGCCGTTCCGGCGCAGCCAGTCGCGCAGCGGCCGCATGCCTACGGTCTTGATGGCCCGGGACGCGAGGGCCTCGTGCCCCGCCTCGCCGCCGAAGAAGGTTCGCTCGAAGTCGCGCTGGTGGGCGGAGTCCGGCGTCACGTGGGAGAGCTCGAGGCTCTCCTGCGCCGGGTGGCAGATCACGTAGTTGAGGCCCGTCTGGAGCCCGTCCAGGCGTCGACCCATGTGAGCCGCGCCGGTGCCCTCGGAAAAGCTCAGCGAGTCGGCACAGAAGTGGTCGAGGACCGGGAAGCCCTTGGCCTCGAGATTGTCGACCACCTGGTTCAGGATCGCCGCGGCGCCTTCGAGCCCGGCCTCCTTCAGGGCAGGGAGGTTCGGCCGCGCCGCGAAGGCGGGCAGCCGGAACTCCTCGGCCACCTGCTGATACACGTCGATCAGGCTCGGGAAGAAGCAGGTCCCCATGTGGGTGTCGACGTGGGTCACGTCGATGCCGGCGTCGAGCGCCATCTGCACCTGGGCGCGCAGCTCGATCAGCGCCTCCTCGGGCTTCGCCTTCGCCGCGGCCTCGAAGGTCGTGCGCGGGAGGAATCCCTCGTCGTCGAGGAGCGAGGGCACCGAGCCGCGGCCGGCGACCGGGCCCCAGCGGTAGTGCGGCCACTCGGAGTTGAGGGTCAGGTGCACGCCCAGGTCGAGCTCGGGATGCTCCTTGGCCCGGTTCGCCGCCTCCTGGAACCACGGGCAGGGGACCATCAGGCTCCCGCAGGTCGCCGGGCCGGAGAGCAGCGCCTGGAACGCGCCCTCGTTGGCGGCGTGGCACATCCCGATGTCGTCGACGTGGATGATGGCGACGCGATCGCTCGCATCGAAGCCAAGGTCCTCTGCGATCGTGGGCATGCTTCCTCCTCGGTGCCCGGCGGCGCCGGACGCCCAGAGGATGGCCGGCAGCGGTGGGACCCCAACGCTAGCGTGCCGGCATGCCGATCGACCTCGACGCCGCCCGGAAGGTCGCCCTGGCCGCGTCGGACGCCGCCCGGCGGGAGATCCTCCCGCGCTTCCGCAGCGTCGCGGTCGAGACCAAGTCCGACGGCTCCCCGGTCACCGAGGCCGACCGGGCGGCCGAGCGCGCCATCCGGGAGGTGCTGGCGGGCTTCGACCCGGAGATCGGCGTGCTCGGAGAGGAGTACGGCGACGACACCGGCAGCCGCGAGCGGTACTGGGTGGTCGATCCCATCGACGGCACGATCGCCTTCTCCCGGGGCATCCCGCTCTACGGCAGCATCATCGCGCTGGTCGAGGAGGGGCGGAGCGTGCTCGGCCTGATCGACCTGCCCTCCCTGGGCGAGCGCCTGGTCGGAACCCGGGGCGGCGGCGCCTGGCGCGGCGACCAGCGGCTGCGCGTCAGCGAGGAGACCGATCCGCGCAAGGCGATCATCTGCCACGGCGACCTCTTCGCCTTCGACTTCTTCGGCGAGCGGAAGGCCTACGAGCGACTTGCCGCCGAGCTGCGCATGTTGCGCGGCTACACCGACGCCTTCGGCCACGCGCTCGTGATCCAGGGCTCGGCCGGCGCGATGATCGACCTGGCGCTGAACCCCTGGGACGTGGCGGCGACCGAGTGCCTTGTCGTGGAGGCCGGAGGGCGCTGCGTGACCGTCGATCGCCGCGCAGACGGCCGCAAGCTCGGCCTCGTGTTCGGCAACGAGGCCCTGGTCGAGTTCCTGCTCGAGCGCACGGGGATCGCCTAAGGCGCCGCCCAAGGCTGCCCCTCGGGGCATCGCTCCGGTGTTTCCCTCCTCCGCCCGATGCATCCGGTGACCTGGTTCACATCGGAAGCGGAGCGCCCGTGCGTCGACTGCTCGCCACAGCCCTGTTCGTCTGGATCGCGCTGCTCGCGAGCAGCGCGGGCGCGACCGTGATCGGCTACTGGCGCATGGAGGTCGACGACGACCCGAGTGCGGAAGGCCTCTCGGTGGCCAACGAGATCACCCTCGGCACCCCGCTGATCTCGACCGAGGCCATGCTCGACGCCGCGAACCTGCCCGTCGGGATCGTGCCGCTCACGGCGGCGGACAACTTCTTCAGCGTGGCCGCGACCCGCCAGGGCGGGGCCAACGGCATCAACGCGAGCGCCGCGTACTACGCAGCCCTGTCGGTCACGAGCATCACCGTCGAGTACTGGGCGCGGACCGTCGAGAACAACGCCACGCCCTTCCGCATGAGCTCCGGCGGGATGGACGGCATCGTGATCGCCAATCCCAACTCCCTCGACGTCACCTACCACGTCGACGACGGCGGCACGACCCGCCGCTTCACCCTGGCCAACGTGCACAACATGAGCGGAGCCTGGCACCACTACGCCTTCGTCTACGACGAGGTCCTCGGCATCGCGGAGTTCTACGTGGACAACGTGGTGGTCGCGAGCTTCGACGGGCCCGACGGCGCTCCCCTCGTGATCGCGCCGGGGACGGCGGTCGAGGCCGGGGTGCTGATGGACTTCGCCAGTGCCGGCCAGGGCACACTGGACGAGCTGCGCATCCACGACTCGGCCGTCCTCACCACCAGCTTCCTGCTCCCCGAGGCCCCGCCGGCGGCGCTCTGGCTGGGTGCGGCCGCGGCCCTCGGCCTTGCCCCGCTGCGTGCGCGCCGGGCGGCCCACCGGCCCTGAGCCCCGCTCCAGCTTGGGCCGCGGCGCGACTCCGGGTCACGCGACCCGGCCCCGAGGCCTCGCTATCGTCCGGGGTCCCCGAGAGGAGCGGACCCCCCGACTCCCCCTCCGCCCGGGGTCCCGAAGAGGAGAGGAGCCCCCCTGATGGCCGCTGACATCCCCAACGTCACCCTGGACGATGCCCGTTCCCTGCTCGCCGCCGGCGAGGCCTTCCTCGAGCCCGTGCTGGCCCGCACCAAGGAGATCACGGAGGGCGGCCGCACGATCGACGACCACCAGGTCCTGGTGGACCGGGTCGCCTACGCCGCGACCGAGGCCCGCGCCGCCCGCGAGGTGATCGCCTACACCGAGCGCGCCGAGTCCGAGGGCCGCGCCAAGGACATCGCCGTCCAGACCGCCGTGGCATCCACGGCCGACCTCGTGACCAGCCTGCGCAACCGCGTCGACCCCGCGCTCACCGAGCTCGGCCTGGGCGACGCGCCGCTCGAGGCCGCCTTCCCCGCCGACGTGCGCGAGAAGCTCCGCGCCGCCTCGAGCGAGGCCCTGGTGCGCCACATCGGCCGCCACGCCATCGAGACCCGGGGCCGCAACGAGACCCCGCTCGACGAGATGCTCGAGCAGGTGCGCGATTCCGTGCGCGAGTTCGCCGAGAACGAGGTCCTGCCCCACGCGGAGCACATCCACCGCAACGACCAGGACATCCCCGAGGAGTTCATCACGAAGATGGGCGAGCTCGGGTACTTCGGCCTCTCGATCCCCGAGGAGTACGGCGGCCACGAGATGGGCAACCTGGCGATGATCCTGACCA
>JAAUYD010114670.1_pt1 | contig 37804 bp, 27 predicted proteins | sample 7278101 | NCBI WGS metagenome assembly JAAUYD01 (sample SAMN14350128, study PRJNA611818) | marine sediment metagenome | isolation source: surface marine sediment (0.6m) | place: French Polynesia: Moorea | collected 2018-08
CGGCACGCCCATCGCCGAGGACGGCCCGTGATGGCCAACCTTCGTCAAGCCGTCGCTTGCAAGCTTGCGGATGAACTTGACGTGCGGTTCCAGTGAGGTCCCGGTCGGGTCCTGGTAGAGTCCCTGGTAGGCCTCGCGATCGAAGGGCTGCGGGTGTTCTTGCGCCCAGGCACGAATTTCGTCTTCATCGACGCGCACCTCGCCTTCCTCGACCCAGGCATTGAACTTCGGCAGTGTCTCCGAGTTGTTGTACTCACTAACGCCGGTATCGAGGCGGTAATCCCAGGCGTGTACACCGCAGATCAGGTTGTCGCCGTCGACGTAGCCGTCCGACATCAGCGCGCCGCGGTGCGCACAGCGCCCGTACAGTACACTGACCGAATTGTCATACCGGACGACGACCAGGTCGACGTCGGCTACCAGCGCGTACGCCGGTTGCCGATCGGCGAGGTCATCCCACGTTGCAACGGCGACCTTCTTCATACGCAACCATGTATCCTCGAAACTTCTGCACAACCCAAGCGTCGCACTATACAGCGCCAACGTCACAGGAGTACCCATGAACCGCCGCGAAATCCTGAAGTCACTTTCTGCGCTTGGCGCCCTGTCGGCGCTGCCATCCGTCACTTTGGCGGCCGATCCCGCACCGAAACCGTTGCGTCTCCTGATTCTGGGAGGCACAGGTTTCATCGGCCCGCACGAGATCAACTACGCACTGGCGCGCGGCCACGAAGTTACGATGTTCAACCGCGGCAAGACGGCTCCCGACATGTTCCCGGACATCGAGAGACTGATTGGCGATCGCGACGGCCAGCTCGATGCGCTTAAGGGACGCGAGTGGGATGCGGTCATCGACAACTCGGGCTTCTTCCCGCGACATGTCGGGCTGTCGGCGGAACTGCTCAAAGGCAATGTCGGTACCTACCTGTTCGTCTCCAGTATCTCGGCGTACGACTTTGACGCGCTGAAAGTGAGCGATGATGAGTTCACGGCCGTGTACGCCGCCATGGACGGGCCAGTCGATGAGAGCGAGCACATCTACGGGCCGACCTACGGTGCGCGCAAAGCACTTTGCGAACAGGAGGTTGCCAGGATCTTCGGCGATGACGCGATCAACGTGCGACCGGGCATTATCACGGGTCCCGGCGACCCGACCGACCGTCTGCGCCACTGGCTCATACGCATGGTTGCCGGCAACGAAATCCTCGTTCCGGGCAGCGAGGACTGGCCTGTGCAGTACATCGATGCACGCGATATGTCTATCTGGATGATCCGGCTCCTCGAGCAGGGCGAGGCGACGGGCCCCTATAACGCCGTTGGCGGCGTCAAGCCCTACACGGCCGGTCCGTTCCTGTCCGGAATTCGCGATGCGCTGGAGTCAACGTCGAAACTGACCTGGGTCGACTGGGACTTCATTCTCGAACGTCACGAGCAGCCGCCGACCTACTCGCCCTGGTTCCCGGGCGATGCGAGCCCTTTCATGCAGGCCAACAACGATCGTGCCCTGGCAACGGGCCTCGAATTCCGGCCCATCGAAGATACGGCAAAGGACATGGTCGCGCTGCTCAACGGGCGGGGTATAAGCCGTGGCGGGTTCGACTTCGGGACCGAAGCCGCATTGCTCGAAGAATGGGCGGCCCGCTAGCGTTCGGCACTCGGGACTACACGGCCTCGAACAGTGCGGACGCACCCTGTCCGCCACCAATGCACATCGTGACCACGCCGTATTTCTTGCCGCGACGCCGCAGTTCTCGCAGCAGCGCGCCAGTCATGCGCGACCCGGTCATGCCGAACGGGTGGCCGATCGCGATGCTGCCGCCGTTGACGTTGTAGATCTCGTTGTCGATACCCAGGGCGTCACGACAGTAGACACACTGGGACGCGAACGCTTCATTCAACTCCCAGAGATCGATATCGCCCATATCGAGGCCGACATTGCCGAGGAGCCGCGGAACCGAGAAAACGGGTCCGATGCCCATTTCGTCCGGCTCGCAGCCCGCAACCGTGAAGCCGCGGAAGATGCCCAGCGGTTCCAGCCCGAGTTGCGCAGCGCGCTCGGCACTCATCAGCAAGGTCATCGATGCGCCGTCGCTGAGCTGCGATGCGTTGCCGGCCGTCACGGTGCCATCTTCCTCGAAAGCCGGTTTCAGGCCCGCCAGGCCTTCGATCGTCGTTCCCGGTCGGTTGCATTCGTCGCGCTCGACGACGACATCGATCTTGCTCTGCTCACCCGATTCCTTGTCGACCTTCAGCATGGTCGCGGACATCGGGACGATCTCGTCGGCAATCCAGCCCTGGTCGACTGCGTTCGCATAGCGCGCCTGGCTCTGGACGGCATATTCGTCCTGTACCTCGCGAGATACATTGTAGCGGCGGGCCACGACCTCGGCCGTGTTGCCCATGGCCATGAAGATATCGGGTTTCTCCTCAAGTAGCCGCGGGTTCTTCTCGTACTCGCTGGCCTTCTGGCGCTGGTTCATCGAAATCGACTCGACGCCGCCTGCCATCGCGACCTGCGTCTGCCCGGACGCGATCTGGGTCGCGGCAAAAGCAATCGACTGGACACCTGACGAACAGAAACGGTTGATCGTCGATGCCGCTGTCGTGACCGGTAGCTTCGACAGCACGACGGACAATCGCGCCATGTTCCCGCCCTGCTCGCCCACCTGATCGGCAATGCCGACGATGACGTCCTCGACCTCGTCCGGGGCGACCTTCGGGTTGCGCTCGAGCAGCGCATCGATGACGTGCGCCACCATGTCGTCGGAGCGGGTCAGGTTGAAGCTGCCGCGAAATGACTTCGCCAGCCCGGTACGTACATTGTCCACGATTACAACGTCTTTCATGCGCTGGGCCTCTCTATACCTTTCGTCTCAAGGGTTCTGCGGAGCGCGCAATAGTAACCCCCGGTCCGGAAAAAAGGCGATACCGTAGAACTGTTACAACGCGAAACAGACAAACATAGTGAAATCATGCAAATTGATCGGGCAGGACGCTAGGTCCTCGTAACCCGAATCGTGCCGAAATATGACCGAATTCATCCAACGCCATGCAGGGGCGTTTCAGCTGGCGCTCGTCGTCGCCGTTGTCGGCGGCGCCGTATTGCTGTCTGCGGCTCTGAAGCCCGACACGGCGTTTTCCCCGCCGACCGCACGGGGCGACACGGTTGGCGTTTCCGTGATTCGGCCGGTGACCGAAGCCTACGAGCCCGTCGTCGCGCTGAACGGCGTCGTCGAGGCACGCACCGTCACGAGCGTCATCCCTCAGGTCTCGGGCAAGGTTGTCTCGGTCGCCGATCGTTTTCGCCCGGGCGCGAGCGTCAGCATGGGAGAGATCCTGTTCGTCATCGATCCGTCGGACTACGAGCTGGCGGTCGAACGCACGCTGGCGGAGATCGAAGTCGCTCGGAGCGACCTGCTGCGGCTCGAAGCCGAAGGTGAGGCGGAGCGCAAGATCTGGGAGGGACGGTTCCCGGATCGCCCGATTCCCGACCTGACCGCGCGCGTTCCGCAGATCGCAGCGGCCAGGGCCCGCATTCAGAGCGGCGAGGCGGCGAAGGCGACCGCAGAACTCAACCTTGCGCGCACTGTCGTCCGTGCCCCCTTCGATGCGCGTATTCTCGAGACCCAGCTTGATGTGGGACAGGTAGTCGGCGGCAATGCCTCTGTTGGCCGCATGTTCTCCATCGCTAGCCTCGAGATAGCGGTTCCGGTCTCAGCGGACGACCTACGGCGGATCGGCAGTCCGAAAGGCCGAAGCGCAATCATCATCCCGCAGATTCCGACCGAGCCAACGATTGTCGGTGCGGTTGTTCGCCAATCGGCATCGCTCGACGAGCGCACCCGGCTTGGCACGCTGTATCTGCAAAGCGCCGACATTGACGCGCTGACGCTCGGTGAGTTCGTCACCGTCGACATTGCCGGCCTTTCGAGTGAAGAAACCTATCGCGTGCCATCGACCGCGCTTACGTCGCGCGACCAGATCTGGGTCGTCGAGGGAGATCGTGTTGCCGGACGCCGCGTCGAAATTCTGGCACACGACGAATCGGAGCTCGTCGTTGAGGCTTTCGATATTGCCGACGGTGTCGTAGCGATTCCGCCGCCCGACGTCCGCGAAGGCCTGCCCGTCGAATCGACCCCGGCGGCCGACGACATGTCGCAGGGCGGAAGCGCCAATGCTTTACGCTAACGATGACCGCGGGCTGATCAGCTGGTTCATCCGCAACCCGGTTGCGGCCAATCTCCTCATGGTCGTACTGATCGTCGGCGGCGCACTGTCGGCGATGAACCTGCAGAGCCAGGTATTCCCGACAATCATGCCGGGCACGGTCGTCGTGGCCGTGTCGTTCCCCGGCGCGACCCCAGCGGAAGTCGAAGAAGGCATCACGCGCCGTGTCGAGGAGGCCGTGCTCGGCATCGACGGCGTCAAGCGCGTTACGTCGACAGCATCCGAAAACTACGGCCGGGTTACGATCGAGACCAGTGACTTCGCGGATCTCGACCAGGTCAAGGACGACGTCGAATCGGCTGTCGACGGTCTGAGCCAATTCCCGCCGGAGAACGCCGAGAAGCCCTCCGTGGTTGCGCCGAAGCCGACGGGCGGCGTCGTCACGCTGGCCGTCGTCGGCGATGTGGACCCGATGGCATTGCGAAGAGCCGCGGAGAGCATCGAGCGAGACCTGCTCACGCAGCCGGGTGTGTCCCTCGTTTCGCTCGAAGGTGACCGGGATCTCGAGGTGTCCATCGAGATCAGCGAGGCGAATCTTCGGCGTTACGACCTGACGTTCTCGGACGTGTCGAATGCCGTGCAGCGCTCGTCGCTCGACCTTGCGGGTGGCTCTATCACATCGGGTTCCGGCGAAATCCTCCTGCGCACGAACCAGAAGCGCCAGAGCGGCGAGGAGTTCGAATCGATCGTCGTACTCACTCGCCCCGACGGTTCCGTCATAACACTCGCCGACATTGCGACCATTCGCGACGGCTTCGTCCGCGCCGAGTTGCGCAACGACTACAATGGGCGTCCGGCCGTGTTCGTCAGGGTCGACCGCGCAGAGGCTGAAGACGTACTGGCGGTCAAGGCGTCAGTTGACGAATTCCTGAAAGGCTACTCGCCGCCGCCCGGCATCGAGCTGGTCCAGCTCCGCGACGAAACCAAGCTGTTGCGCGAGCGCGTCAACCTCCTCTTGCGCAACGGTCTGTTCGGTTTCGCGCTGGTCTTCACGTTCCTGGTGCTGATGCTCGACCTGAAGCTCGCAGTCTGGGTCAGCATGGGCATCGTTACCGCGTTCATGGGCGGCTTCATGCTGTTCGGAGCGTTGGGGGTCACGATCACGATGGTGTCGCTGTTCGGGCTCATCATCGTCCTCGGGCTTGTCGTCGACGACGCGATCGTCATCGGTGAGAACATCGACGCCGAGCGCGAACGCGGCGGATCCGGCGATGAGGCCGCGGCGCGCGGTGCGAAACGCATGCTCGCGCCCGTTCTCGTTGGCGTATTGACGACCGTCGCTGCGTTCGCGCCGTTACTCGTGACCGGCGGCACCTTCGGCGACATCACACGCGCGATACCGCTGGTGGTGATCAGCGTTCTGATCGTTTCCCTGCTCGAGGCGTTCTGTATTCTGCCTTCACACCTGAGCCACGGCGGCCAATGGTCGCGAGGCCTGCTCAAGAAGACGCAGTCACGGATCGCGAATGGCGTCGCCTATGTGCGCGATCACGTCGTCCTGCCAGGCGTGGCATTCGCAGCGAAATGGCGCTATGCGACAGCTGCTATCGCGATCGCCTTTTTCATCCTGAGCACCGGACTCGTCAAGAACGGCCAGGTGCGCTTCATCTTCTTCCCCGTCATTGAGGGAAATAGCCTCTCGGCATCCGTTACGCTGCCGGAGGGCACGCCGTTCGAACGCACCGATGCCGCGATTCGCCGCATTACGGACAGCGCGTACGAAGTCGCCGAAGCGATCGGCGAGGAGACGGGCGAGACGCTGTTCATATCCGTAACGTCGACGACGGGCGGTCTTGCGTCTGCCGGCGGCGGCCCCGGGGCACAGAGCACGTTCTCAAGCCAGGAGAACATCGGCCAGGTCCGCATAGAGCTCACGCCTTTCGGACAGCGCAAGACGCCCGGCGCCGAAATCGAGCGACGCTGGCGTAGCGCTGTTGGCCCGATCGAGGGCGCCGAGCGCGTCACTTTCAGCTCGAGCTTCGTGCGTTTCGGCGCGGACGTCGAGTTCGAGCTCGCACACCAGGACGAATCGCAACTGATCGCGGCCGTTGAAGATATGAAGAGCCGGCTCGCCGCGATTGAAGGGGTCAACCAGATCGAGGACAGCTTTGATCTCGGCAAACGCCAGCTCGTTTTCGAACTGACGCCGGCCGGTCGCGCCGCCGGGCTGCGCGAGGCGGACGTTGCCGTCCAGGTACGCCAGGGTTTCTTCGGCGACGAAGTGCAGCGCATCCAGCGCGGCCGGGAGGAGATCCGCGTCTATGTCCGCTACCCGGAGGCGACGAGGTCGAGCCTCGACGCACTGGATAGCTTCCGCGTGCAGCTGCCAAACGGCGACAGCGCACCCCTGTTCACGGTCGCACGGGTCGAGGAGAGCCGGGCGTATTCCTCGATCGACCGCATCGATGGCCGGCGCGTCGTGACGGTCAGCGCCGACGTCGACGAGGCGATGTCGACGCCGAATCTCGCCAACGATGCGATCGTCAGCTCAATCATGCCGGCGATCGAGGCACAGTATCCCGGGCTTCGCTGGGTGCGCGCCGGAGCGACACGCGAACAGAACGAGGATCTCGCTGTACTTGCCAGCGCCTTTATCGTCGTCCTGCTCGTCATCTACGCAATGATCGCGTCGCAGCTGAGGTCGTATATTCAGCCGCTGGCCATTCTCGTCGCCATTCCGCTCGGCATCGCCGGCGCCATCCTCGGCCATTTCGTACTCGGGTTCCCGCTGTCGTTCGTGTCGATATTCGGTATCGTCGCGCTCGCAGGCGTTGCCGTGAACGCCTCTGTAGTGCTCGTAGACCTTTACAACCAGTATCGCCGGAGCGGCATGACGCCGATTCAGGCGGCGTCCGAGTCGTCCGCCCGACGTTTCCGGCCTGTCCTGTTGACGACCTTGACGACGGCACTCGGCCTTGCCCCGCTGCTGTTCGAAAAGAGCCCGCAGGCACAATTCCTGATACCGATGGGCGTCAGCCTCGGTTTCGGCATCCTGATCTCGGGGTTCCTCGTGTTGTTTGTGACGCCCGCTGTCGCTGTGATCATCGAAGATATTCGCGGGTTGACCCGGTCGCGCCGCAAGCCAGGGAGTAGCGCCGATCAACCGGTTCTGGCGGACTAGCAGCTTCTAGTTGACCCGAAGGCCGACCCGGTACATACGGCCCGGCGCCGGCAGGCCGAGTTGGGGCAAAACGAGCTCGTCCGTGAGGTTGTCGATCGACGCAGTAAGCTCGATATCACGCCCGCGCCATTCGGTGACCTGGAAGAAGCCCCGCAGGTTGACCGTCGTCGAGTCAGGCAGCGTCACCAACGTGCCGTCGTCATCGAGGTCCCAGGCCTCACCCGTATGCATGAGTTCCGCGCGCAAATCGAGGCGCGCATTGGCCTGCCAGTCCAGTGCGATGCGCAACTGCGCATCGGGACGCTGCAGCAGCTCGGGCCGATCGCCGTTCTCGTCTCGTTCGACCTCGCCGTCCTGCAGTGCGGCGGAAAACTCCGTCCGGAAGTCGTCCGTCAGGTAAAGTGTTGCCGCCGCCTCGATACCGTAGGTAAATGACCCATTCGTGTTGTAGCGTTGGCGCTTGCTCACGCCGTCAACCAGGACGTTGCGCTGCGACAATGTGTCATCGCTGTCGTTCGCCCAGACGGCGAAATCAAGGAACAGGTTGTCGCCGGGAGATGCTTTCAGCGTCACGTCGGCGAGCAGGGATCGCTCCGGCTTCAGGTCGGGATTCAGCAGGAACCTGCCGAGCGCAGCACCGTACAACTCGCGAGGCGTCGGGAAGCGGGTACGCTCGCCGAGCGTTGCAGCCAATTCCCATTTCTCCGCCGGTGTCCAGCGCAGTCCGGCCGACCATCCGGTGGCCGAGAGCGAAGGTTGCGGTGGTTTGTCGCCGGTCAGTGGCGTGACTGCGCGATCCCGGGCGAGGCCGAACGTCGACGTCAGCGAATCGGACAACCGCAGGTCCGCCTCAGCGCCGATCGTGATGAGCCGCTGACGAAAACGCAGCTCGGGCGATGCAACGAGATCGACCGGATCGCCGGTCGCTGTCTCCGATTCGAGTTGATCGTGCGTGCTTTCCTGCGCTGTCGACACGAGGCGCAACGTGGCACGATCGAGCTCGTACGACAGCGTCATCCGCGCGCCGATCGTATCGTCTTCGCCCTCCTCGCGCGCATCGAGCGCTGAATAAGAGTAGTCCGTATAGGCATCAATCGTCTGGTCGAACCACTGCCGCCACCCGGTAAAACGAAGATCGAAGCGTTCCGACAGATCCCACGAGCCGTTCAGGGTTGCCTGGGTCAGTTGCCAGTCGGGTACCCGCCAGAATCTGGGTCTCGAGATGGCCGGATCGAGATTACCCCTGGCGGCAACGCCTCGCTCGACGTCGGCATGCAGCAACGATGCCCGCAGGAAATACGACTCGGACGACCAGGCCGTCGCGAAATACACGGAGTTTGCCGACAGATCGGTGTTGGTCCGCTCGCTGTTCGGTGACGGATCGAACTCGACGCTCGACCGGTCCGCGATTCTTTCCGCATCACGATCGATGCTCGAGGCACCGGCAACGAACGACCAGCCGTTGTCCAATCCGATACCCGCGAGGGCGTTGAGGTTTCTGGAACCCATGGAGCCCTGCTGCAGCTCTGCGCGCACGGTCGTCCCGCCGCCCGGGACGTACGTGAACAGGTCCACGGCGCCGGCCACGGCGTTGGCGCCGTACTCGATCGGCACGACGCCGCGCTTGACTTCGAGACGATCGATGAGCCCCGCGGGCAGCAGCGCGAGGTCGGCTCGGCCGTCCCAGGGCGTCGCGAGGGGCGCACCGTCGAGGAATACGAGTGTCTGTCGTTCCTCCGCGCCGCGAATTCGGATGACCGATTCTCCTCGAGAATTGGTGCGCAGCGATATGCCCGTAACGTTGCGGAAGACATCGGCCGTTGCGACCGGCTGAAACTCCTGCAACGCATCGTGATCCAGTACGAGCGACGACGGCGAAACACGGTCGTCTGTCGGCGCGGCCGTCACGACGATCTCCTCGACGGAGCCGTAACCCTGGCCAAGTGCCGTCACGGGCGCCACGACCAGAATCACGAACAAATTGCGAGCTATGGAATTCACGGCTTTCGATCGTACACGGGTCGGCGGCACTACTCGACCGCGGCCCTGAGATACTCGTGCGCGGCGAGCTTCACATAAAGAGTGCAGCCCGAAGAGGACGCGGGGCGATGCTTCGCGCCTTTGGGGAGACGCAACCACGTTCCCGCCGGATAGCGACCGTCTTCGTCCTGGAAATCTCCGCCGATGACAAAGAGCTCGGCACCATCAGGGTAAGAGATGTCGCCGCTTTCGGTCCCGGCATCCCAACGTTCGAGTCGCGTCGTGTCGCTGTATCCGTCCTGGCCGTACAACGGCTTGCAGGCGACGCCCTCGGTATCGGTCGGTTGCCATGCCAGCTCGCCGGAGTCGATTGCATGGTGCTCTCGATCGGTTCCGGGAAACTGGCGCAGTTTGACGAACAACGTACAGCCTTCCTTCGAAAACGGTGCGTGACGAAAACCCTCGGGGTTCAGCAGGTAGGTTCCGGCCGGCCAGTCTCCGTGCTCGTCGGAGAACACGCCGTCGAGGACGAGGATCTCCTCACCCTCCGGGTGATCATGCGCGGGAAACGTCGAACCGGGCTCGTACCGCACGATCGACGTTACCTGTCCGGACTCGGGCGGACCGACAAGATGTACGCGCTTGCGATATACCCGGCCGCCCGGGCTCGGCGCCCAGTCCATGGCGCTGGTGTCGACCGTCGCTTTGAGCAACAGGTCGCCATTGATAGACTCAATCATGTGTGATCTCACTCGGGATTGTCGCAGTGGCGAATACGCTGACCTATCGAATAGACAGCAAAAAAAGTCATCAGTTGCGTAGAACCCGGACTCGCAAAGGTAGCAAGTGAATGCCAGGCCAGCCAAACACCGACTACCAATCGACAATCCAGCACATCATGGGGCTTCTGAGGCAAATGCGTCTCGACGAGGCCGCCAGCGCCTGCATCGCCTTTTCCAGGTCTTATCCGCAGTCGAATGACGCGCTGCTGCTGCTAGGCAAAGTCCGGCAGATGCAGGGCCGTTATGACGAAATGCTCCAGCTCATTGATACGGCGCTGAAACGTGATCCCGGGAACGTAGGCCTGCAGCTGCAGTATGCCGGAGCCGCCAGCTACTGTGGCCGACATGCGGAGAACTTCGAGCTTCTCCAGGAGATCGAAAAGACGGCCCGAAAGAACGCCAGCCTGCTCCAGCAGGTGGCCAAGACCTACACGATGATCAGAAGATTCGAGGACGCTCACCGGTGTTATCGCCAGGCAGCCAAACTGGATCGGCGAGATCCGGACGCTTTGAACAACCTCGCTGCCTCCCATATCACTATTGGCGAACTGGACAAAGCCGAGGAGCTGTTCTCGAAAGTCATTCGATTGAACCGCCGGAACTCCGATGCGTGGTACAACCGCTCGACGTTGCGCAGGCAATCGGCAAGCAACAACCACGTACCCGCTCTCGAGCGCGCACTCAATGAACTGTCGCCCGATGATCCCGGGACCGTTGCGCTGTGCTATGCACTGGCCAAGGAACATGAAGACCTCGGCGAGGATGACACCAGCTTCAGCTACCTGAAACGCGGCGCCGACGTTTATCGACGTCAGATCAACTATGACGTGAATTCCGAGATAGCCGTGATGGAGCGTATCAGGACGCTCTTTGACAGCGACTATGTCGCTCGCGCCGGGACAGCGACTCGCCGGCCGGGCCCGATCTTCGTTCTCGGCTTGCCTCGGAGCGGCACCACGCTCGTAGACAGGATAGTCAGCAGTCACAGCGAGGTCAGCAGCATGGGTGAGATTCCGGACTTCGCGATCTCCCTGACACGTCTCGTCAAGACATCCAAACGAGACGAATCGCTCGAGGCATCTGTCTCTGTCGATCCCGATCGTCTCGGACGGAGCTACCTCGAAAGCGTCGCCGGATACGAGCCTGGCACGCCTTACTTCATCGACAAGACGCCGATGAACTTCCTCTACATAGGCCTGATCGCGAAGGCGTTGCCGGGCGCCAGCATCATCCATGTCAAACGGCACCCGGTCGATAGCTGCCTGTCGCTCTATCGAGCGTTGTTCCGATCGGCTTATCTGTTCTCGTACGACCTCGATGATCTCGCTCGCTATTACGTAGCCTACGACGGTCTGATGAATCACTGGAGGGCTGTCCTCCCGGATCGCATCTTCGATGTCTCGTACGAAGCAATCGTTGACGATCAGGACGGCGTGTCCAGGACGATCATTGATCACTGCGGACTCGAATGGCAGGACCGCTGCCTTGCGTTTCATCGAAACGCGGCGCCGGTAGCGTCGGCGAGCGCCGCGCAGGTGCGAAGCCCGATTTACCGTAACGCGCTGTCGCGCTGGCGCCGCTTCGAGAACCAGCTTCAGCCGTTGATTGCGAAGCTGCGGCAAGCGGGTATTGACGTCTAGCGCCCGTCTCAGGCGTGCTGATAGTTCCGCATCGTCAACGCGAGAAGAACCATTGCAGCGACGCAGGCGCCGACGATGAGCCCGAATCCCGCATCCCAGCCGGCACGATCGACGACAGCACCGATGATCACGCTGGCACTCACTGCGCCGCCGACATAGCCGAACAGCCCGGTGAAGCCCGCGGCCGTGCCCGCCGCCTTCTTTGGCGCAAGGTCGAGGGCGTGAACGCCGATCAGCATGACGGGACCGTAGATGAAAAAGCCAATGCCAATCAGCATAAGAATGTCGAGACGCGGGTTGCCCGCCGGATTCAACCAGTACACGACGACACAGGCCAGTGTTGCGAGCATGAACAGGATCGACGCAGGCGCGCGGCGGCCGCCGAATACCCTGTCCGACATCCAACCGCACAGAAGCGTGCCCGGAATGCCCGCGAACTCGTAGAACGCATACGCCCATCCGGAATCGGCGAAGGAAAAACGCTTCACCTCGCCGAGATACGTTGGCGCCCAGTCCAGCACGCCGTAGCGAACAAAATACACGAACAGGTTAGCGACGGCGATGAACCACAGCAGGCGATTGCGCAGGACGTACTTGATGAAGATGTCGCGCGCCGAAAACTCGTGCTCGTGATCCGGGTCGTATTCGAACGCTCTCGGATAGTCGTTGCGGTGCAGCTCAATGGCCGGCAGACCCTGCGATTGCGGCGTATCGCGGACCGAAAGCAGGATGAACGCCGCGACGCCAAGCGCGAAGAAGCCGTGCAGGTAGAGGATCGCATGCCAGTCGGCGAAGATGGCCATCGCGAGTATCGCGAGCGGACCGACGAGTCCTCCACCGATATTATGCGCGACGTTCCAGATCGCCATCTTGGTGCCGCGCTCGCCCGGCGAAAACCAGTGCGCCATGACGCGACCCGACGGCGGCCACCCCATCCCCTGGAACCAGCCGTTTACGAGCAGCAGGGTGAACATGATCGCGACGGAACTCGTCGCGACGGGCGCTACGCCCATGAAGATCATGACGGCCGCCGAGCACGTCAGTCCGAAGGCCATGAAAACGCGCGCATTGCTCCGATCCGAGACACTGCCCATGATGAATTTGGACAGGCCGTACGCGATGGACACGCCGGACAACGCGAGACCCAGGTCGGCTTTGGAATAGCCGATGTCGATCAGGTTCGGCATCGCCAGCGTAAAATTACGGCGAACGAGGTAGTAACCGGCATAGCCGATGAAGATGCCGAGGAAGACCTGGTAGCGCAGGCGCCGATAGCTGCTGTCGACCTCGTCCGGCGGCCGCGCCGGTTGGTGGGATGGAGGTTTGAATGGGCCTATCACGTCGCGCCAGCATAGTGCATCCACAAATCGGCAACAAATGTAATACGATGTCGGCGCCCGAAACCCGCTCACCGCTTCTGTCATGCCAGTTACCGCCAGGAAATCTGCAGCCAACAAGTTCATCGAGCAAATACGTCGAAGCAACGCGTTGCACCTCGAGTACCTCGACGACGCCAACGCACTCTCGTATTACGCGCGACTCACGGCATGGCAGCACGACTACCTGCTGCCGTTCTTCAGCGACCTGAGCGTCCACGCGGGATACGAGGAGGCGATAGAATTCGTCGTCAGCGACCTGTCGGGCACCAGCATCGCCAGTCGCGACCGGGACATCGAACGCGCTGCACCTCTTTTCATCAGGCTATTGCCGACCAGGGCGCTGCAGACGCTGGCGACTGGGGCAGAGATGAACGCACGCGTTCTCGGCATCAATCTCGCGATCTGCCGCCAGCTGGCCCGAAACGGCAGGTTTCCCGATGTCATTACGGAAGACGTCTACCTTCCGGCACTGCGAGAGGTCGCAACGCTCAACGAATGCATCGGGATCATCAGGGTACTCGGCGAACTCGGCGAACACCTCGATACGCTCGTCAGGATTCCGTTGATTGGCGGCACACTGCGCGCTATGCGCGGTCCCGCGCACGCGATGGGTTATGGCGCCCTGCACGGATTCCTCGAATCCGGATTCACGACGTTTCGGGCGATACCGGACGTTCCTGTCTTCCTCGATCTGGTGCTGGGAAGAAGCACCGAAATATTCGAAAGAGCGTTTTCCGCCAAGTCGCCGCGGTGATCAGCCGGGATCGGACTCGGCGCCGGCGGCCGTGCGAAGCAGGCCGCGGAACGCCTGCTGCGGTGTGATGTTGCCCTGCACAACCTCGAACACTTCGCGTGCGATGGGCATGTCCACATTGTACTTTTCGGCGAGCGACATGACCGCCGGTGCACTCTTTACGCCCTCGGCAACCATGAACATCTCGTCGATGATCTCCTGGATCGAACGGCCGCGACCGAGCTCGTAACCGACGGTTCGATTGCGGCTCTGCGGGCTCGTGCACGTCGCAATGAGGTCGCCGGTGCCGGCAAGGCCTGCGAAGGTCTGCGGCTCACCGCCCATCGCGACACCGAGCCTCGTTATTTCCGCGAGGCCGCGCGTAATGACCGCCGCACGCGTGTTGTCGCCCGCGCCGAGCCCGTCGCCCATACCTGCTGCAATGGCGATGATGTTTTTGAGGACTCCACCGGCCTCGCAGCCAATGACGTCGTGATTCGTGTAAACACGGAACAGCCCGCTCGAGAACAGCTTCTGCAGTTCCCGAACGATGACCTCATCCTCCATGGCAATCACGCTGCCGGCAGCATAGCCCGCCATGATCTCACGGGCGAGATTGGGACCGCTCAGCACGCCGGCCGGATGTCCCGGAAGCACCTCATCGATGATCTCGGTCATGCGCAGGCCCGTCTCTAGCTCGATACCCTTGCTCAGACTGATGACGGGCACCCAGGGACGAATATGCGGTCGCACCTGCTCCAGCACGCCGCGGAACGCCTGCGAGGGAATGCCCATGATGATGACATCCATACCGGCGACGGCGGCTTCGATATCGGCTGTCGCCGCAAGCTGCTCGGGCAACCTGGCGTCGGGCAGAAAGCGCTTGTTCGTGTGATGCGTGTTGATTTCATCGACCGTGGCCTGCTTGCGCGCCCACAGCGTTACGGGCGCATTGCGGGCCACCAACGCAGCGACCGTCGTGCCCCAGGAACCACCGCCCAACAATCCGGCTTTCAGTTTCATGCCTGCCTCCTCACCGCAATGTCCGATCCGGCCAGCGATTCGATGACCGCAAGCTGCTCGGACAGCCTTTCGAATTCGCTCGCCGTCTCGATGCGTCGGTCGCCGACCGACGTGTCGCCCTCGCCGGTCAGGCCGAGGTTGCTGAACAGCTTGTAGCCATTACTGAACAGCAGCTTGGCGATCGATGCCTTGCTGCTGACTCGACGCTGCAGGTAGCGCTGGTGGCCGAGCTTCAGCGCCGCATTGACACAGTCTTTTTCGCTGATTCCCTCGCCGGGCTCGAGCCGCGCAAGAACCTGGGCGACAACGCCATAGGCTTCGATGTACGGCAGCAAGCTCGCGTGCGCAACCAGTGGCCGCAACCCGGCGAGAATGCTGGTCACCTTTGCGCGCGTACCAGCAAGCGACTGTTGCCAGTTGGCGTCGTACCGGGACAGCTCCGTATCGATCTGCTGTCGAAATTCGTCTTTCGGTGAATAGAAAAACTCGAACTTGAACAGGTCCCGCAGTCGATCGGTCGCCTGCCAGAATGCGTCGACCCTGTCGGCCGGCCGACGTTCAAGCACGCTGGCCCAGGCGAGCTCAGTAATCGCCTTGATGACGAAGTAGTGCACGATTGTGTTGCGGTAGTAGCCCGCAATCGGATAGCGGTCTTCCTCGATACGGTAGACGGGGTCAGGCCCTTCGTCGTATCTCGATATCAGTTTGCGGTCGAGGACGATCTTCGCGAGTTGCTGCAGTTCGTCGTCGTCGCCGTAATGCAGGCTGTCGGTCATGCGAATCTTGCGTGCACGAAGCCAGTCGTACAACTCGAGCACTGCATCGCGAAGCTCGTCGAGTGTCAGTGCGCGGGGCGCCGCAGCCAGAAGCGCCATGCAGCCGAGTGCGGGGAACGTCACAGGCGTCATGTTGTTGACGCGCACCGCAACTTCGAACGCGATCTTGTGAAAGTCTACGTCATCCGGCGGCGGCGTCGTGCCCTCGATCACAACCGGCTCGCCGATATCGAGATAAACGCTGCCTTTGGGTGCTCGCATCTTGCGGAGATACCCCACCAGCCAGCTGAACGACTCCGGACGTTTTTTCTGGCCGGCCTGCTCTCTCGCGTACTCGCCGGCCTCGCCAATCAGGTCATAGCTGATCGAGACCGGCACAAAATGAAGATCGTTTGTCTGCGTCGCATGCGCAGCTTCGACCACATACTTCATCAGGCCGTATTTCGGCGGCATGAGCTTGCCGACGCGCGAACGCGTGCCTTCGAATGCCCAGGTGAGCGGGAACCGCTTCTCCATCAGGTAACCGAGATAGTGGCGAAAGACGAGTTTGTAGACCGGGTTATCCTGGAAGGACCTGCGAATGTAGATGATGCCCGATCGGCGCCCGAGCAGACCCAGACCAGGAACGGCCATGTTGATCCCACCGAACGAGTGCGGCGCCGGCAGGTCGTTTTCGTAGAGCACCGAAATGACGGCAACAGCATCGATGTGCGATTTGTGCGTCCACAGCAGCGCGGTCGGGTAATCGCGCATGATAGTGCGCAGGCGATCGATGTATGCGGAATTGATCACGATCTCATTGCTGTTACCGAGGGACACGATCGATCGCGTGATCTTGCCCATCCAGTCGATGAAGAACGAGTTCGGCTGCGCGATCATCTCCTTCATGTACTTGTCCGCCCTGCCGCGCAAGGTGCGGACGGGTTTATTGAGTTCCTTCGCAAGATCTTTGAGGCCGCGCTTGAAGGCCGCATTGGACCTTACGCCGTGGGCAACATAGTGTGGCACCTTGTAGCGGTTGCCACTCACACGGCGCTCCGCCACGTCGAGCGCAACTCCGGCGCGTCGGGCAACGAATGCCGCGAATTCGCCCTTGTCCTCGGGCGCATCGCCACCCTCCATCAACGCCTCGTAGGTTGCGCGAAGCTCACCCAGCGTGGCAGACGCACCTTTGACGCACCGCGCCCTGTTGGGGTCGACCCTGAGGATCGCATTGGCCACCCACGCCCTCGGATGACGCGGGTCGCCGGTGATCAGGTCACGCATTCGCGGTCCCGGGCGACGTCTGGATTCGGGAGGCAACCAGACGACGCGCAACGGCACCACGCGCATATCACCGGGGCCATCGAGAAAGCGGGGCAGATCGCCGACGTCGACACGGCCTTTCTTGCCGAACAGGATCGACAGGGTCGCTCGCGAAGCCTCCGTCGCCATCGCGCCGGCCGCCTCGCGCGTAGAATCGCACCATTGTTCAAGCAGCGTCCGTTCAACGCCGTGTGCTGCATCCAGCAGGAACAGAACCGAGCCTTCCGGCGGTTCGGGCCACGGAGTGACGGGCTGCGACTCTGGCATAGGGTGATCCTGTCTGGGGCGCGCTCATGGGGCGGCCTCTTGTTTGACGTTAGTGTAACGCCAATACGCGCAGGCAGTGGGGAAATTGACTGCTGGTACGTTTGGGCTAAGATCAGACTTACGCCCTCAGACACCGGGGCACAACTGTGCCATGTCCGGCACCAGCGACGCCCGAAGCGATGCAATCACCATGAAAATCAGAGTGGAATTCGAGCTGACACCCCAGGAATTCAGGGAGTCTCTTGGCCTGCCCAATATTTCCGGCCTGCAGGACGAGGCATTGTCGATGCTGAAGGATCGTATCGGCACTGACATCGACGACATCGACGTTGGCAAGGTGCTGGAGTCCTGGCTTAGCCAGGGCATCCAGGCATCGCGCAAGGTCCAGGAGCTCGTCACGTCGGCAGCGTCCGTGATCCTCGCTCGCGAGATGGAAGATCGCGAACAAGCGAACGGTAACGACAAAGAATGAGATAGCTGCAGGCGTTACTTTGCCTGCACCATTGCCTCGGCGCCTCGCATGAGCATGCGCAGTTGGATAATGGTCGCCTCGATATGGGCTTCCCGATCTGCAACAGGCGTGTTCAGCAACGCGATTCCGGTCGTAAACAGGATCGCGACTGTCGCGTTCGACGCAAGCCGTGGGTACGCGATCGGGACTCCCCGTTCCTTTGCGTCCCACACGAGGAACTCGGACAGATCGGCCGACAACGTGACCAGAAGCCCGTGCGCGGCTTCGCGAAAGGCTGACTCCCGGGCCATGCTCTCCTGCAGGATCATGCGCGAGATGCCCTGGTTGCTGCCGATGTGATCGAACAGCGTTTCCACCGACGCACGAATCAACGAGGTGCCGCCCGAGGCCTGTTCGCGGACATGGTGCATCAGGCTGAGCAGCGACTCACCCTGCTCCTCGATCATCGCAAGACCGAGTCCCTCCATATCGTGGAAGTGCCGGTAGAACGACGTTGGCGCAATCCCGGCCAGCTTGGCCACCTCGCGAAGGCTGAGGGTGTCGAAACTGCGACCCGATGCCAGTGCCGTGGCGGCCGCATCCATAAGCCGCTGCCGGGTTTCTTCTTTTTGCCGTTTTCGCGAGACGCTTAACAAAACTTTCGTGCCCCTGGGGATGAGCCTGTATGTGAACCACGGTATTGCATCCTAGCAAACCGATGGTACAGTTGTGCGTACATGTGTACGCTGAAATTACGGGGCGAGTGCTGCCGCCCGGGAGAGAGCCGAAATGACGACGTATAAAGCGCCCCTGCGGGATATGCAGTTTGTCTTGCAGGACCTTCTGAACATCGAGAAGCACTACAAGTCCCTTCCTGACTGCGAAGAGGTGAACCAGGAACTGATCGAGTCGATTCTCGGTGAGGCGAGCAAGTTCTCTGAGAACATCGTGGCGCCGCTGTACGCCGTCGGCGACGAGGTCGGCTGCGAACGACTCGACGACGGTGAAGTCAAAACGCCGCCGGGATTCAAGGAAGCCTACGCGCAGTACGTCGAGGCCGGTTGGCCATCGCTGGATCAACCGGCCCGCTATGGCGGTCAGGACCTGCCGATGTCCATCGGCACGCCGATTCGCGAAATGAACGGTACCGCGAATTGGTCATGGGCCATGTATCCGGGCTTGTCGCAAGGCGCGATGGAAACGATCGATGCGCACGGCTCGGAAGAGCAGAAAGCCATGTTCATGGAACCGCTCGTCAGCGGCCAGTGGACCGGTACGATGTGCCTTACCGAGTCCCATTGCGGAACCGACCTCGGCCTCCTGAAGACCAAAGCGGAGCCGGTTGCCGACGGCACGTATCGACTGACCGGATCGAAGATCTTCATTTCCTCGGGCGAACACGACATGGCGGAGAACATTGTGCACATCGTGCTCGCGCGCCTGCCCGACTCACCGCCCGGCACGAAAGGCATCTCGCTATTCATCGTTCCGAAGTACATCCCGAATGACGACGGCTCCATCGGCGAGCGCAACCAGGTCGTTTGCGGCGTGCTCGAGCGCAAGATGGGCATTCATGGCAATGCGACCGCGCAGCTCAATTTCGATGGTGCGACCGGTTACCTGATCGGCGAGGTCAACAAGGGCTTGAGCTACATGTTCACGTTCATGAACTTCGCACGCCTCGGCACGGGACTGCAGGGCCTCGCGCACTCCGAGCTTGCGTTTCAGAAATCCCTCGCCTACACGCGCGACCGCCTGCAGATGCGCTCACTGTCGGGCCCGAAGAACCCGGACGGCCCGGCTGACCCGATCATCGTGCATGCGGACGTGCGCCGTATGCTGCTGACCCAGAAGGCCTTCGCCGAGGGCGGCCGCGCCTTGATCTACTACGCGAGCACGCTGGGCGATATCCTGACCAAATCGGACGATCCTGAGGCCCGCAAGATGGCCGATGACGTTCTGAGTTTCCTGACACCGATCATCAAGGCCTTCCTGACCGAAACCGGCTTCGAGAGCGCGAACCTCGGCCTGCAGTGTTTCGGCGGGCACGGCTATATCAATGAATGGGGTGTTGAACAGAATGTTCGCGACGCCCGCATCAGCATGCTCTACGAGGGCACGACCGGCATCCAGGCGCTCGACCTGCTCGGCCGCAAGGTTCTGGGTACGAAGGGCAAGGCCCTCAAGATGATGACGGGCTTCATCCTCGACTTCTGCAAGGACGCACGCAGCTGCAGGGAGATTCGTCCTTACCTCAAGACCATCGTGAAACTCACGAAACAGTGGAAGTCCCTGACGCGCAAGATCGGCTTTGCCGCCATGCGCAATCGCGACGCGGTGGGTGCTGCCTCGGTCGACTACATCATGTTCTCGGGCTACCTGCTGCTTGCCGTCTGCTGGGCTGCAAGCGCCCGCGCCGCGCACTATCGCCTGGGCAAGGGCACGTCCGAAACGGCATTCTACGAGGCCAAGATCCAGACCGCAGAGTTCTACTTCGCCAAGATCCTGCCGCGGACGTCATCGCTGTACGAGACGATGTCGACGGGCCCGGAGTCGCTCATGAAGATTGACGCGGATGCGTTTATGTTCTGAGCCCGCAGCCCTCGAAGGCTTCGCGGATCGTAGCCTTCTCTGCGTCGGTCAATTCGAGCATGGGCGGTCGTACCCGGCCGCCCACCTGCCCGAGTAACTCCTGCCAGTACTTGCCGAAAGCCTGCGGCTTGTCCGCCGGTTTCGATCGTGCCATGGCTTCGCGAACCGGGTTCAGGCTGTCGCGAACCTTGCGCGCTTGCTCGAACTCGCCATCAAATGCGAGGCGCGTGTACTCGTCCATGCGCTTGTCGTTCCTGGTCTGCAGGTGATACGGCGGTGAGGAGCAGAGGTAAAGCTGCCATCCCAGTTCTTCGATGTTGTCGAGCCAGTCATCCTCGAGGGAAGTCGACACCTGGATCTTGTCGCCAACCATGTGCGTCAGCTTCACGTACATGTCGCGCGGCACCGAATACTTGATCGCAACGATGTTCGGCAGCTCGGCGATGCGCGCGCATTCCTCGGGTTGCATCAGGTAACCGGAATCCGGATGGCTCCACATCGCGATACCGATATCGAGTTCATCGCTTAGCGCCTCGTAGTAGCGATACAGGACCTCGCCGCGATCATGGACGAAACTCAAGACCGGTGCGTGGACGACGATGTAGTCAGCGCCGCAGTCTTCCGCGTGATGCGCCAGCTCTTTGACCGTATCGAAGTTCTGGTCGGAAACGGAAACGATGACGCCGGCCCTGCCGTCGCACTCGTCAACCGCGATCTCGAAGTTGCGTTTGCGCTCCTCGAGACTCATCGAGAAGAACTCGCCCTGCTTGCCCGCAATGAACAGCCCCTGGATGTCGAGATCGTCGACCCAGTGGCGGATATTGCTGCGCAGCCCGACCTCATCGAGCGAGAGGTCGCCGGCGAACGGATTCAACGCCGCCGCCCAGATGCCGCGCATGTTCTCTCGCGCATGATCCTTCGCGTCGAGCTTCGAGTACTTGGTGGCCATCGGCGAAATATACTTATAATTCGACCTATGAGCACCTACCCCGACCTGCATCTCTACATCAATGGCGAATGGCGAAAAGCCGCGCATGACCTGCCGGTTCTGAACCCGGCCACCGAAGAGGAGATCGGGCGCCTGCCCCACGCGGAGCGACGCGACCTCGACGATGCACTCGATGCTGCCGCCGACGGCTTCAAGGTCTGGAGCCAGACACCGCCCGTGACGAGAGCCAACATCCTGCTCAAAGCGGCGGCGTTAATGCGCGAGCGACAGGAAGAGATCGCCACCGCGATTACGGCGGAGCACGGTAAACCGCTGACGCAGGCCCGCATGGAGGTCATTCGCGGCTGCGAGTTCTTCGAGTGGGATGCCGGCGAAGCGACGCGCACGTACGGCCGCGTCATTCCGAGCGCGCCGGGCGTGCGCTACATCGTACACCACCAGCCGATCGGTACGGTGGCGGCGTTCTCACCGTGGAACTTCCCGATGAGTCAGCCTTGCCGCAAGGTCGCGGGTGCGATCGCCGCCGGCTGCTCGATCATTCTCAAGGCGGCCGAAGAGACGCCTGCAGGGGCACTGCACATCGCGAGAGCCCTGCACGACGCCGGCCTGCCGCCGGGCGTACTCAACCTGGTTTTTGGCACACCCGCAGAGATCTCGGAACACCTTGTCAAGCAGGACCAGGTGCGGCTCGTTGCGTTCACCGGTTCGACGGCCGTTGGCCGGCATCTGACCACACTCGCGGCGCAACACATGACGCCAGTGCTGATGGAACTCGGTGGCCATGCGCCCGTCATTGTCTGCGAGGATACTGACGTCGAGGCCGCCGCGATCAGCGGCGCGTTTCGCAAGATGCGCAACGCAGGCCAGGTCTGCACGTCGCCGACGCGCTTCTTTGTGCACGAGAGCATCTTCGAGGAGTACACCGATACGTTCGTGCGCCGGGCCGCCGCGACCGTGGTGGGCAACGGCATGGATTCGGAGGTCGAAATGGGCCCGCTCGCCAATGATCGCCGTATCGGGGCGCTTACAGACCTGGTCGAAGACGCGAAGGACAAAGGTGCCGAAGTCAGAACCGGCGGCAGCAAACTGGGCGACACCGGCTATTTCTTCCAGCCGACCGTCCTGGCCAATGTGCCCGACGACGCACGCGTGATGCAGGAGGAGCCGTTCGGGCCGCTGGCGATCATCAACCCCGTGGCCTCGCTCGACGAGGGTATCGAAAAAGCCAACGCGGTCCCCTACGGCCTTGCAGCCTACGGTTTCACGAATCGGGCCGACTACGTCGATCGCATGATCGAGGGGATCGAGGCTGGCAACGTGTCCATCAACACGCTGGAAGCCTCGTTACCGGAAACGCCTTTCGGTGGCGTCAAGTCGAGCGGCTACGGCCGCGAGGGTGGCACCGAGGGTCTTCACAACTACATGATTACGAAGAACATCTCGCACAGCATGGAGATCGTCTAGAGATCCGTGCGGATCGCGAACAGCTCCGGAAAGAAACTCGTTTCGATTGCCTTCTTCAGGAACGGTACACCGGACGAGCCGCCGGTGCCGCGCCGATTACCGATGATGCGCTGCACCGTGTACATGTGTTTGAAGCGCCATGCCTGGAAACTGTCTTCGATGTCCACCAGTTTTTCCGCGAGTTCGTACAGCTCGAAGTACCGGTCGGGATGCCGGTAGATTTCGAACCACGCGGTCTGCACGCTCTCGTCCGCCTCGTAAGGGAGGCTGAAATCGCGGTCCAGCTTTTCGGCGTTGATGTCGAAACCGTCGTCGCGGAGCTTCCTGATGACTATGTCGTACAAACTGGGTGCTTCCAGGACACGCTCGAGTTCTCCGTAGACGGCCTCGTCGTGCCGATGCACTTCGACGAGTTTCCGGTTCTTGTTGCCGAGCAGGAACTCCAGCTTGCGATAGGAGTATGACTGAAACCCTGACGCGGGCCCGAGCTCATCGCGGAACTTGAGATAATCGACCGGCGTCATCGTCGAGAGGATCGACCATGACTGGGTCAGCTGCGTCAGGATCAGTTTGACACGTGCAATGACCTTGAACGCATGCCGAAAATCATGCTCTTCGACGTTCCGTATCGCGGCCTCAACCTCGTGCCCCGCGAGCTTGAGCCAGAGTTCGCTCGCCTGGTGAACGATGATGAACAGCATCTCGTCGTGCTGGTCAGAGAGCACGTGCTGGGCATTCAGTATCTTGTCGAGGTGCAGGTAGTCGCCATAGCTCATCCGATCCCTGAGATCGGTATGGATGCTCTTCTCGAGCTCGCGGTAGTTCCCCGGTGTTGATGTCACTGGTCTTCCCCAAATGTCGCCTGTGCCAAAACATGGAGACGATCCATGACGTATTGTTCGTCCCAGTCCTTTTCGATGTCCGGCAAGGCCATAATTTTCTCCATGATCGAATTCTGCTCGTCACCGACGCGCAGCGCCTCCGAATACGGTACGTGCGGCGAGAACGTCACCATCGAGTAAAGCGGCGTCCAGAGTGCCGGAAAGCGCTGGCTGAACTTGGCTTCGATTATCTTGCGCAGCTGGAACATGCTGTCGCCCGACAGGTCGCTCATCTCGACGAAATTGCGCTTGGACAACTCGGCGATGGCATCGCCGTTAGGCTTGCGCGCATTCTCGTAGGCCGGAAAAATCCGGTCCCAGTCGTGATCGAATTCGTCGATCAGCGAGTGCAGCTCGGCGCAGTCCTCGAACCCGCAGTTCATACCCTGACCGTAAAACGGCACGATTGCATGCGCCGCATCGCCGATGAGCGCCACCTTGCGATTGAATGACCACGGGAACACCTGCACGAGAAACAACGGCGACGCGGTCTTTGCCAGGAACTTGTCAACGGGGCGTTCGAGATAATCCATCGCGTCGGGGAAGTTCGCTTCAAAGAACGCCTCGACATCGGTTCTTTCCTTCAGCGACTCGAACGACGGCTCGCCCTCGAAGTTCAGGAACAGCGTGCACGTGAAAGTGCCGTCAGTGTTCGGCAGCGCGATCAACATGAAGTGCTTGCGCGGCCAGATGTGCAGCGCGTTCGTCTCGAGCTTGTGAGTACCATCGGCATTCGCCGGAATATTCAATTCGATGTAGCTCTGCGGCATGTAGGTCTGGCTGTAGCTGAACCTCGGCAGGTTGTGCGCAAGCCGCCGCACTTTCGACGACGCGCCGTCTGCACCGAAGGCATAGTCCGCGCGGACGACCGCTTCTTCGCCTGTAGGACGCCTGAACGTCGCGGTCGCAGCGTCGAAATCGATTTCGACGAGTCGGTGCTCAAAGTACGTCGTGATGTTCGGCTCGCTGTCGGCGATATCCAGCAAGTGCTGGTTGATGCCTCCGCGCGACACCGACCAGATGGCGTCGCCCTCCTTGCCGTACGGCAGCGACGTCAATTCGCCATCGACGCCGTGGATCGCACGATGGTACATCGGGATGGCCTGCTCCCGCGCCGTGTCGCCGATACCGATCTTCTCGAGCGATGTCCAGCCACGGTCTGACAGCGCGATGTTGATCGAGCGGCCCTGGTAGATGTCGGTCTGGCGCGAGTCGGGACGTCCCTCGTAGACGCCCACCTCGTAACCATGGCGCGCCAGCGAGATAGCTAGCAAAGTGCCCACCGGGCCGGCGCCGACGACGGTTATGGTCTTTGCGCTCACCTAAGTACCTCCCTGTGCGAGCAGGCGACGCATCACCCGTCCGAACGTGAACACGTCTTCGAAGGAGTTGTACAACGGCACGGGTGCCATACGAATGATGCAGGGTTCCCGAAAGTCGGCAATCACGCCCGCCCCGATCATGTCGTCGAACAGCCCCCGCTCCCGTCCTGCGACATCCATCGAAATCTGGCATCCCCGTTGCGCGGGGTCCCGCGGCGTGATGATGCTGATACCGGCGTCCGGGAACTCTGAGGCCAGCTGGTCGATGGTGTACTCGAGATACGCGGTCAGATTCTCGCTCTTGTCACGCAACGCGCGCATGCCGACTTCGGCGAAAATCTCGAGCGAGGCAAGCATCGCCGCCATGCCGAGAATCGGCACATTGCTGAGCTGCCAGCCCTCGGCGCCCTCCATCGGCCGGAAGCCGCCCTGCATCCGGAACCGGGTTTCCTTGTCGTGACCCCACCACCCGCCAAAGCGCGGCAGGTCAAACGACCGGCCGTGACGCTCGTGAACAAATATTCCGCCGACGTTGCCGGGGCTCGAATTCAGGTACTTGTAGGAACACCACGCGGCGAAATCGACATCCCAGGCGTTCAAGGACAACGGCACGTTGCCGGCCGCGTGAGCGAGATCGAACCCCGCTACAGCGCCGACCGTGTGCGCCGCTTCCGTGAGCCGCGGCATGTTGAAAAGCTGTCCCGTGAAGAAATTGACGCCGCCAAAGAAGACGAGCGCGAGCTCGTCCGCGTGGTCAGTGATGGCCTCGAGGATATCCTCCTCGCGGATCAACCATTCGCCGTCCCTCGGCTCGATCTCGATGATGGCGTCATCCGGATCGAAACCGTGAAACCGCGCCTGCGTTTCGAGCAAGTAGCGGTCCGACGGAAACATTCTTGCTTCGGAGATGATCTTGTAGCGCGTCGCCGTCGGCCGGTAAAACGACACGAAAAGCAGGTGGATGTTGGTCGTCAGCGAGTTCATGCAGACGACTTCGGATTCTTTCGCACCGACGATGCCGGCCATTGGCGGTGTCAACAGCTCGTGATAGCTGTACCACGGATTGGCCGAATGAAAGTGACCTTCGACGCCATACCTGGCCCACTCGTCAAGCTCCAGCTCGACGGCTGCGCGAACCGTTTTTGGCTGGAGTCCAAGCGAGTGGCCCGTGAAATAGGCAAGCTCAGGCGTGCCGAGATCCGGAAAATGGAAGCGGTCGCGCCAGTTCCTCAGCGGATCCCGTTCGTCCTGCGCCCGAGCGTACTCGAGTGTCGATTCGAACGACACGTCAGCCCGCGCCGGGCAGGCTCACCCAACCTTCGGGCGGCTCCTTGCCAGGGTGCAATGCGCCGCAATGCGGACAGGTGCGCGCTTCCTCGTCGGCATAAAAGGTCTCGTACAACGGCGGCAGGTCATCGACGATCGAGTTGAGAAGCACTTCGACGCGATGCACTAGACCGCCGCATTCGAAGCAGTACCACTCGAATGCGTCCTTCTGTCCTGCGGGCCGTTTGGGTTCGATGACCAGGCCGACGCTGCCGGCCATCGGCCGCTGCGGTGAATGGCGCACGTGCTTCGGCAGAAAGAACACGTCGCCTTCGCGAATGACGACATCGTAGAACTCGCCGTCGTCGAAGATCTTGAGGATCATGTCGCCTTCGAGCTGGTAAAAGAATTCCTCGACGGGGTCGTCGTGATAATCGGTGCGCTGATTGGGGCCGCCGACGACGAACGCCATCATGTCCGCATCTTCCCAGATCTGCTTGTTGCCGACCGGCGGCTTCAGCAAGTGCCGGTGTTCATCGATCCAGGCCTGGAAGTTGAATGCAGCCAGTTTCGTCATTGTCGTTCGGTCCTCGCCCGGCCCTCAGGAATTGGCGATGAGTTTATCTCAGATGACGATCGGTGAGGCAGAGTTCAAAATCTCGCGCACCACGTTCATCGCCGTAATCGCGGATGAACGCGGATTGTCCGGCAGTGACTCGCCCTCAATACGAAATTCAAAATGACCGAAGTCTCCCTCGGCGGCGATCTCATGCACGTTGCGCGCAACGCCCGGGTCCGCAATGAGCTCCACCTGCGTATCGTCGAAGCCGATCCCGGCGAGGGCGACCGACGCAGCGACGTTTGCATTCTTCGGGTATTCGAGCGCAGCATCGCGCGCATTACCGCTGAAGTGCACCGTCGCTTCCGTCAAAGCATCGAGATCGAGCTTGTCTTCGGCCGCCGAACCGCGCCAACCCTGCGGCGGCTTGCGTCCTCGATACGTCACACTCGCGAGTTCACCGCGGCTCGCCGCCGAGAGTGCATCCAGTGCTCCGATTGCGCCGGAAACGACTCGAAGCTGTGCTTCACCGCGGCGGGCGGCCGCGGCGAGGCTGTCGTAAAGCCCGGGGTCTGCCAGGGCACCCGAAGACACCGTTACGAGATCGATGCCGGACGAGAGGATGGCCGCGCCGTGTTGCCGTAGTGCCGCGTGACCCGCACAGTCGACCGCCAGACCGACGAATTCCGCGAGTGTGCCCGTATCGTGCGCAATCTCGACGTCCTTACCGAAGACGTCCCTTGCGCGCGCATCCATGCCAGGCTCGATGACTGCGACCCGGATGACGACGTCCGGCTCATGGTCAAGGTAGCCGGCGACCGCTTCGCCGATCGCCCCGCAACCGATAATCGCGATGGTATGCATCGCAGGGATTTTAGCAGCCTGCTAGCCGATCAGGCGGCCACCCCGGTCATCTTTGAGCGGCCAACGTCAAGCATGCGCTGGACGGCCTCGCGCGCCCGCGCGGCAACGGCCGGGTCGATTTCAACCGCCGGCGACAGCGTTTCAAGTGAGGTGCGGATATTGCCAAGTGTGATGCGTTTCATGTGCGGGCACAGGTTGCACGGTCGGATGAACTCGACGTCATCGATTCCGGCCGAGACGTTGTCGCTCATCGAGCACTCGGTCACCATCAGCACCTTTGCAGGACGTTCGTTGACGACATAGTCCTGCATCTGCGCCGTCGAACCGACGAAGTCGGCCGTCTCGAGAACCTCCGGCGGGCACTCCGGGTGGGCGATGATCGTCAGGTCGTCGTGCCCGTTCCGGTACGACTCGAGTTCATCGGCAGTGAACCGCTCGTGCACCTCGCAGTGACCCTGCCAGGTAATGATCTCGACGTCGGTCTGCTCGGCAACATAGGACGCAAGATACTCGTCCGGCAGGAAGATCACGCGATCCGATTCCAGCGACTCAACGATCGCGAGCGCATTGCCCGACGTGCAGCAGATATCGCATTCGGCTTTCACTTCCGCCGATGTATTGACGTAGGTAACGACCGGGACGCCCGGGTACTGCTCGCGGAGCTTGCGGACATCCGCCGCCGTGATCGACTCGGCGAGCGAGCACCCTGCCCCGAGATCGGGGATCAGCACAGTCTTTTCCGGGTTCAGCAGCTTCGCCGTCTCGGCCATGAAGTGCACGCCCGCGAGAACGATAACGTCGGCATCCGTGTCCACGGCACGCTGCGCGAGTGCGAGCGAATCGCCCGTGATGTCGGCGACGCAATGAAATATCTCGGGCGTCTGGTAGTTGTGCGCAAGAATGACGGCGTTATTCGTCTTCTTGAGCTCATTGATCGCGGCGATGTCCGGCGCAAACACAGGCCACTCGATCTCGGGAATGACGGTTTTCACGCGCTCGTACAATGGCGCAACCTTGTCGAGGGCCGAAGGAATAGCCGAAGTAATAGTATCGGTAGCCATTATCAACCTGTGAAATAATGCTCGTTTGGAGTATATATAAGCCTATTGTGCTCATAACGAGCATATTGTGCAACGGTTTCATATGAAAAAGACCGACACTGCGGTGGATCTGCTGGGCGTCATCGTCGCCGTAACCGAAGGGATGCCTCGTGTCCTCGTCGTCGACAATGAGGGCGACATCGCTCTGCCGAACGCCCCGTTCTCGCCCGAGGAGCATGCCGGGCTCGAGGATGGTTTTCGCAAAATCATCGAAGCGCGCGCCGGACTGGACCTTTACTACGTCGAGCAGCTCTATACGTTCGGCAACCGCTATCGCACGGCCGTTGAAGTCGCCGGCGGGCCGCGCACCTTATCCGTCGCCTACGTTGCACTGACGCGCGAGGACGAGATACCGCGTGCAGGCACACGCTGGGCGAACTGGTACGAATTCCTGCCTTGGGAGGACTGGCGCAACGGTCGGCCCGACGAACTCGATTCGATCATTGCGCCGCGTCTCACTTCCTGGTGCGCGGAAACACGTGCGCAGACCGGACGCCGCAATCGCGAAGAGCGTGTCAACGTGACGTTCGGTCATCCTGGTGCCATGGAGATGGACGGTGTGTTGACCCTCGAGCGGCTCGAACTGCTTTACGACGCCGGCATCATGGCGGAGTCCGACCGCGACCAACGTGCGCTGGCCGGTGAATCCGCAGTGCCTGACGCATCGAATATCGGCGTCCCGATGGCGTCCGATCATCGTCGTGTGCTGGCCACGGCGCTTGGGCGTATTCGCGGCAAACTCGCCTATCGTCCCGTTGTCTTCGAACTCCTGCCTGGCGAGTTCACGTTGCTGCAACTGCAACAGGTCGTCGAAGCGCTGAGCGGATCGCATTTGCACAAACAGAACTTCCGGCGCCTCGTCATGAACGCCGACCTCGTCGAGGCGATCGGCAGAACGACGGCGGTCGGACGCGGTCGTCCCGCCGAGCTGTTCCGGTTCAGGCGCGAAGTGCTGGGTGAGAAGCTGACGGTGGGGCTGATGCGGCCGACGTTGCGCGGCGACTGACAGCCCAGTGGATTCGCTCAAGCCGCGGGCCCGCCGGCCGATACAGACAAGGCGGGACCACCTGGCCATCAGAGCACATGAATCACGACAACCTGCTAATTCGTATCGACCCGGGATCGATGTCGGTATTTGCCGGGCAGATCCTCGAGGCGGTTCGCGATGCGCGCGCCATCGTCATCCACGACACGGCGCGTCGCGTCATCTGGGCCAGCGCGGGCGCATTTGAGGGAGACACATGGAACGATGACGACGACAGTGCCTATGTTTTCGATCTCAACCATGCCTGTGCCGACAGTCGCATTGGCACGCTGACGGTGCTTACCGCCGGCCCCAGGCCGGACAGCATCGAGTTTGTGCGCGGTGTGATTGAGCCGGTGCTGCACTGTATTGAACGTCAGATAGACATCGCCAGCGAGCTGTCGGCCGTTCGTCATGTCTCGAAAGAAACGCGACGCGGCGCCCGGCTTCTAATTGAGCTTGATGATCTCGACGAGGTCACCGACCCGCATGCCGCGGTTGACAAGCTGCTCGACCGCAGCACCAGCCACTTTGGCGCGTCGTTCACGGCCGTGTTGTTGCCTGCCGACGGTATTCAGACGATTTTCCCGAAGCCCGTAGCCAATGACCAATCTCGCGACCGGCGTTTGATCGGCCAACTCGGCGGACTCATGTCGCAGGCCAAGATGCACCGCAAGGTAACGCGCAGCCGGTCAGGACGGGCACACATCGTAACTACGCCAATCTTTGACTCGTCCGACGAGGTAATTGGTGTCTACGTCGTGGGCGGCAAGAACAAGTTCTCGAAAGATCAGATACGGCTCTGCCGTGCCATCAGCGCCAAGTTGCATGCGCTTGGCAATGTGCCGGAACCCACGATATCCAGCTCGTTCTCGAGGCACGACTTTTTGCGCTATGTCGCCGAGGTGATCCGGCGCGACAGTGCAAACTCGCACGCCGTGCTGGTGGTCGATGCCGACAAACTGCACATCGTCAATGACAACTTCGGGCATATGGCGGGAGACAAGGTCGTCAAGAGAGTCAACCGGATCCTGGTTGACTGCATCGAGCACGGGGACGTCGTGGCGCGACTCGGTGGCGACATCTTTGGCATGTTCCTCCGCGGCGCAAACGAAGACGCTGCCGTACAGCGCGCGGAACTCGTTCTACAGACACTCGCCGGCGAAACGTTCGAACACGCACGGAGAACGTTCTCGGTGACCGCAAGCATCGGCATTGCGCTGATCCCGGACGTCGTCGGCGATGCGGAATCCGCATTGAGTACGGCGGAAGTCGCAACGCGGTCCGCGAAAGGTCGGGGTGGCAATCGCTGCGTTGTGTTTCGGGACCTCGATGCCAGTGTCATGCAGCGCCGTAGCGACCTGGACCAGGTTGGTCGTCTGCAATCCGCCCTGCTTGACGACCGCTTCGTGCTGTACGCGCAACCCATCAAGCCGCTGCAGACGTCGGAGTCGGCGCCAAGGTACGAGATTCTCGTCAGGATGCTCGATGAAGACGGTACCGTTTTGCCACCCAACAAATTTCTGTCGGCCGCAGAGCGCTACCAGATGATGAGTGCAATCGACCGCTGGGTCATTCGGCGCACGCTCGACCAGCTTAGCGCCGCCGACAATCCGCTCGAGGTAGGGTTGGGCAGCTTCAGCATCAATGTCTCGGCACAGTCATTGATGGACCAGGACTTTCTCGAGTTCGTCGAAAACCAGATCGCCGAGAGCGGCGTGCCGCCCGATGCCATTTGTTTCGAGATCACCGAGACGTCGATCGTGCGGTGCCTCGAAATCGCGCAGTTCTTTGTCGCACGGGTGCGTCATCTTGGCTGTCGTGTCGCACTCGATGACTTCGGTACGGGCTACTGCTCATTTGCGTACCTCAAGGATCTCAGCGTCAACTACGTGAAAGTCGACGGTGTCTTCGTTCGGGACATACTCGAGAACCCCTTGTCCGACGCGATCGTCGCTTCTCTCGTCCGAATAGGGGATGTAATGTCAGCGGCGGTCGTGGCGGAACACGTCGAGACAGACCTGATTGTTCAACGCCTGCGGCAGCACGGTGTCGGCTTCGGGCAGGGTTACGGTATCGGTAAGCCAAGACCGCTGAGCGATGTGCTTGCCGGCATTGGACCTGCGATCGACTTCGCGTCGCACACCTCGAGAATACGGGTGGGCGAATAAAAAAGCCGGCAGCGTGACCCGCCGCCGGCCTTATTCCTGCTTTCGACCGAAAAACTAGCGCCGGGCGTAGTAGTCGCCGTCAGCGGCTTTCGGCAGGTCGAAGCGGTCCAGCATCATGACCTTGGTCCATGCGTCGACGAAATCGGCGACGAACTTCTTGTCTCCGCCGTCTTCGGCATAAACCTCGGCGATCGCACGCAGCTCGGCGTGCGAGCCGAAGATCAGATCGACCGGCGTAGCCGTCCACTTCAGTTCGCCCGTCGCGCGATCGCGGCCCTCGTAGATGCCCGGCCTATCGGCAGACTTCGTCCACTTGGTTGCCATGTCGAGCAGGTTAACGAAGAAGTCGTTGCTGAGCGTTCCCGGACGCGAGGTGAAGACGCCGTGCTTCGCATCGTCGGCGTTGGCGCCGAGTGCCCGCATACCACCGACCAGCACCGTCATTTCGGGCGGCGTCAGCGACAGCGTGTCGGCTTTCTCAACCAGCAGGGCCACGGGCGAGCGGTTTGCACCCTCACCGAAGTAGTTGCGGAAGCCATCGGCATCCGGCCGCAGGACCTGGAAGGACTGAACGTCGGTCTGCTCCTGCGACGCATCGGTACGACCCGGCGTGAACGGAACCTGGATGTCATACCCGGCACTGCTCGCCGCCTGCTCGATCGCAGCGGCGCCGCCAAGCACGATCAGGTCGGCCAGCGAGACCTGCTTCCCGCCTTTGCGATCGCGGTTGAAGTTCTTCTGGATACGCTCAAGACGTGCGAGTACTTCGTTCAGCTCCGTCGGGTTGTTGACGTCCCAGTCGACCTGCGGCGCAAGGCGAATTCGTGCACCGTTTGCACCTCCGCGCATGTCCGTGTTCCGGTATGTCGCAGCCGATGCCCAGGCAATACGAATCAGTGCGGCGGTTTCGATGCCGGAGTCCAGGATCCGCGACTTCAGCGCCGCGATATCGCGTTCTCCGATGAGTTCGTGGTCGACGGCCGGAACCGGATCCTGCCAGGTGAGGATCTCGTCCGGAACGTCGTTGCCGAGGTAACGTGCGCGCGGGCCCATGTCCCGGTGCGTCAGCTTGAACCAGGCGCGAGCGAATGCATCAGCAAACTCGTCCGGGTTCTCGAGCCAGCGCGACGTTATGCGGCGGTACTCGGGATCGAACTTCAGCGCAAGGTCGGTCGTGAACATGATCGGTGCATGGCGCCTGGACGGGTCGTGCGCGTCCGGAACGAGATTGGCTGCTTCGCCGTCGGCGGGAATCCACTGGGTTGCGCCTGCCGGGCTCTTCGTCTTCACCCATTCAAACGAATAGAGATTGACGAGGTAGTTGTTGGTCCATTGTACCGGGTTGACGGTCCATGCACCTTCGAGGCCACTCGTGATCGTGTCGGCGCCTTTGCCGCTGCCGCACTTGTTCTTCCAGCCGAAGCCCTGTGCTTCGACAACGTCTGCGGCAGGCTCCGGTCCGACGCAGTCTCCAGGCGATCTCGCGCCATGCGCTTTACCGAAAGTATGACCGCCTGCAATCAGCGCAGCGGTCTCTTCGTCGTCCATCGCCATGCGGCCAAAGGTCTCGCGAATATCCTGCGCGGCAAGCAGCGGGTCCGGGACACCGTTCGGTCCTTCCGGATTCACGTAGATCAGCCCCATCTGTACGGCAGCCAGCGGCTTCTGCAGTTTGCGATCACCGCTGTAGCGCTCGTCTTTCAGCATTTCCGCTTCCGGGCCCCAGTAGACGAGCTCGGCTTCCCAGTCGTCCTGACGACCGCCCGCAAAACCGAACGTATCGAAGCCCATGGACTCCAGGGCCACGTTGCCCGTGAGTACCATCAGGTCGGCCCATGACAGGCTGCGGCCGTACTTCTGCTTGATCGGCCAGAGCAGGCGGCGCGCCTTGTCGAGGTTAGCGTTGTCGGGCCAGCTGTTGAGCGGCTCGAATCGCATCTGGCCACCGGCGGCACCACCACGCCCGTCGAGCGTGCGGTAGGTTCCGGCGCTGTGCCAGGCCATGCGAATGAAAAAGGGCCCGTAATGGCCGTAGTCAGCAGGCCACCAGTCCTGCGAGTCTTTCATGACGGCTTCGATGTCTTGCTTGACGGCATCGAGGTCGAGCGTTGCGAACGCTGCGGCATAGTCGAAATCCGGGCCCATCGGGTTGGACTGGATGCCGTGGTCGCGAAGTGGGCTGAGATCGAGTTGGTCAGGCCACCAGAATTGATTGGACCGGGTTTCGCCCTGCGCTGCCGCAGTACCGGGCGCCACCAGCGGTGCAATCGCTATTGTCAGAGCGGCCATAACGGCCAGCGTTTTGTTTGACATTGCGTGTACCCCTCTTTGTGGGAATGGACGTGTAAGCACGCCCTAGTACAACGCATGCAAAGTAATAAATGAAACAGATTGTTTATATCGTAATAATCGGCTTAGTCGATCACTCGAACGAAAGCAACGCGGCACCGACTTCTCAGTCGATGCCGCGCGTTATGTCGATGCTACAGGATCAGCGCAGGGCGCCGTCCGTGATCCACTGGCGGATGGTGTCGATGTCCGACTGCGGCAACGGCCCGGCTGGCGGCATGCGACCGCCCGTGATGTTGACGCCGTCCAACTTGCGGATCAGGTAGCTTGCGTCGGGATCACCCGGCGCGACGAGCATGACGTTCATCTGCCCGGTCTGGTTACTGAATTGCCCGACCAGTTCGAGGTAGCTCGTGTCGGCATCCTGAAGCGACAAACCGGCCGCTTGGGAGGTGTTGTTGTGGCACCCGGCCGTCGCGCACGACGGTGTAAACACGTTGGCCTGGATTTCATCGAGCGTCGGTCCGAAAGCTACCGGCGGCGCCATGACCGTAAACGGTCCGACGAAGTCGCCGCCCGCCTGGCCGTCGCCCGAAGGGAACGCTCCGGAATACTCGCCGTCCAGCGCGTTGGCGTCGAGGTCCATGATGAATGACGCACCGGAGCCCAGCAGAAGAACGCGGTAGTTGCCATCCGGGAGATTTACGCCGGCCAGATCCATAACCGCACTCTGCGGATTCCCGGCCGGTACTGTAATCGAGTTCGCTACGATGTCGACACCGTTACTGTCCTCGAGAATGAATGTGTTCGCGTTGACCGTGGAGGCATCGAGTTCGCGGTCGAAACCGGCGATGATCTGGGTCGGCGCGGCATCAATAGTCGTGTTCGGCGCGACGGAAAGCGTCGTCACGCGAATCGGCGCGGCCGGCGGCGGCGCCGTATCGTCAACAGCGCCCGCGGCAATCCATTGACGTATCGTGGCAATGTCAGCGTCGGGCAGTGCACCGCTCGGCGGCATCACACCGCCGGACCCGGCAGTGCCTTCGAGCTTCTGGATCAGGTAGCTGATATCCGGGTTGGAAGGATTCACACGCTGGATGTTGGCGTCCTGGGAACTCGCAACACCGACCAGCATCGAGTAGCTGTTGGCCGCCTCGAGATTCAGGCCCGCTGCCGGATTGGCGCCTGCGTGGCAGCCCGATGTCGCGCACGTCGGTGTGAAAACAGCCGCCTGGATCTCCGAGAAGTTCGCGCCGAAGCTCGAGCCACCGCCACCGGAGCCGCCACCCGAGCCACCACCAGAGCCACCGCCGCCGGAGCCGCCGCCCGACCCGCCACCGGAACCACCGCCGCCGGTGTTACCGCCACCCGCATTGAGGGCCGCGATCGCCTTGTCGTAAGAGGTTTCGTAGCACGCGCCGAGCATCGCCGCCAACAGTAACAATGGCAGCAAGAGCCATGCTCTTCGCACACGGGATGCAATCCGGTTTTCCATGCCACACACCTTTAATACGCCGACTCTCGATGATAGTCGTACGGCTCGTCAAAAGTGTGACGGTGATCGCATTACCGCTTGTCGCCTTTCAGCGACAGCGTTCGGTGTTTTTGATCAGCGCAGAGGAACGCGCACGGTCTGGATCGCGTTGGCGGGAATAGTGACCTCGGCGAACTGCGCGCCGATCTGCAAACTGTATTCGATCGGTCGTTTCGTCGTGTTCAGCAGCTGCACGCTCACTACGCCCGCACTGTTCACGGTCGCACTCGCGTGCAGGGCATCGGCATCGACACCGTTGAGTTGCTTGCTCGTCTCCAACGCTACGTCGCCGGGTCGAATTGTCCTGCTGAATTGCGCCAGTACATAGTAAATAGGTGTGTAATAGACCTGCCCGGAGTCGGTGTCGATCATGATCGGCGCACCGCAGAAATTCTGCACGTGATTCGGGCCGCCATGTCGGTCGAGTACGACGTTCCAGTCGATCCAGCCGCTCATCCAGTTGTCGAGACTGACGATGATGTTCCTCGCGTAGCGGTGCACGGGCGTGTAGATCGGGTGGTATTCAGGATTCGGCGCCCAGGTCGCGGCATAGGCCCAGTCCGTCGCGTTTGCGTTCCACCAGAAGGCGTCGTTGTCGAACCAGGTCGCCTCTTCCTCGTAGCCGTCCGGATCCGTGACACCGGCTGGCGCCGGACGGCCGAGATTGTCGATGGTGCCTTCAGTGTGAATGATGTCGAACCCGGGGAACCTGGCGTGCACGGCGTTGAGCGCATCCTCAAAGACGAGGTTTGTGCTCGAGTACCAGTGAACCGCCGTGCCGTACACGTATTTCGCGGCGTCGACATCGCCGAGCACGACATCGGCCCAGTGTTCCATGCCATCGCGATTCTGGTCGTAGATAAGCACCTTGATGTCGTCGTGGCCGCTTGCCTCCAGCGCCGGCCCAAGATGATCACGGATGAAGTCGCGTTGCGACTCGGCCGTGAAGTGCATGCTTTCCCACTGACCGCTGTTGCCGTGGGGTTCATTGACAGGCGTCATGCCCCAGATGTCGACGCCCTCGGCCTCGTACGCGTCATAGTACCGGACGAGATAATCGGCATAGGTTGACACGTACTCATCCTTGAGCACGCCGCCGGTCCCCTGGCCATAATTGTCCGGCGTGCCACCGATGTACCAGTCCCCGATGTCCTTCATCCATGGCGGTGCTGTCCAGGCTGACGCCACGATATTGAGCGTGTCGTCCTGCTGTGACGCCTTGATCGCCAACGCTTCCCTGATCATCGGCAGGAGATCGTAGCGCTCGTCCCTGATGCCGGGGTAGTCCGCTTTGCTGAAGCCGTCCTTGTCGACGTCGATACTGAAGTGCTCGAGCGCTGCGTCATCCGGTACATCGGCATAGGAGTATTTACCCTCGACGGCAAAGTCGGTCGATCCGACCACGGTTCTCGCGAGCGAGAAGTTTGCGCCGTCCTCGCCGTAGATCTTTTCCATCACCCCCTGACGCACATCCTCGTCGAGGTGTGCCAGCACGAACGCGGACGATTCAGTGAACGACGAACCGATTCCGGTAATCGTCTGGCGGGTCTTGTCCGGGTATACGGTGACGACAGTGCCGTCAGCCTGACCGATGGCGAAGGCGACGTTGTCCTTCATGGCCAGCTTGTCACCCTGCTCGCTCGTAACGATGACTTCCGTTGAAACGAGACGGCGCTCAATCACTTCGTCGTCCAAGATCGTTCCGCAGGCGGCCAAGACAGAGATCGTGGGGATCAGTACCGCTTGCTTTCTCATCGCGTCAGTCGTTGTCCCGCTTGCGAAGCTTTCGGACTTCGTTGGTCAATTCTTCGATCTTGCGAGCCAGCGCCTCGCGCTCGTCATGGGCGATGTCCGCCGTCTCATGGATCTCTTCGGTCGTCTCGGCGTTCAGCATGTGCATCGAGTTTACAATCAGCGCGATAAAAAGGTTCAACACGGTGAAGCTCGTCACGACGATGAACGGCACGAAGAACGTCCAGGCGTGCGGGTATACCTCCATGACCGGACGCACGATTCCCATCGACCAGCTCTCGAGCGTCATGATTTGGAACAATGAATAAAGGGATCGGCCGATCGAGCCGAACCATTCATCGAATCCTTCGCCA
>JAAUYD010034592.1_pt1 | contig 37580 bp, 41 predicted proteins | sample 7278101 | NCBI WGS metagenome assembly JAAUYD01 (sample SAMN14350128, study PRJNA611818) | marine sediment metagenome | isolation source: surface marine sediment (0.6m) | place: French Polynesia: Moorea | collected 2018-08
CGTTGACCAGCGTCTTGAGCAGGTACATCGCACCCTCGTAGCCCAGAGTGGTGTCGCGGTGCATGTGGTGACGATCGAAGATCGGGAAGCCGATCCGGATCAGCGGCACCTCGTGCTCCTTGCCCTTGTGCAGCGTGTCACGCTGAATGAACTTGCCGTAGCTGTTGCCGATCATAAAGTCCGGCTTGTTGGTGAACATCAGCGAGCGGAAGTGCCAAAGGTCCTTGCTAATGTGTACCGCGCAGTTCTGGCCGTACGGCGACTCGGAGAGCATCTTCTCCATGGCCTTCTTCCAGCGCTTGTTGGCGTGGTTGCACAGCACCTGGGTCGGCTCCGCGCCGAGTTCCATAAGGAACCGAGTCATGCCCATCACGAAGTCCGCATCGCCGTAAAGGCCGAACTTTTTGCCGTGCAGCCAGGCGTGGCTGTCGGTCATCATGTCGACCAGGATGCCGCGCTCGCGCGTCAGCGATTCCGGGATCGGCTTGCCGGTGAGCTCCGAGACCTTCATCAGAAACTCGTCGGTCGCCTCCAGACCCATCGGGATCGTCACATCGGTCGCCGCCTGCTTCCAGGTGTTCTTCGTGAACTTGCGGCTCTTGACCGACTGCCACGGCTGCAGGAACAGCGTGTCGATGGCGTTCGGCGCGTCTTTCATCTCGTCGATCGTCGTACCGCCGTCGAACATGCGGTACTCACCGTCAGCCGGCGTATCGAGCACATCGGTGGGATCGGACAGCAGCGAGTACTCCACGCCCATCTCTTCCATCATGCGCTTCATGACACGATAGTTGCCGAGGTAGGTCTCGAAGCCAGGCACGATATTGATCTTGCCGTTGCTGCCGACTTCCTTGTCTTCCATGTGGTTCAGCGTGAAGTAGCGCTGGATGCCCTCGAACATGTTGTCCCAACCGGTCGTATGCGAGCCCACGAAGCTCGGCGTGTGGGCGAACGGGGTCGGGAACTCCTGCTCAATGTGGCCCTCCTTCTTGGCGTTGCCGATGAAGGCATTGAGGTCGTCACCGATCACCTCGGCCATGCAGGTCGTCGAGACGGCGATCATCTCCGGCTTGTACAACGCCTTGGCATTCTCCAGGCCGGCGAACATGTTCTTCTGTCCGCCGAACACCGCCGCGTCCTCGGTCATCGAGTCGGAAACGCACGCGACCGGCTCCTTGAAGTGACGGTTGAAGTAGGTCCGGAAGTAGGCCACGCAGCCCTGCGAGCCGTGGACATATGGCAGGGTCTTCTCGAAGCCCAGCGCACACAGTACCGCGCCCAGCGGCTGACAGGCCTTGGCCGGGTTGACCGTGAGTGCTTCGCGGGCAAAGTTGAGCTCCTGGTATTCTTCGGTCGTGGTCCACTGGAAGATCTCGTCGATCTTCACCGACGGGACTTTTTCCTCGAACATTTCCTGCTTGTTGCCCAGCGTGTCCTTGTACTCGTCTTTGCGGAACAAGGGGTAACTCGGCATGATGTTTTCGACTTCTTGACTCATCATCTTTCTCCTACCGCGCCACCAATCTGTGGACATACGGCTGGTTGAAACTAAAACCGATTGTCGGGTGCCCGCCCGAAGGCGGGCACATCAGGTCACGATCAGGCGCCGGCAGCGGCCGCTTCCGGCTCTTCCTCGCTCTTCAGCCAGGGTGCCTGGATCTTGTTCCAGCACGGATTGTTCAGGGTCATATCCATGTCACGGGCGAAGATGGCGAAGCCGTCGTAGCCGTGGTACGGACCCGAGTAATCCCAGGAGTGCATCTGACGGAACGGGATGCCCATCTTCTGGAAGATGTACTTTTCCTTGATACCGGAACCGATCAGGTCGGGTTTGACCTTCTTGACGAATTCCTCGAACTCGTAACCGGTCACGTCGTCGTAGATCAGCGTGGCGTTGCCCATCTCCTTGATGGTGCGGTCGTAGTCGTCGTTGTGGGCGAACTCGTAGCCGGTACCGACCACTTCCATGCCCAGGTCTTCGTAGGCACCGATCACGTGACGCGGGCGCAGGCCGCCGACGTACAGCATGACGCGCTTGCCTTCGAGGCGCGGACGGTACTTGGCGATCACTGCCTCGTACTCGGCCTTGTACTTCTCGATGACCTTCTCGGCGTTCTCCTTGATCGTATCGTCGAAGAATGCAGCGATCTTGCGCAGCGACTCGGCGATCTTGGTCGGGCCGAAGAAGTTGTACTCCATCCACGGGATGCCGTACTTCTCTTCCATGTGGCGCGAGATGTAGTTCATCGAGCGGTAGCAGTGCAGCAGGTTCAGTTTCGCCTTCGGCGTGTTCTCCATCTCCGACAGCGTGCCGTCACCCGACCACTGCGCGATCACGCGCAGGCCCATCTCTTCGAGCAGGGTGCGCGATGCCCAGGCGTCACCGCCGATGTTGTAGTCACCGATGATCGTGACATCGTACGGCGTGGCCTCGAAGCTGCTGTCGTTGTCGCGATTGCCCAGCACCCAGTCACGCACCGCGTCGTTGGCGATGTGGTGACCGAGCGACTGCGACACGCCGCGGAAGCCCTCGCAGCGGACCGGTACGACCGGCTTTTCGATCTCGGCGGTGGTCTTCTTGGCGACCGCTTCGATATCGTCACCGATCAGGCCGATCGGGCATTCCGACTGGATCGTGATGCCCTTGTTGAGCGGGAACAGCTGTTCGATCTCGGTCATGATCTTCGCGAGCTTCTTGTCGCCGCCGAACACGATGTCCTTCTCCTGGAAGTCAGACGTGAAGTTCATCGTGCCGAAGGTGTTCACGCCGGTCGTGCCGACGTAGTAGTTGCGGCGGCCGGCACGCGAGTACTGGCCACAACCGACCGGGCCGTGCGAGATGTGGATCATGTCCTTGATCGGACCCCACACCACGCCCTTCGAACCAGCATAGGCGCAACCGCGAATGGTCATCACGCCGGGCAGCGACTTGCGGTTGGAGGTGATGCATTTCTTGGACTGTTCGACCTCTTGGTCATTGACCGTGAGGTGTTTGGCGCGGTCCTTCTTGGCGTTGTCCGGGTAGACCTCGAGCACCTCCTGGATGAGGGCCTCGGTCTCTTCGCGCGTCATGTTGGACATAACTTTCTCCTGTTCCTGCCACCACTAATCCGTGGATGGCCAGGTCATGAAAAGTGAGTTGGGCCGGCCGCGAACGGCCGGCTCAGGGCACGTTCGCTTACGCGGTCTCGGAAGCAGCGGTCTGGCCGACGATGCTCTCGTCTTCCTCTTCCATGATGCCAAACTCCATCAGCAGTTCTTCGAGCTCATCCATGGTGCACGGCTGCGGAATGACCAGCATCTTGTTGTCGATCACCTTCTGCGCCAGCGTGCGGTACTCGTCGGCCTGCTTGTGGGTCGGGTCGTACTCGATGACGGTCATACGACGAATCTCTGCACGCTGAACCGCGTTGTCGCGCGGCACGAAGTGGATCATCTGGGTACCCAGCTTCTCGGCAAGGGCCACGATCAGCTCGTCTTCACGGTCGGTGTTACGGCTGTTGCAGATCAGGCCGGCGAGACGGACGCCGCCGGAGTTGGCGTACTTGACGATACCCTTGGAGATGTTGTTGGCCGCGTACATGGCCATCATCTCACCGGACACGACGATATAGATCTCTTGGGCCTTGTTCTCACGGATCGGCATAGCGAAGCCGCCGCAGACGACGTCACCGAGTACGTCGTAAAACACGAAGTCGAGATCGTCCTCGTAGGCGCCTTCCTCCTCGAGGAAGTTGATCGCGGTGATGACGCCGCGGCCGGCGCAGCCGACACCCGGCTCGGGGCCACCCGACTCGACGCACTTGATGTCGCCGTAGCCGGTCTTCAGCACATCTTCGAGCTCCAGGTCTTCCACAGTTCCGGCCTCGGCGGCCATTTCCATGATGGTGTTCTGCGCCTTGGAGTGCAGAATCAGACGGGTGGAGTCAGCTTTCGGATCGCAACCGACGATCATGACTTTCTTACCCAGTTCGGCGAGGCCTGCAACCAGGTTCTGGGTGGTGGTCGACTTGCCGATCCCACCTTTGCCGTAGATTGCACATTGACGCAGTGACATTGCTATCTCCTTCTCTAGACAGTTGTTGGCTCACCCAAGAACAAACTCATGCGAGTTCACTCGCTCAATGCTGGTTTGAGCAAGCGGCGTGCCAAACATGGAGTGAGCACTCAATGCCTTGTTTTCTAAACAGTTATCGCGTCTACTAAAGACCATGTGAACGGTGGGGTTCCTGACAAACCCGACTTCGATGTATGGCTGAACACCGACAATCAGGGAGCGCGGCATTGCGCCTGCCGAGACATGCGCGGCTTCCCATCAACCGCTGCAGTCTGCCGCCGCAGATCCTCGGCGGCCCGACCTTTCAACAACACCCCGCCACGTTGCAGATCGACGGCGTGCAGGCCCTGCACGGACACTTCTTCGAGAGGCTCGATACCATCGCCGATGCGGCGCGGCGCGCTGCGGCCTTCAAGGACTACATGCGTGCATCCTTCTCCCTCGATCGTCCCGACGAGGCCGGTCTGCAACCGGGGCGTCAACGCGTTCGGCGCGATCAGGCCGACTATCTGCGCATGCTGCGCGGCTGGATGTTCGATGCCGATGGTCGCGAGGCGGCGGTCCTCAAAGGCTGGGTGGAATCGCGCTTCGGTCTGCTGCCGCGCTATCACCGGGGTCCACTCGGCGACTTCAGCGGCGCCAACTATCAGTCGTACCTTGCTGCGCGCTCGCACGGGCTCTACAACACCAACGCGCTGGAGGCGCAGGTCGACCTGCTGTACACCTTCTGCCAGTATGAACTGTCACGCCGTTACCGAGGACAACGGCACCTGCGGCTGTTTCGCGGCACGAACCGGATCGAGGCGCACGACGTTCTGGCACGACCGGACCGCGGCAGTTGGATCCTGCTGCTGAACAACCTGACGTCTTTCAGCGGCGACGCCGAGCGCGCCGACGAGTTCGGCGACCTCATCATCAGCAGCCAGGTGCCACTGGCAAAGATCCTGTACCTGCCCGGCCTGTTTCCAGGGACGCTGAACGGCGAGCAGGAGTACCTCGTAATCGGCGGTGTTTACCGAGTCGATACGCACACGCTGTTGGGGCCCTAGCATCACGTTGGGAAAGTCGTCGTGCGCCGCAGTGCCGACGAACCGATGGCGCCGCGCGACCAACCGCACCGCGTGATCGCCCAGACAGGCGATGCCGCGCGCTTGGCCCTGATCAGACAAACGTCATGGGTCGGCTGTCTCAGATCCAACAATTCGTGTGCTGGCGATGCCCAAGCGACTGCCCAGTGGTGATTTTTTTGCTTGGCCCGCGTCTTGCTTGATGACTGCCAAACCCATGGGTGATCGGAGCAATCGATGAGTGATTCCATGCTGCACGACCTGGCTGCCGGTATCAGGGCCGGCTGCATCGTGCCCTATCTTGGCCCCGGTGTACTCGCCGACGTGACCAACGCCGGCACGGGCACGGCCATACCGGCCGACAGCGACAGCCTGATACTGGCGATGAACGACGGCAAGCCGATGGCGCCGCGGCTGATGTACGAGTTCCCGCGCGCGGCGATGGATGTCGAGCTCAAGCGCGGCCGCTCGGCCCTGCAGCGGTTCCTCGATTCCACCTACGGCCAGACGGACTGGACGCGCGCGGCATTTCATGACTGGCTGGCGAGCGTGAAACCGCACTACGTCATCGATATCAACCGCGACACCCAGCTGCAACAGAGCTATGCCGATACGCCGCACACGCTGATCCGCGGCATTGCGCGCGTCGCCGGCACCGACTACCGCTTTCGCATCCACAGCTATGACGGCGACCAGTACACCGAGATCGAGCAACAGGCCGTCGACCCGTCATTTCCCGTGCTGTTCAAACCGATGGGCAGTCCCCTGCCTGACTCGACCTACGTCGCGTCGGATGCCGACTACGTGGACTACATCACCGAGCTGATGGGTGGCTTTGCCATTCCGGATTTCGTCAAGAGTTACCGCAAAGGCAAGAAGTATCTGTTCGCCGGCGTACGAATGACGCGCGACACCGAACGCATGGTGCTCTCCGACATCATCTACGGCGCCGGCTCCCCGGCCGGGTGGGTACTGTTGCCTGATCCGACGGACAAGGAGCGGCGATTCTGCACCAGGATGGGCCTCGAGATCGTCGAATCCGACATCACGGACCTGCTGGCAGCCGACCGCCCCGCGATCCTCGCGCACGCCGCGGAAACGGTGCTCGAAGTGGGCTGCTGACCGTGGTCTTCACCCCCTGCCAGGGCAAAACGGCATGTCGCGACGATGGCTCGCGCTGCCGCACTTGCGGGCGAACACTAGCCGAGATCGCCGGGCTGCGCGACATCATGGACGAGATGGCGAACCTGGTCATCGCCTACGACTACGAGAACGTCGAGGAGTTCGCCGCCTACGTCGCACGCAAGCTGCCAAAACTGGTCACGCACCGCTGCGCCGCTGCCGAGGAGGCGAGACGACATGCTCATCGCATTTGACGACACCCTCCTGCTCGGCGTTGACGACATGGATGATACCCACCGCGAGTTCGTCGAGCTGGTCAACCGGATGGGCGATGCCGACACGGTCGGGTTCATCGAGCTCTTCCCTTTGCTCATCGCCCATACCGAACGCCACTTCGAAAACGAGACTTCGCTGATGCGACAGTCGGGCTTTCCGGCGATTCGCGAGCACATGGATGAACACTTGCGCATACTCGGCGAACTCGGGCGATTGGCGCACAAGGTCGCCCGGGGATCGGTGACACTCGCGCGCGCCTACGTGCAAGAACATCTGCCCGCCTGGTTCCGACTGCACGCCGCGACGATGGACAGCGCCCTTGCCGCGCACGTCAAGCACCAGGGACCGTCGCCGGTGTTCGCTTCCGCCGCCCTTCACTAGCAGTGCCAGACGACCTCAGCGAACTTCACGAACGGTCGTCGCCGCCTGTCGCTTTCGCCACCTCTTAAGCTGGCGCCGTCGGCGTTCTCTCTCCCGCTCAGCGAGTTACGCAACAAACCCAACAGGCATGGCGCTTGCGACATGAAGACACCAACGCTGCCGTTCGAGGAACTCATCGCACGCAAGGTCGTCAGCAAACGCTTTCGGCCGCAACCCTCGCCGATCGACACCGGCGGCACACCGTTGCCCTTTCACGGTCATTGTCATGAGAAGGCCGTCGGCGCGATGAAGACCATGCGCGGAGTGTCCAGGGCAATCACACGGCTGCAGTTCGCGCTGCTCGATTCCAGCTGCAGTGGCATGGCCGGCGGCTTCGGGATGGACCAAAAGCCTGCCGATGTCGGCGTGGCTATGGCCGAAACGGCGTTGTTTGCCGTATCGCGCCGGCACCCACAGGCCCGAACCCTGACCGACGACTTCTCCTGCGCGTTGCAGATCCGTGAGGGTCGACAGCACAACGTCATCCACCTTGCACGCCTGCTTCTCGAGTCGGCGACCGGTGCCGGCAGCAGGAGTGCTTCCCCACGACCAGTCCAGGAGACCACACGATGAAAACGACCGACAAGATTCGCAAGCAGTTGGCCGAGAACCCGATGATTCTGTACATGAAGGGTTCGCCGACGCTGCCGATGTGCGGTTTCTCGGCGAAGGCCGCGCAGGCCCTCAAGGATGCGGGACACGATTTCGCCTACGTCGACGTCCTGATGAACCCACAGATCATGCAGGCCCTGCCCGAGGTTTCGGACTTTCCGACGTTTCCGCAGCTGTTCGTTGGTGGCGAACTGATCGGCGGTAGCGACATCATCGAGGCAATGCTGGAAAGTGGTAAACTGCAGCCCCTGATCGAAGCCGCACGCCCGGAGACGCCGTCATGAAAGCCGAAGAGATCGTCGACCGCATCTGCGCCGCCTATCCCGACGCCAAAGTCACGCCCGACGGTGCGGACTGCAATTTTTCGGTGACGGTCGTCAGCGAGGCGTTCGACGGACTGTCGCCGATCCAGCGCCAGCGCCCGATTCTGGCGCTGTTCAAGGACGACATCAGCAGTGGCGCACTGCACGCGTTGTCGATCGTCGCCAAGACGCCGGGCGAGGTCTAGCGGTCAGCCGTCGCCGGGGGACCAGCCGACCATCGACAGCCTGGTTTGCATCGCGCGGTTCAGACCGGGCCCGCCTGCGACATCTCCCTGATCACACGCCCACGCTCGCGCACCGCCAGCCATTCACGTAGCTCGCTCAGGAAGAAGTGCCGGTTGTCCTCGTAACTGAAGTGACGCACGGTGTCCTTGTCGCGGTCGAGGTACAGAAGGGCCATGTTTCGATACATCCGCGGCATCAGATCGTTCACCGGCAAGTCGCGCGTCAACAGCCGCACGACCTGGCGAAAAAGCAGCGCGAAGCGACCGCCGTACTCGCGCTCACGCCCGGCGAAATCCTTCAGCTGCTGTTCGTAGGGTTGGAAGAGCACCAGGTATTCGTCGAGACCCTGCAACCGTGATGTGTCCGACTTGTCAGGCACCGCCGAGTTCTTCCATGCATTCTTGTAACATCTTCCGGTACTGATCGCAGTAGTATTGCTCTGCCTGCCGGCGCTTCTCGGGGTCGCCGTCAGTTTCGTAGAAGAAATGCGCGTTGAAACGTGCTGCCGCGTACAGGAAAGCGGCGCTCAGGAAAGGCAAGGCCCAGTCTTCGCTCAACTGATTGGCGAGGTTGATGAACTCGTCGGCAACCTCGTGGAAATCCGCCTCTTGCATCAGTACCCACCCGCGCCGACCACCAGACCGCCGGCCCTGCAAGTCGCCAGTTCGATCAGCTGCAACGCCTGCTGCCGACAGACAGCCGCGACGTCGGCATCCAGAGCCGCGAGCCAGCGCGTCGGTATCGCGGCGAGACCGTACATGGCGCCCGCAAGCATGCCGGCAATCGCGCCCGTGGTATCCGCGTCGCCGCCCCGATTGACGACATCGACCAGCGTCTCCTCGAATTCCTTGTGCGCGAATAGGGCCTGAAACACGACCTGCAGCGTATCGACGATCCAACCGCTTGGGTTGGTCACCGTGCGCCGATCGAAGCCGTATTCGGGAGAACGTGCGACCAGACGCTGGGCGTGCCCGCGCAATGCCGAATGGGTGCCACCATGGAGCGCCGCAACCAGCATACGCAGCACCGCCTCGCCGCCCGCATCCGCCGACGGTGAGTTATGCGTCACGTGCGCCTGGCGCCGCGACGCCTCGACCAGTTCGCGCTCGTCGTCCATGCAGTGGCGCAGTGCCACCGGCAGGCAGCGCATGCAGGCACCGTTCCCGGCGTTGTGGTCATCCGCCGCCACGTGCGCTACGCCCGTGCGCCTGAAGTGCGAGATGCCGCGCCTGACGGTATTGCCGATATCGACGGGCTTGCCGCGCATCCATGCGCTGAATGCCCCCGCAACGGCATCGGGTTCGACACGGCCGCAATCGAGAATGGATCGACCGAGCGCGATTGCCATCTCGGTGTCGTCGGTCACCCGCCCCGGCTGCAGGCGCAACCATCCGCCGCCGACGATCTCCCTGTGGACACCGAACCTGTGGCGGATCTCAGTCGGCGTCATGAACTCAGTGGTCGCGCCCAGGGCGTCGCCGACCGCCAATCCCAGGTAGGCGGCGACGGCACGCTGCTGCAGGTCGCCGAGCTCCCGGTCGCCGGCCCCGGCGGCAGGTCTGTCACTACGCAAAACCATCGACAATCAGTCCTCAGGGCCGAAACACGCAGCGTAGTCGACACAGACCTCGCAGCTGGGCGCCCGGCAGGTGTAGATGCCCTCGGCCTCGCACAACTGCTTGTAGAGGAACTTCTTCCACTTCATGTCGGCGACGTTGCGCACTGCCAAGGGTGCAAAGTTCTGTGCGATCAGGCGGGACAGGTCGTCTCGGCACCACAGCCCAAGATCCTGCCAGAGGTGATTGCCTCCCATGCAGGCGGCGGCCACGATCTCCGCGACGAGGGCCTCTGATTCGGTGCCGTCGGTACGGTTCTGCATCAGCAGGATGAGCAGATCCTCGATCTCGGCGTGCCGCTCGACTTCGACGGTAGCGCATAGGTTGGGTAGCGCATCGGGTGAATACCCGGGGAAATGGCGCCGCATCATCTGTTCAAAACGCTCGCGCCGCAAACCCAGCCACTGCGGCAAGGCGCCGTTGCCGACTGACCACGATGCCAGGATCTTTGCCAATACTGCCTCGACGGGATCCCCGCGGCGCGCCGCCATCAACGCCCGATAGACGTCGAGCGGCGTCAGTTCCGGGGCAGCCGCCGCGGTCATTGCCCGTCGAATTCCACGACGATGTCCTCGTCGCGCGGAATGAACTGGCAGGCCAGGCGCCATTCGCTCGGCTGGTCGTTGGTCGTCAGCTCCTCAAGCCGATCCTTGCTGACCTTGCCAAGCTCTTTGAGCATGCGCTTCTCCTTTTCTTCCATGTGGACACCCAGAGGTGCGTTGTCGCCGAGGTACTTGACCTTGATCAGGCAGCTTCCGCACTCGCCGTCCCCGCAGTCGAACGCGATCGGAATCTTGTTGGTCTTGGCGATCTTCAACACCGTTTCGGTGAAGCTGCCAGCGACGGCATACACCGTCTTGTCCTTGTACTCTGGACTGGAAAACGTGATCAATGGCATGTCGGGATCCTCTTCTACAACAACCGATAGCGGTCAAGCGGGTTTGACTTTGCAATCGCCAAGAATCTGCGCCTGGCAGGCCAGGCGGTCGTGACGGCCGGCCATGTTCTCCTTGAGAACCTTCTCTTCGAGCACGGAAGGCTCGGTCAGATTGTTCCATCCTTCTTCGACATGCATCATGCAGGTACCGCAGTCGCCTTCGCGGCATCCATAGATGATGCCGGCACCGATCTTCTCGGATACCTCGATGACCCGGGTACCGGCCGGCACGTTCACCGTCTGTTCGATGTCTTCGAACGTAATCTTTGCTTTGGCCATGTCTTCATCCTTCCGATTGAGGTTTGCAATTCATTGAGATACCGCGGTTCAGGCGAGATCGGCGAACTCGATGACGTCTTTCTTCTGGCTCTTGCCAACGAGGGCCTCCGCGATCTGCCGGCCGAACGCGCGGCACTCTTCGAGTTCAGCCTCGGTCGGTATCAGCTTCACGCGCACCCCTGGGGTGGGGATGTGCATTTTCAGGCCGCGCATGCGGTCCTCGATCATGCGCACCGCTTCACCCGACCAACCGTACGAGCCGAACGCCGCACCCAGCTTCCCCTTGAGGTTCACGACCGCCAGCGACGACAGCAGGTCCCATACCGGCTTCACCGCATCGCCGTTGATGGTCGGCGACCCGAACAGCAACGCGTCGGCCTCCTCGATCAGATCGACAAACGGCTCGGTCTCACCGCCCTGCAGGTCGTACAGCGAAACCCGCACGCCGCCGACGTCGCCGGCGCCCTCGCTGATCGCCTCGGCCATCCGGGCGGTGTTGCCATAGGAACTCATGTAGAAAACGATCATCGACTGATCATCGTCACCGATACCCCGCGAGAGCGCGGACGTAGAGAGCTCTCGGTAATGGGTCACGTATCGGCGCGGCCGCTCCCGCAGGATCGGTCCATGGGTCGGCGCGATCTGGCGCAGCTGCAGCGGCTCGATGAGCTTGAGCGCGTCGAGCACGTGCCGCTTGAATGGCCGCATGATGTGTGCGTAGTAATAATCGAACGAGAAGCGGAAATCGCCGACCAGGTCGTTGAACAGTCGCTTGTCGCAGTAATGACAGCCGAACACGTCTCCCGAGAACAGCACGCCTTCCTCCCTGAGGAAGGTGCATTGCGTGTCTGGCCAGTGCAGAAACGGGGTGTGCAGGAACTCCAGCGTTCGATCGCCGAGACTGACCGTATCGCCGGTCTTGACGGTCGTGTATTTCAGTCCGTCTTCGGCGTGCAGCAACGCCTTCAGCATCGATGTCGCGCGCTGCGAGATGTAGAGCCGTGCCTGCGGCGCGCGACGCATCAGCTCAGGCAACGCGCCGCTGTGATCCGGTTCCAGGTGATTCAATACGATCACCTTGATATCACCGTAGTCGACTTCGGACTCCAGACGCGCGAAAAACTCGTCGCTGAAGTTCTCCTTGACGGTATCGATCACCGCGACCCCGTCGCTGCCCTTTACCAGGTAGGAGTTGTACGTCGTACCGTTGGCCGTCGTCAGAATGATATCGAAGCTGCGCAGCGTAGGATCCAGCGCGCCCACCCAGAACACGCCGTCGGCGAATTCGACAGCGCGGCGGTGGGCCGAGACATCGACGTTCGCGCTCACGTCGGTTCCCCGCAGCGCGGCGACGCATCGTCCATCGGGCAGGACTGCATATCATGACCCGGGTGCAGCGAGACGCCGAGCGCCGTCAACACCGGACCGTCGACGAATCCCGACTGGAAGATGTCGCCGATCTGCAGCAGCGGGCGCCGGATCAGGATCGGGTCCTGCAACATCAAGCGCAAGGCCTCGGATTCGCTGCAGTCGCCGATGTCGACGTCGCCGGACTTGACCGCCGGCGCGCTCTGGTTGAACCAGTCACGTATCGGGATGCTGCCGAAGAACCGCCGCAGCTCCTGCTCCGACCAGTCCGCCGACAACAGGTCGCGCACGTCCAGCGTTATGCCCCTCGCGCGCAACAGGGCTCTTTGCCGCTGATTGCCGATACAACCGGGTTTCTCGTAGAACACCAGATCACCGCTCATACGTCACGGCCCGTCGCGTTCGTACAGCGTCATGAGCAACGCCGAGTTCCGCTTCCACGCACGCTCGGACACGCGCATCCGTCTCGGCTTGACGCCTGCATCCGGTGCCCGAAGACTGGCCATTACGCGCCATGCGAATCGCACCAGGAGCGGCGTCGCCGCGCCTGCCGTGAGTTCTCTGATCTGTCTCGCTGCTGCTACCACGTCGCAACCTCTGTATTCGATACGCTGCCGCCAGCCGATCCCGCGCGCGCAACCGCCGGCGGGAATCCGACCATCGTCAGCGCGCCTGCATCTCCGCCATGGCCTCGGCCATGCGCTCCGGCGGGATGCCGGTCAGCGACCCGGGCGGGTTCGCCTGCACGCCAAACGGGTCGAGAATGGCACCCTCGATCGGGCAGATGCTCGCGCACTGCGGATCGGCGTAATCGCCGTCGCACTCGGTGCACTTGTTTGCGTCGATGACGAAATGCGGGCGTGCGTCGGCGATGGCATTGCTCGGACACACCGGCTCACAGGCCCAGCAGTTGACACAGCTCTCAACGATTGCGTAAGCCATCGGACCCTCCTCAAGCGCTGATCTGCACAGTGGCGGAATGCGGCGCCTGGTCCGTCAGCCCGCTGCTGACCATCTCCGCATAGACGGCGGCGACCGCCTCTTCGATCGGCTCCATGGCGTGCTCGCCGTTCGGCGCGATGCCGGCCTGCTCCAATTGCTCCCAGGGCTCGTAGCCGATCTTGGAGCACAGCACCGCCTCGCAGCCGTCGAGCGTGCGGATCGTCTTCTGCAGCACGCTCTCGCCGTCACCGCAGGTGTCGCCGCCCTCGCAATACAGGTCCACCTTGCGATGGCCGATGAAGCGGACGTCGGTCGCCGAGGCCTCGTAGACCAGAAACTCCTTGGCATGACCGAAGTGCTGATTGATCACGCCGCCGCCAGTCGTGGCGACTGCCATCAGCACTGGACGCGTTTCCCTGCGGGCCTTGCCGATCGACGACAGCGCGACGAAGCTCTCGCCGCTGTTCTGGCGCTGCGCCTCGAGCGTCGCGAGCGCCGCCGCCTGGTACTCGGCACGTTCCTCCATTGCCGCTTCGTAGTCGATATGCATGTTCTCGACCTTGTCCATCGTGAACTCGTCACCGCGGTCTTCGCCGAGCATGCCAACGGCATCCGCCCGGCACTGGCGGCAATGGCGCATCATGTTCATGTCGCCTGCACACTTGTCCTGCAGCGCCTGCAGTTCGTCGTGCGTCGGTCCGCGCTGACCCATTACGCCGTAGAACGTGCCGTGCTCGGCCTCGGCGATCAGTGGCATGACGTTGTGCAGGAAGGCGCCTTTCTGCTTGACGATCCTGCTGACCTCCTCGAGGTGCTCGTCGTTGACGCCGGGTATCATGACCGAGTTGACCTTGACCAGGATGCCGCGCTCGGTCAGCATCTCCAGCCCCTTCTGCTGCTGGTCGATCAGGATTTTCGCGCCCTTCTTGCCTTTGATACGGCGGTTGTTCCAGAAGATCCACGGGTAGATCTTGGCGCCGATCTCGGGGTCCACGCAGTTGATCGTGATGGTCACGTGATCGATGTTGTGCTTGCACAGTTCGTCGACCTGCTGCGGCAGCGAGAGTCCGTTGGTGGAGACACACAGCTTGATATCCGGTGCCTTCTCCGTCAGCTGCCGGAAGGTCTCGAAGGTGCGTTCGGGGTTGGCCAGGGGGTCGCCGGGACCGGCGATGCCGAGCACCGTCATCTGCGGAATGTTGGCCGCGACGGCCATCACCTTCTTGACTGCCTGGTCCGGTGTCAGCAGCTCCGACACCACACCGGGGCGGGATTCGTTGGCGCAGTCATACTTGCGATTGCAGTAATGGCACTGAATGTTGCACGCGGGCGCCACTGCGACGTGCATACGCGCAAAATGATGGTGGGCATCTTCGGAGTAGCAGGGATGGTCCTGCACCTTCTGGCGGATACTCTCGGGAAGATGCGACAGCTGATCGCTGGTGCCGCCACACCCCGAAGAACTGCAGCCACCCTCGGCAGCTGGCCCCGCGTCCTGACCGATTACCGTCAATTCCATCACTGCGCCTCCGCGACTGCCCGACAGGTTCGGGCGCTCTGCAGCGGACGTTGCAAACCGCATGCCGAGTTTCTTCCGGCCGACATCGTTCTGATTTCGTTGCTGTTTTTCTTGCCGACGGCGCGGCTTGTCGGACTGGCGACAGGCCGCGGACAGGACAATGTTCGGTAGCTTACAGGCGCTGCTGACCCGCTTGACGTCGCTGCACCCAGCGGCCGGGGAGGCGGTCGCACCATCGCAGCGGATCGCCGGCAGCCGGGGTCGCCCGGGACGGCGTCAGATCTGCCGCATCTTGATGTTCAGCGTCTGGATCCGGTAGCCGATCTGCCGCGGTGTCATGCCGAGCAGCCTTGCGGCCTTGGCCTGCACCCAACCCGCCTGCTCCAACGCCGCAATCACCCGATCACGCTCGTCGAGGTCCGGGTCATCGAGATCGACACGGCCGACCGCGGTGGAGACGCTGCCGATACTGCCGTTCTGGATTCCCGTCAGGCTGATCTCGCGCAGACCGATGGTCCCGGCCTCGCTCATGACCGCTGCCCGTTCCAGACAGTTCTCGAGTTCGCGCACATTGCCAGGCCACTCGTGGCCCATCAACGCGCGCAGCGCGCTGTCGTCGATGGAGAGTTCCCGCCCCTGGCCCTTGCCGATCTTGGTAACCAGATACCGCGCCAGATCGGGCACATCTTCAACGCGATCGCGCAGCGGTGGCATGTTGATGGGCATGACGTTGAGGCGGTAGTAGAGGTCCTCGCGGAAACCCCCATCCTGGACTTCACCCTCGAGATCCCTGTTGGTCGCTGCAACGACACGGACATCGACTGTCTGCGTCTTGGTGCCGCCAACGCGCTCGAACTCGCCCTCCTGTAGCACCCGCAGCAGCTTGGCCTGGAAAGCGGGCGAGATTTCGCCGATTTCGTCGAGGAAGATGGTGCCTCCGTGGGCCTGCTCGAATCGTCCCTTGCGTTGGCTGGTCGCACCGGTGAATGCACCTTTTTCGTGGCCGAACAGCTCGGATTCGAGCAGCGTGTCCGGCAATGCCGCACAGTTGAGCTTGATGAACGGACCGTTGGCGCGCGGCGAGTTGTAGTGGATCGCGTTGGCGATCAGTTCCTTGCCGGTACCGGACTCGCCGCGAACCAGCACCGTGGTGTTCCATTTCGCCACCTGGCGCACCTGCTCGAACACCACCTGCATGCTGCGGGTGTGGCCGACAAGGTTGGAGAATCCATGCTCGCCGCGCATCTGGCGGCGCAGCAGATCGCGCTCTGTCTTGAGCTCGAGCTGCGCATCCTTGACCTCACGTGCCAGCCGAACACTCTGGCCGATCAGGTTCGCGACCATGGTCAGGAAACGCTCGTGCATCACCAGCGCGCGGGGGTCGCCTGCAGGCTGCGCCGCCAGTACGCCGGCCGTCTGCTGTCCGATCTGAATCGGCACGCCGACGAACGGCAGCTGTCCGTCGTATATGCCGAGCCGGTCGAGAAAGCGCTCATCCTCGGCGATCCGGCGCAGCACCAACGGCCGTGCCGTTTCGAGAATAGTGCCGACGACGCCCTCGCCGGACTTGTAGCGAACCGGCTTGACCGACTCCGGACCCTCGTGCAGGGCGCTGACCAGCAGGTCACCGCTGTCTTCGTCCAGCAGGCTGATCATGCCGTGACGCATGTTGTTCTCGTCGTCGAGCACGCGCAACACCTCGGCCAGCGTCTCGCGAAAATCCAATGAACGGCTCAGTACCTGGCTGACGTGGTACAGCGTCTCGAGTTCACGCTCGAACAACGACTGAGGAGCGACATAGTGACCAATTCCTTCATCATACTCATGCAACGTCATGGCCCATCTCCCGCACTACTCACGTAGGGCAACCGGACGAAGACACGGCAACCGCCAATGAAATGCCTGTCGATCTCGATACTGCCGCCGTGGCTGATCGCCACCTCCTGGGCCATGGTCAATCCCATGCCCGAATGATCGCGCGAATGCTCCCAGCCGCAGTAGAAGGGTTCGAATACTCTTAACGTGTGGGCGTCGGAGATTCCAGGACCGTTGTCCATTACGGCGACGACGACGTCGCCGTTCTCTTCGCGCGTCTCGATGCGCATCTCACGGTAGTCGCGGCCGGACTCGTTCAGCGCCTGGGTAGCGTTGTCGATCAGATACTTGAGCAGCGCACGCAGACCGTTGGGTCTGCCGCGCAGCGCCGGCAATACCGGCGCGGCACGCCAGTCGACGACAACGCCGGCCGCCAGCAGGCTGTCAGTGGAGAGGCGCAGCACCTCGTGCACCAGCTCGTTCATGTTGACGCTCGCAGCCTGCTCGGCACGCGGCCCCGGCAGGGCGTGGTGCAGGCTCTCGACGGCCTCTTCTCCCGAGTCGAGCGCCTGTTGCAGGACCGGCCCCATTCCGCAGCAGTCGTTGCCGTGCGCACACATCGCCATCGCCGCCTTGATGATGTTGATCGGCGCCTGCAGTTTGAACAGCGACGCGGAAATGGCCTCGCGCATGGTCTGCACCATCTGCTGTTCCGCCATGTTTGCGCGGATCATGTTGAGGCGCGCCTCGTTGACGCGGTTTCGACTCTCGGTTACCTCGTTCGCAATCAGTAGCAGGCAACTGCGCTCACCGTCATCGTCGCGGCGGAAGTAGCTGCCTGCGGCGTCGTCCAGGTCCACGATCCGCACGCCGGAACAGGAGAACCAGCGCGGAGTCTGCGCGCCGCGCCGATCCAGTCGGACATCGATGTTGGTGAAACCGTCGCTCTCGTCACCGCCGTTCGAGAGATCGAAGCCGATCTGCTGCTGCAGGGCATCGACAAACAGCGTCGCCGGTTCGCCCCCGAGATCGCCGAGCAATGCCTTGTAGGCGTGGTTGTCGAGCAGCACCCTGCCGTCGCTGCCGATCATCGCGACGACCATCGGCGCCGCGTCCAGCGCAGCCTCGGTCAGTTTCTTCTGGAACGCCAGGCGCTGCTCGAGCGCGTGCAGCTCGGTGACATCGCGGTGCATGCCCAGGAAATAGGCAACACGACCATCGGGGTTCAACACCGGCGAGATGATCAGCTCGGCGAGGTACTCGCCTCCGTTCTTGCGATGGTTGACTAGGGTCCCGCGCCAAACCTTCTTTTCCTTGATGGTCTGCCATAGGCCCTGGTACACCTCCATCGGCGTCGAATTGCTGGACAGAACGGATTCGTTGAGGCCGACGACGTCGTCCCGCGTGTAGCCGGTCAGCTTTTCGAAGGCCGCATTGGAGTAGAGAATGCGGGCCGCCGGATCGGTGATAGAGATCGCAACCGGCGCCTGCTCCACGGTTTCGAGGAACAGCTTCGGCGGCAGGAAATCCTTGTCGCCTAACAAATCGAATGCCCGGATGATTTCACGCGGCGTACCCTCCGGCGGTGCGGCGAGAAAACGGCTGATGGCATCGATGACTTCCCCGTAGACAGCAGTTGATTGGCGTTTTGACATGGCGGTTCCCGATCCGTTTCAGTTCTTCCAGCGTGCCCTGGCGCGTTGCCGTGCAAGAGCCGCACCAACTTGGACTTCCACGGCAGCTGCGGGGCGTTTGCGACATCGACAGCGGGACCTTGTCGCAGTGCCGACAATGGCGCTTTCGCGGCTTGTCGCGAACCCGACAAATCGCGCCGATCGGCACCGGTTCCGGATGTCATGGAGCCGACAAGCCGCGCGGTCGAGGCCTGCGTTTTGAGCGGTTTTTCAGCCACCTAGGAAACCCTGTCGAGGATGCCGACGAGGATTGGCGACGCCCGCCGGCGCGTTTGGCATATTTCCTGTTAGACCCCGGGTACCTGCAGTCAGCGATATGGGGCTATGGAGTACCTGCTCATCATTCTCTCGACGGCGCTGGTGAACAACGTCGTCCTGGTCAAGTTTCTCGGCCTGTGCCCGTTGATGGGCGTTTCCAACAAGCTTGACTCGGCGTTGGGCATGGGGCTGGCAACGACCTTCGTGCTGACACTGGCGGCTTTCTGCAGCTGGCTGCTCGAGCATTTCGTGCTCGGTCCGCTGGACCTCGGTTTCCTGCGCATCCTCACGTTCATCCTGGTCATCGCCGGCGTTGTGCAGTTCACGGAGATGGCGGTACGCAAGCTGTCACCGGGCCTCTACCAGGTGCTCGGCATCTTCCTGCCGCTGATCACGACCAACTGCGCTGTGCTCGGCGTGGCGCTGTTGAACGTCCAACAGGAGAACGGCCTGCTCGAGAGCCTGTTGTATGGCTTCGGTTCGGCGTTGGGCTTCACGCTGGTCCTGGTGATGTTCGCCGGGCTGCGTGAACGGCTCGCGCTGGCCAATGTACCGGCGGCGTTTGCCGGCTCGCCGATTGCGTTCCTCGTCGCCGGATTGCTGTCGCTGGCCTTCATGGGCTTCTCGGGACTGACCACGCAATAGGATTGATTCGATGTTCAGCGCGATCGTGATCGTTTCACTGCTGGGGATCTTGATGGGAACCGCGCTCGGTTTCGCGGCGCGGTTCCTCGCCGTCGACGGCAATCCGCTGCAGGCCGAGATCGAGGAGCTGCTGCCCGGATCACAATGCGGACAATGCGGTTACCCGGGCTGCGGCCCGGCTGCCGAGGCCGTGGCCAACGGCGAGGCTGCGGTGACGATGTGCCCGCCCGGCGGCAAGGCGCTGGCCGAGGCGCTCGCACAGAAGCTCGGCGTCAGCATCGACCTTTCCGACGTCGAAGACAAAGCGCCCAGGGTCGCTTATGTCCACGAGCATCTGTGCGTCGGCTGCACCAAGTGCTTCAAGCGCTGCCCGACCGACGCCATCGTCGGCGGCCCGAAACAGATCCACGCCGTGTTCATGGATGCCTGCACCGGCTGCGAAAAATGCTACGACGTCTGTCCGACCGAGTGCATCGAGATGCGCCCGCTCCAGGCCACGCTGCAGACCTGGTACTGGCCGATGCCGGCGAAGGCCGCGTGACATGAAACTCTTCAAGATACGGGGCGGCGTACACCCCGACGATCGAAAGGCCCGCAGCGCCGATCGGCCGATCGAGAATCTGCCGATGCCGTCGTTGCTGCATATCCCGTTGCAGCAGCACATCGGCGCACCGGCCGAACCGCTGGTGACGCGCGGCCAGCTCGTCCGCAAAGGGCAGCTGCTGGCACGCAGCCAGGGCATGATCTCGGCACCAGTGCACGCACCGACATCGGGGCGCATCGTCGGCATCGGCCGTTATCCGGCGCATCACGCGTCGGGTCTGCTGGTGCGCACGATCACGCTGAAACCGGATGGCTACGACGAATGGGACGATGACTGCAAGGGCGAGGCCGACCCCTTCATCCTTGCCGCAGAAGAGATCGCCAGTCGCGTGGCCCAAGCCGGCATCGTCGGTATGGGCGGTGCGACCTTTCCGTCGGCGGTGAAGCTCAACCTGCGCGAACGCTACGACCTCGAAACTTTGGTCATCAACGGTGCCGAATGCGAGCCCTACCTGACCTGCGACGACCGCCTGATGCGTGAACGTCCGCACGACGTCCGCGACGGCGTGCTGCTGATGGCGCGGGCACTGGGCGTCAGCAGGATCCTGTTCGCGATCGAGAACAACAAGCCCCAGGCGCAACAGGCCATGCGCGAGGCGGCGAAGGACTTCTCCGAACTGCAGGTCGTCGGCCTGCCCGCGCGCTATCCGATGGGGTCGGAAAAGCACCTCGTGCAGGCGTTGATCGGCAAGGAGACCCCGGCGCGCGGGCTCACCGCAGAGATCGGCGTGGTCGTGCACAACGTCGCGACCGCCGCCGCGGTCAACGATGCCCTGCGCCACGGCCGGCCGCTGATCTCGCGCGTCGTGACCGTGACCGGCGGCTCTGTCACGCAGCCGCGCAACCTGCACGTGCCGATCGGCACACCGCTGGACGATCTGATCGCGTATTGCGGCGGCTTCGTCGACGAGCCGGCGAAGCTGATCAGCGGCGGACCGATGATGGGCCAACCGTTGCCCAGCCTGCGTGTGCCGGTCATCAAGGGCAGCAACGGCGTGCTCGCGCTCAGCGCCCTCGAGGTACGCCATGCACCGGAAATGCCGTGCATCCGCTGCGCCAGTTGCGTCGATGTCTGTCCCTGCGGCCTGCTGCCGCTGAGCATGTCGGCGAACATCCGCGCCGGCAGCCTCGAGGCCTCGGTCGACCTGGGCCTGCTCGACTGCATCGGCTGTGGTTCCTGCGCCTACGTGTGTCCCTCGCATATACCGCTCGTGCAGCACTTCAATTACGCCAAGGGCGAACTCGCCGCCCGTCAGCGCGCCCAGCACAAACAGGGGGAGACCAAGCGCCTGATCGAGGCGCGCAGCGCACGCATGGAGGCGATCAAGAAGGCCAAACGTGACGCGATGGCGAAACGCAAGAGGGAGATGGCGGCAAAGAAGGCGGCAGAAGCCGCTGCCAAAGTCGATGGGACGCAAGCGGCGGAGGCGGAGGCATGACCGAGACCGCATTGCTCAGTGGGCCCTATGCGCATGAGAAGACCAGCGTCGGCCGTACGATGCGGCTGGTCATCATCGCGCTGCTGCCCGCGACCGCGGTCGGCCTCTTTCAGTTCGGCTGGCCCGCCATCTACCTGTTCGCGGTGACCGTTGTCAGCGCGGTCTTTGCCGAAGCGCTGGCCCTGTGGCTGATGAAGAAGCCGCAGAAGCCGTTCCTGCTCGACGGCTCCGCGGTGCTGACCGGCTGGCTGCTCGCGATGACGCTACCGCCGTGGGCGCCGTGGTGGATCGGCGTCGTCGGCGCCCTGCTCGCGATCATCGTCGGCAAGCACGTGTTCGGTGGCATCGGCCAGAATCTGTTCAACCCGGCGATGGTTGCGCGGGTCGCCCTGCTGATCTCGTTTCCGCTGGAGATGACGCAGTTCCTCGCGCCGCAACCCCTGCTGTCGGCGGGCGCTCCGGGGATGCTGGAGGGCCTGGCGATCACGTTCGGCGGTTCTGCGCAGATCGATGCGGTATCGAGCGCCACGCCACTGAGCCATATCAAGACCGAACTGAGTCGCGGCATCGGCGTCGATCAGGCGCTGCAGGATACCGACTCGCTGTGGCAGCTGACGGTCGGTACGGCCAGCGGCGGTCTGGGCGAGACCTCGGCGCTGCTGCTACTGGCCGGCGGTCTGCTGCTGATCTACCTGCGCGTCATCAGCTGGCACATTCCGGCGGCCATGCTCGGCACGCTGGCCGTGCTCGCGGGTGTCTTTCACCTCGTCGACCCTGACAGCTACAGCAGCCCCTGGTTTCACCTGGTGTCCGGCGCAGCGATGCTGGGCGCGTTCTTCATTGCCACAGACCTCGTGACGTCCCCGGTGTCGGTGCGTGGCAAGCTGCTGTTCGGCGCCGGCTGCGGCGCCCTGGTCTTCATCATCCGCACGTTCGCCAGCTACCCCGAGGGCGTCGGTTTTGCCGTGCTGCTGATGAACGCCTGCACGCCGCTGATCGATCACTACCTGAAGCCGCGCATCTATGGCAGGGATCGCAAGGGCGAGCCGCTGGATTACACGAAGGAGAGCGGTGACGCATGAGTACGGCGGCACCTTTCCGCGAACGCGTCAGCTATCAGGCCATGCTGCTGGGCGGATTCTCGTTCATCGCGACGGCGCTGCTGGTGATCGGCAACCTGGCCACCCGCGATGCCATCGACGAACGCAGGCGCGAAGACCTGCGCGCGTCGTTGGCCCAAGTGGTACCCGCCGCCGTGCACGACAACGACCTGCTGGCCAACCCGCTCAGCGTCATCGACGACGCCGGGCTGCCGCTGACCGTCTACCGCGGCACCGTCGGCCTTCACGTGACCGCGTTGGCCTGGGAGATCGTCGGCAAGGGCTATTCGGGCGACATCCGGCTGATACTGGGCGTGAACACCGCGGGCGAGGTGCTCGGCGTTCGCGTGCTGTCGCACGCCGAGACTCCGGGGCTCGGCGACAAGATCGAGGTCGCACGCGACGACTGGATCCTCGGCTTCGACGGGCTGTCGCTGCGCGACCCGCCGATCGAGCGCTGGAAGGTCGACAAGGACGGCGGCCGATTCGACGCCTTCAGCGGCGCGACCATTACACCGCGCGCGGTGGTCGATGCCGTGCGCGGCGGCCTGGAGTTCTTCCGCCGCCACCGGACCGCGCTGGTCAACCCGGTCGTCATCACCACCCCGTCGCTGTCTCAGGAGTCCGCGGAATGAGCCACGATTACCGACGCATCAGCAAAGACGGTCTGTGGGACAACAACATCGTTTTCGCCCAGGCACTCGGGCTGTGCCCATTGCTGGCAGTCACCGGCACCGCGAGCAACGGGCTGGGAATGGGCCTGGCCTCGACCGCCGTGTTCGTCGCGTCGGCGCTAATGATCTCGCTGTTGCGCAACATCATCACGCCGCAGGTCCGCATACCGATCTTCGTGCTGATCATCGCGGTCCTGGTCACCCTCGTCGACATGGGCATGAACGCCTGGGTGCACGACCTGCACAAGGTGCTCGGCCTGTTCATCCCGCTGATCGTCACCAACTGCGCCATCCTCGGCCGCGCCGAGGCCTTCGCGTCACGCAACAGCGTGCTGCCCGCGGTGGTCGACGGCATCATGATGGGGCTCGGTTTCACGCTGGCGCTGGTCGCGCTAGGCGCAGTGCGCGAAGTGCTCGGCAGCGGCACGTTGTTCTCCAGCGCCGCGTTGCTGCTCGGCGACTGGGCGGCGTTTCTCGACGTGCAGCTGATCGCCGACTACAAGGGCTTTCTGCTGATCATTCTGCCGCCGGGCGGTTTCATCGTGCTGGCCTTCCTGCTGGCCGGCAAGCGCTTGATCGACCGGTCGCTGGCGGCGCGCAACGCCGGTGCGGCAGCGCAGGCCGCCGGCATCTGAGAGGTCATACGATGAACGTGGGCGTGGCATATGCCGACAAATTCCGACAGGTCTGGCTCAAGCTCGAGGTACCGGACAACTGCACGGTGCGCGACGCCATCGACCACTCCGGCATCCTCGAACAGTTTCCGGAGATCGACCTGACGACACAGAAAGTCGGCATCTTTGGCAAGTTGACCAAACTCACCGCCCCGGTCAGCGACGGCGAACGCATCGAGATCTACCGCGAAATCACCGCCGATCCCGAACTCGTCGAACGACGCGATACCTGAGACCACGACACTGCGCCCGGAGCCGACCATGCGACGACTGATCTTGACCTTGCTGCTGCTCGCGACACCGCTGGCCCACGCCGACCGGGTCAAGATCGCCGTCGCGGCCAATTTCACGGCGGCGATGAAAGAACTATCGGCACTGTTCCACGAATCGACCGGCTATACGGCCGTGGTCAGCTACGGCTCCACCGGCAAGCTCTACGCGCAGATACTCAATGGCGCGCCTTTCCAGGTCTTCCTCGCGGCCGATCGCGAGCGGCCGTCGATGCTCCACGCTGCCGGCCTCGGTGACAGCCCGTACACCTACGCGATAGGCCGCCTCGCGCTGTGGAGCCCCGACCCCTCGCTGGTCGACGACCGCGGCGAGGTACTGCAACGCAACGACTTCGCCCGCCTCGCGATCGCCAATCCCAAGACCGCGCCGTATGGCGCCGGCGCGATCCAGGTGTTGCGCAAGCTCGGCGTCGAGACGCAGACCCGCTCGAAGATGGTGCGCGGCGACAATATCGCGCAGACCTACCAGTTCGTGATGACCGGCAACGTTCCGCTGGGTTTCGTCGCCGTCTCCCAGGTCGCCACGAACGCGCAGGGCTCGGTTTGGGTGCCGCCACAGTCGCTGTACCCGCCGATCAGGCAAGACGCGATACTGCTGGAGCGTGGCCGTGATACCCCTGCTGCCGTGAGCTTCGTCCGCTTTCTGCAGACCGATGCCGCCCGCGCCGTGATCCGGCGACACGGCTATGCCACCGGTTAGACAACCGGGGGACGACGATGGCGATCGACTGGCAGCCGGTGTGGCTTACGTTGAAGCTGGCCACGCTGACCACCGTGATCCTGCTGCTGCTCGGGACGCCGCTCGCGTGGTGGCTGGCACGCACCCGCTGTCTGTGCCGTGACTGGATCGGCGCCGTCGTCGCGCTGCCGCTGGTACTGCCGCCAACGGTGCTGGGCTTCTACCTGCTGCTGCTGCTGGGACCGAACGGGCCGATCGGCCAGGCCACCCAGGCGCTCGGGCTCGGCACGCTGCCGTTCACGTTCAGTGGCCTGGTCGTCGGGTCCGTACTCTACTCGCTGCCTTTCGTCGTGCAGCCGGTGCGCAATGCCTTCGAAGCGATGGGTACGCGGCCGATGGAAGTCGCGGCAACGCTGCGTGCCAGTCCGCTGCGCGCCTTCTTCAGCGTCGCGCTGCCGCTGGCTCGGCCGGGGCTATTGACCGGCGCGGTACTCGGGTTCGCGCACACGGTCGGCGAGTTCGGCGTCGTGCTGATGATCGGCGGCAACATCCCCGGCGAGACCAAGGTCCTGTCGGTCGCCATCTACGACCACGTCGAGTCGCTCGAGTGGGCCCAGGCACACTGGCTGGCCGGCGGCATGCTGGTGTTCTCGTTCATCGTCGTCGTCGCGATGTACCAACTCGAGCGTCATATGCAGCAGGCCCGGCGTGAGCATTGAGATCCGGTTCAATCTGCGGCAGCGCGACGGCTTCTCGCTCGATGCCTCGTTCTCGGCACCGGGTCGTGGCGTCACCGCATTGTTCGGCCGTTCGGGGTCGGGCAAGACCACGGTACTGCGCTGCGTCGCCGGTCTGCAGCGTGCTCGCGGGACCTGCCGTATCAACGGCGAGACATGGCAGGACGACGCGACCTGGCGCCCCCCGCACCGACGACCGATCGGCTATGTGTTCCAGGAGGCCAGCCTGTTCCCCCACCTTACGGTTCGCCGCAACCTCGAATTCGGCTACCGGCTCGCGCCGGCGTCCGAGCATCGAATCGCGATCGACGACGCAATAGACCTGCTCGGCATCGCCGAACTGCTCGACCGCGCACCGGCCCGGCTCTCAGGTGGCGAACGGCAGCGCGTCGCGATCGCCCGCGCGCTGCTGTCGGCGCCGAGACTGCTGCTGATGGACGAACCGCTGTCGGCGCTGGACCACGCCAGCAAGCAGGCGATCTTTCCGTATCTCGAGGGCATCCACAACGAGCTCGATCTGCCGGTGTTGTATGTCTCGCACGACCCCGACGAGGTCGCCCGGCTGGCCGACCGGATGATCCTGCTCGAGGCGGGGCAGGTACGCGCCAGCGGCCCGATCGGCGGCGTCATGACCGAGCTTCGCCTGCCGCTATCGCACTTCGACAATGCATCGGCGGTCGTCAACGGTGTCGTCAGCGCGCACGACGAGACATTCGGCCTGACGCATGTCACCTGCGGCGGCAATCGGTTTACGCTGCCGCGCGAGGACCTCGCGGTAGGCACGCGTGCGCGCCTGCAGATCCATGCCCGCGACGTCAGTCTGGCGTTGAATGCGCATCACGACAGCACGATCCTCAACATCTTCCCGGCCGTGGTCGCAGACACCCGCGATTCCGGGTCGTCGCAGATGCTGGTCAGGCTGCGCCTCGAAGACGGCCAGAGCCTGCTCGCACGGATTACCCGGCGCTCCGGTGTCGCCCTCGGCATTCGCGAGGGCATGATCGTCTACGCCCAGGCCAAAGGGGTCGCGACCGTCGGTACCTGAGCCTCGCCGTTGCATGGGCCGGGTACTGCGCGGTCAACCCCGACGCCCGCCGTATCCGCACGACAGCTGGGCCTGCGAGCAGTCGATGTCGAATCAACCGGCGCGCGGCACTACTGGCCGCCCCAAGACATCCGCGCCTGCGGTCTGCGTCGCCGGCGACGACTCGGCGCCATGACGGCCGCAAGCCCGCGACCGGGCGCCAGCCCGATGCGCAGCATGGCCGGACCCGTTCGCCGGGACTCTCGACCGCACCCAAGACAAGCCGTTTGGCCGTAAGCTGTCGTCGTCCGTGGCTGGCGCGTGATGCCCCAGCAACGCGCGGGGAATATCCCGGCGCGACCTCAGGCAGAGTCTCGCCGTGGGGAGATCAACGGTCCGAATGCAGGCGATTCAGGAGACGACGCACTGATGGCAAAGAAGCTCGGGATTACCATCCTGGTCATAGTCGCGCTTTCGGCGCTGGGCTACTTCGTGACGACGGGCATCGTCAAGCCGATTGGCAGTGACCTTTCTGTCATTGGCCAGGGCAAGCCGGCATTGGTGCTGGCGTACGAGAATTTCTCGCCGACCAGCGGCGCGGCGCTCGACCGGTTACGCCAGGTGAGGTCCGATTACGAGCCACGCCTGCTGTTCGTTGTCGCTGACCTCGGGGCCCCGCAGGGTCGCGCGTTCGCCAGTCGCTTCGGACTGTCTGAAGGCCAGACAGTGTTCCTGTCGCCGGATGGCCAGGCGCTGTTCATCACCTACCTGCCGAGCGACGAACAGGAACTGCGCGCGCTTCTCGACGACACGATCGCGGCGATGGGATCGTAAGCCTGCGCGAACGTACGTGGACGTGTTTGAGCCGGCGCACCCAGAGGGTGCGCGGGCTGGCTTTCTCGCTCGCGTCAAGTAACGGCCGATCCTAGCCGCAAAACCGGGTGCGTCAGCGCTCCAGAGAGTCGCTCGTCCCGCCGGCGAGTTGTCCGACACGTCGCCCGCGTGCAGTGGGTTGAACTGGCCAATAACACCACTATCGACCCGCCACATGACGAAGAGCCCGGCGTTATGCCGGCTCTTCGCAAGCTAGCGGTCAGCGGTCGGGTGGTCAGTTGTTCTGGATCACGATGTTCGGGAACTTGGCCGCGTAGCTCTTGGCCTGGCGCGACAGCTTGGCGGCGGCCTTGCGGGCGATCTCGCGGTAGATCATCGCCGGCCGCGACTCTGGTTCGGCAACGACGGTCGGCTTGCCCGAGTCGGTCTCCTCGCGGATGCGCGTCTCCAGCGGCAGCGCACCGAGAAAGTTGACGCCGTACTCCTCGGCCATGCGCGAACCACCGCCTTCACCGAAGATGTGTTCCTCGTGGCCGCACTTCGAACAGATGTGGATCGACATGTTCTCGACGATACCGAGGATCGGCACCTCGACCTTCTCGAACATCTTAAAACCCTTGCGCGCATCGAGCAGCGCGATGTCCTGCGGCGTCGTGACGACGATCGCGCCCGACACCGGGACCTTCTGCGCCAGCGTCAGCTGGGTGTCGCCGGTTCCCGGCGGCAGGTCGATAACGAGGTAGTCGAGCTCGTCCCAGTTGGTGTCGTTGAGCAGCTGTTCGAGTGCCTGCGTGACCATTGGGCCACGCCAGATCATCGGCGTCTCTTCGTCGATCAGGAAACCGATCGACATCGCCTGCAGGTGGTAGCTCATCATCGGTTCGAGGGTATTGCCGTCCTTCGACTCCGGCTTGCCCGAGATACCGAGCATGCGCGGCTGCGACGGGCCGTAGATGTCGGCGTCGAGGATGCCGACGCGCGCACCTTCGGCGGACAGCGCCAGCGCGAGGTTGACCGCGGTGGTCGATTTGCCGACGCCGCCCTTGCCGGATGCCACGGCGATGATGTTCTTGACGTTGTCGATCGGCTTCAGCGATTTCTGCACCGAGTGCGCAACGACGTTGGTGTCGATGCCGACATCACAGGTTGCAACGCCGTCGAGCGCCTCGACAGCGCCTTTCACGGCAGCCGCGATGTCGCCGTGCGCACCCTTGGCCGGGAAACCGAGCACGACGTCGACACTGACCTTGTCGCCGTCGATGCGGATGTCCTTGATCGACTTGGCGGTGACGAGATCGGTTTCGAGGTGCGGCTCGATGAAGCCCTTGATGGCGTCTTCGACGTGCGCTTGTGTGATGTCTGCCATGATGTTTTCCTGAGACAAATTAGCCATTTAGCTGCTCCCCGCTCGACGGTTGCTGTGCCGCCGGCCGGGGCCAAATCCGGAAGACGGGCGATTCTACACGAATGACGGCGTCATAGCCTAGCAAATTGGTCAGGAATAGAGCTTGAACGAGGGCGGCTGCGAATCAACCCGCCGCTTTTTGGAGAAAAGGATCGCGAGCGCCGCGACCGCGCGCCAACCGGCGAGTCGCACGCCCGCACCGCGCCGACGTGACATAATTTCATGTTTACAGACTGCTCCGCCGTGCCCATCGCCGACATGCCAGAACCCCGCAAGATCCTGATCACCAGCGCACTGCCCTACGCCAACGGCTCGATCCACCTCGGCCACCTCGTCGAATACATCCAGACCGACATCTGGAGCCGCTTCCAGAAGATGCGTGGTCACGAGGCCTACTACGTCTGCGCCGACGACGCTCACGGCACGCCGATCATGCTGCGTGCGCGCGCCGAGGGCATCGAGCCGGAGCAGTTGATCGAGCGCGTCTGGCACGAGCACACAGAGGATTTCGCCGGCTTCGAAATCGGATTCGACAACTACCACTCGACGCACTCGGAAGAGAACCGCGTCTGCGCGACGACGATCTACGAGCGCAACCGCGACGCCGGGCACATCGTGCGGCGCACGATCTCGCAGGCCTACGACCCCGAGGCCGAGATGTTCCTGCCCGACCGCTTCATCAAGGGTACGTGTCCGCGGTGCGGCGCCGAGGACCAGTACGGCGACAACTGCGAGGTCTGCGGTGCGACCTACGCCCCGACCGAGCTGAAGAACGCGGTCTCTGCGGTATCCGGCGCGACACCGATCAAGAAGGACTCCGAGCACCTGTTCTTTAAGCTCGGCGACTTCGAAAAGGTCCTGCGCGACTGGCACAAGGCCGGGCATGTCCAGGCCGAGGTCGCGAACAAGCTCAACGAGTGGTTCGAGGCCGGCCTCAACGACTGGGACATCTCGCGCGACGCGCCGTACTTCGGCTTCGAGATCCCCGACGCAGCGGGCAAGTATTTCTACGTCTGGCTGGACGCACCGATCGGCTACATGGCCAGCTTCCGCAACTACTGCGACAAGACCGGTGTCGACTTCGACGCGTTCTGGGACGCCGACTCCGACACCGAGCTGTACCACTTCATCGGCAAGGACATCATCTACTTCCACGCGTTGTTCTGGCCGGCGATGCTGCACGGCGCCGGCTTTCGCAAGCCGACCGGCGTCTACGCCCACGGCTTCCTGACCGTCGACGGCGCCAAGATGTCGAAGTCGCGCGGCACCTTCATCAAGGCGCGCACCTACCTCAAGCACCTGAACCCGGAATACCTGCGCTACTACTTTGCGGCCAAGCTCAGCTCGGGCGTCGATGACCTGGATCTGAACCTCGAGGACTTCGCCGCACGCGTCAACGCCGACCTGGTCGGCAAGGTCGTCAATATCGCCAGCCGCTGTGCCGGTTTCATCAAGAAGCGTTTCGACAACCGCCTCAACGACACACTCGATCAACCGGAGCTGTATGCGACCTTCGTCAAGGCCGGCGACGAGATCGCCGAGCTGTACGAGAAGCGCGAGTTCGGCCGTGCGGTGCGCGAGATCATGGCGCTCGCCGACCTCGCCAATCAGTACATCGACGACAAGGCGCCGTGGGTCATTGCCAAGCAGGACGGCCGCGACGCCGAGCTGCACGCGATCTGTTCAATGGGCATCAACCTGTTCCGCGTGCTGATCGGCTATCTGAAGCCGATCGTGCCGGTCATGGCCGCGCAGACCGAGGCCTTCCTGAATGTCGAGCCGATGCGCTGGGACACACAGGCCGAACCACTGCTCGATCACAAGATCAACGCGTTCAAACCGCTGATGACGCGCGTCGACAGAGACCGGATCAACGCGATGATCGAGGACTCGAAGGAAGACCTCGCGACCGAGCAACAGGCGACCGGCGGCGGCAGCGCTGCCGTGGCCGCGGATTCGCCGCTGGCCAGGGACCCGATCGCCGCGACCGTCGATTTCGCCGACTTTGCCAAGGTCGACCTGCGCGTCGCCCGCATCGCCAAGGCCGAGCATGTCGAAGGCGCCGACAAGCTGCTGCGCCTGACACTCGACCTCGGCGGCGAGATGCGCAACGTGTTCGCCGGGATCAAGGCCGCGTACAGACCGGAAGACCTCGAGGGCAGGCTGACCGTCATGGTCGCCAACCTCGCGCCGCGCAAGATGAAGTTCGGCGTATCCGAGGGCATGGTGCTGGCCGCCGGACCTGGCGGCGAGGACATCTTCGTGCTGCAACCCGATGACGGCGCCGAACCCGGCATGAAGGTGAAGTGACGCACGGTCCCGCACGCCTCGGCCGCGGGCCCGGCCCCGACTGTCAAAGCATTCCGCGGCGCGGCCGCTAGACTGCCTAGTACGCGCGCGGGCATCGCTTCGCGCGACTGACAGGTGGGGTTCGGTGGGCAGACAACGGAATCTCGCGCGTATTCTGCGTCTCTCTTTCGCCGTCGCCGTGGCCGCGATCGCCGCGCTGGTGGCCGGCATCTGGCTGCTCGTCGACGTCGACGCCTACCGCGCCGAGATCGCGGCAGCGATTGAATCGGCCACCGGACGCGATGTCACGATCGCCGGCGACGTCGACCTGGCGCTGCTGCCCCGACCGCGGCTCGCGGTCGGCGACATTCGGCTGGGCAACGCCGACTGGGGCAGTAGCCCACAAATGCTGCAGATCGGCAGGCTCCACGCACGGCTCGACCCGCTACCGTTGCTGACCGGCGATATCGTCATCGACCACGTCGCGCTCGGCGCCATCGATCTGTTGCTCGAGACCGACCCCGAGGGACGCGGCAACTGGTCGATCGGTGAACCACGGACCGGTGATGGAGCGGCACCGGGCCGGCTGCCAACAATCAGCAAGCTGGTCTTCGACGATGCCCGGATAACGTGGCGGCCCGGCGCAGACGGCAGCCAACGCGTCTACCGGATCGACCGGCTGGAGGTCGTCGGGCTGGGCACCGGCCGCCCGGTCGCGATCGCCGCGCACGGCACCGGCGCAGGCCCCGGGGCCTGGTCGCTCGGTGCCAGCGTAACGCCGCAGGGCGACAGCCACCTTGTCGACGACGTCGATATCCGCAGCGGCGACAGCGACATCACCGGTCAATTGCGCCTCGCGGCGACCGCGGCGACGGCACGGCTCGACGGCACCCTGGCATCGCGCCTGCTGCGCAGCGACGACGTCAGCGCCATGCTCGCCGCGATCACCGGCGCCGACGACGCAACGCGTGCCGAATCCGCGGGCCGGGTGTTCGCCGATACGCCGCTGGGCATCGAACTGCCGAGGACCCTGGCCGTCGACGTCCGCTACGACGCCGAGCGCGTCGACGCCGCCGCGCTGACGCTGCGGGGGCTGTCGGGGCGGGTCCGAATCGCCGACCAGGCACTGTCGATAGCCGTCGACCAGGCCGACCTGCGCGGCGGTCGGGTCACGGCCGGTCTGATCCTCGACAGTGCGCAGCGCCGGCCGCAGCTGCAATTGACATTGACCGGCGAAGGCCTGCCGCTGGCCCGGCTGCTGCCGACGTCGCACGGCGCACCCTGGCTCGAATCGCCGGCCGACGTGGATATCCGCGTGCACGGTGCCGGGCGCTCGGCGGCGTCGATCGCGGCCGACCTGTCGGGCACGGCGCGCCTGCTGGTCGGCAAGGGCCGCGCCGACCTGCGCGCGGTCGACACGCTGATCGGCGGGTTGAGCACCGCGCTCGCGACGCTCGGTGACGGCAGCCGCGAACCCGCTGTGCTCAACTGCATGGCCGCCAGTTTCGACGTCGAACAAGGCATCGCGACCAGCCGGCTGATGCTCGCCGACACCGAGCATTCGACCGTCTACGGCGAGGGCAACGTCGATCTGCGGCGCGAACGCCTCGACCTGCTGCTGCGCCCCAAACCCAAGCAGGCATCGCTGAGCGTCGCCGTCCCGGTCAGGATCGGCGGCACACTGCTGGCGCCACAGTTCACGCCGGACAAGGCCGCGGTCGCCCGGAAGGGCGCCGGCGTGCTCGCCGCGGTCGGCCTGATCTCGTTCCCACCGGCGATCCTGCTCGGCCTCGGCGAACTCGGCAGCGGCGACCCGAATCCCTGTCTCGATGTCGCGGCCGGCCCGTCGCAGACGCAGGCACAGGCACGCGGCAACGGCAGCGGGCGCACGAAGAACCTGATCGAACGCGCGGCCGACACGGCCGGCGCGACGCTCGACGGCATCGGCAATGCCGTGAAGGGGCTGTTCGACTAGGCCGTCGACCCGTCGTTCGCGACGCCGGCCGAGCACGCAACGTGCGCACCGTCAGTCGTCCAGCGGCTCCAGCACCAGGTCGAACCGTGCCGCGTCGACGCGCCGCTCGGCGACCCACTGCGTCGCCAGCGGGCGATGGCCGGGCGCCTCGACAAGGAAATGCACGTGCGGCGGCCGCAGTGCCGGCCACTCGGTCTCGAAGCGGTAGGCGCCGTTGGCATCGCTGAGCCGCCACGCGTACAGGCGGTCGACGTAACGCCCCTGCTCCCCGGCCTGCCAGTGCACGATCTTGATCCCGGCGAGCGGGCGGCAGCCCGCGGCCGATAACACGCGACCGTGCAACAACAGTCCCTTGCCGATGTCCGCCGGTTGGTGAGTGGCCTTGTCGATGTCGTAGTGGGTACCGACGCTGCGGCCGGTTGTCGGCACGCAGTCGGCCGCCGATAGGGCCGGCGCCACGAACGCTGACAGTGCCAGCAGCCGTAGTAGTAGTGATGTCATCGTCATTCCTCGTCGCGGCCCGCCGGCGACCCGGTTACCCTGCGGCGATCGGCCAGCGAGCGCCGCCCCGCCACCGTCGGCGGCCCGCCATCGACGCGCCCCGCCGACCTGAGCAACGGCGCGACGCCGAAACCGCGGGGCCTTTGCCACACACGCGGCGCCCGTGCGCGCGCGGCTCAGCCGGGGCCCGAGGCTGCGGCAGACGCCGACGACGCGCGCACCCATGCGGCGAAAGCGGCGGGCAGCGGCGTCGTCGCGCCGTCCGGCGACCAGCCGCGCCGCCGTGCCAGCTCGTCGATCGCGCGCAGGCGCTGCGCATCCAGCGGATGGCTGTTGAAGATCGCCGGCGGCTCGCCGACGCCGGCGCGCTCACGCTCGGCCCGGATACGCAGGAACAGGTCCCTGGCGCCGGCGACATGGCCGTACACGGCGTTGACCGCGGCCAGCGCCGCGGCGTCGGCGTCGCGTTCCATCTCGCGGCTGAAATGCAGCTGGGTATAGATGCCGGCGTTGCCGAGCACGCTGAGGTTGGGATTGCCCAGTAGCAGGCCGAACACGAGCTGAACGGCGGCGGCGCGCCCGATGCCGACGATCGGGTCGCGGTGGACGACATGCGCGATCTCGTGTGCGATCAACATCGCCAACGCGTTCTCGTGCGGCAGCGATTCGACCAGGCCACGGTACAGCAGCACATTACCGCCCAGCGTCGCGAAGGCGTTGAACGTGTCGTCGGCGCTGAAATGCAGACGGATCTGCATGCCGTCGGGCAACGCCATCTCGGCCACAAGCCGCGCCGCGAGTGCGTCGAGGTAGCCCTGCAGGTCGCTGCCCGCGTCGCTGTCCAGCATCCCGACCGGCACCAGCGCCGACTCGTGTTCGAACGGCAGCTGGCGCGCCCGCTGCCCGCCGAAGCTGCCCAGCAGCCAGGCGAGCAGCACGATCAGCAGCACGGCCGCCGCGAGGAGGATCACAAACTCCTTGAGCGGGTGCTCGCTGCTGGTGTTGATGCCCTCCGGGATCCGGGGGTTGCGGAACTTCATCGCCCGCGCGGATCGATCAGCGCGGTGCCGTAGGCGAGCACCTCGACGCTGCCGATCGTCTGGCCTGCCCCCTTGGAGATCGACATGGTCTCGTACTTGACGTTGAAGACCATCGACGCATCGAGCGCCTCGGCCTCGGCCTTCATGCGCAGCACGGCCTCGCGGCGCGCGCGATCGAGCAGCGTCTCGTAGGTCGTGACACGCCCGCCGAACAGGTTGCGCAGCGCGGCGACGAAACGCTTGAAGTAGTCGACGGACACGACGACGCTGCCGTAGACCAGGGCCTGGGCGTGCTGCGGCTGCGACGGCGGAAAGCGCGACGCGATCGCCGGCAGTGCGTTCAAACGGCCTTCGCGTTCGATGATCGAGCGATAGTGGCGGGTCTCGGCGTACCGCCCGACAGCGTAGCCGAGCGCGAGCAGCGCGACGAAGATGATCAGATCGAGCATCCGGTCACTCCAGGCGCACCGCGGTGCCGTAGACGTAGATCTCCGCGGCGCCCTGGGCGACGCTGGACGTCGAGAAACGCACGTTCAGGATCGCGTTGGCGCCGACGGCCTCGGCCTGCTGCTGCAGGCGTTGCATGGCCTCGTCGCGCGATTCCTGCAGCAGCTCGGTATAGCCCTTGAGCTCGCCGCCGAAGATGTTCTTCAGGCCGGCCATGATGTCGCGACCGACATGCTTGGCGCGCACCGAACTGCCCTGCACCAGGCCCAGGTGCTCGATCACACGGCGCCCCGGAATCAGTTCCATGTTGCTGATCAGCATTCACGTAGTCCGTCGTGGGGTGAGGGTCGGATTCTACCAGGACGACGCCGTGCACAGGGTCGCCGGCGATCGCCGTCAATCGCCGCGCAACGGCGGCTCGCAGACCAGCAGCTGCACGCTGAACAGGCGGTCGTCGTCGACCCAAACCGCCTGCTGACGAAAGCCTGCCCGCGCCGCCAGCTCGCCGAACTCGTCCACCGTGTACTTGTACGAGTTCTCGGTGTGGATCGCCTCACCGGGTTGGAAATCGAAGGTCTGGTCGTCGACCCGTACCCGCTGCTGGACACGGCTCACCAGGTGCATCTCGATACGGCCGGCGCCCGGATTGTAGAAGGCGTAGTGCTCGAAGGCCTGCGGATCGATGTCGCTGTCGAGCTCGCTGCGGATGCGTTCGAGCAGGTTGAGGTTGAACGCCGCAGTGACGCCGGCGGCGTCGTTGTACGCGGCGTTGAGCACCCGGACGTCTTTCTTGAGGTCGACGCCGATCAGTAGGTGGCCGCCGACGCCGACCATGCGCGCGACGTCGCGCATCAGGTGCACGGCATCGTCGGGATCGAAGTTGCCGATGCTCGAACCGGGGTAGAACGCGACGTTATGCGCCGCGTCGTCGCAGTACGGGATCTCCAGCCCGCGACTGAAATCGACGCACACCGCGTGCACCTCGAGCCACGGGTAGTCGTGCGCCAGGGCCTCGGTCGAGGTCAGCAGGAACTCCTTCGAGATGTCGACGCCGACATAGCCGCTCGGGCGCAGCTCTTCGAGCAGCAGGCGTACCTTCTTGCTGGCGCCACTGCCGAGTTCGACGAGCGTGCACTCGGTACCGATCAGCCCGACCAGCTCCGGCAGAGCGCGGCGCAGGATCGCCATCTCGGTGCGTGTCTGGTAGTACTCGGGCAGCTCGCAGATCGCGTCGAACAGCTCCGACCCGTGCTCGTCGTAGAAGAACTTCGGCGGGATCGCGCGCGGCCTGGCGCGCAGACCGCTCAGCACCTCGCGGTGCAGATCGGCGGTGCCCGGGTGGGCGTCGTGAAACCGGATCGACGGTGCGGTCATGGCCGTCTCCGGGGCGCTGCGCCGGTCCGTCGACCGCTGGCGAACCCGGCCGGCACGCGGGTGTATCGGGCCGGGTGCGCTGCCGCGGTCGATCTGTTCGTCGCTGTCGCAACGGCGGCGGCGATGCCAACCCCAGCCATGTCGTTTTCTCCCGGAAAGCGGCGCGTCGGGCCCTGCGCGCGCCTCCTACGCACCCTGCCGCAGGCGCCACCGCGGGTCAAGGCGCTTCCGTCCCGGCGGCGCGGAAATAGCCTGGTCACGCGCCCGGGCAGGCGAGGCGCGACGTTGATAAAATGCGGAATCCGGTGGCTATCGCGGTAGCAGGCCCCGATCTCCCGGCGTCACGCCAACACATCGCGTAGCGGTGTGCCAACGGGGTGAACGGACGCAATCGAGTAGCGCGAGGCCGGCGCCGCCTGAGACCTGCGCATTGCAACGACGAAATGACGGAATACGCACTTATACTGATCAGCACCGTCCTGGTGAACAACTTCGTGCTCGTGAAGTTCCTGGGTCTGTGTCCGTTCATGGGCGTCTCGCGCAAGCTCGAGACGGCGATGGGCATGGGTCTGGCGACGACCTTCGTGCTGACCCTGTCGTCGGTCAGCAGCTACCTGGTCAACGAGTACCTGTTGGTGCCGCTCGGCATCGAGTACCTGCGAACGATCGCTTTCATCCTCGTGATCGCCGTCGTCGTGCAGTTTACCGAGATGGTCATGCACAAGACCAGCCCGCTGCTGTACCAGGTCCTCGGCATCTTCCTGCCGCTGATCACGACCAATTGCGCGGTGCTTGGCGTGGCGCTGCTGAACATCCAGGAGCAGCACAGCTTCGTCGAATCGGCACTGTACGGCTTCGGCGCCGCGGTCGGCTTCTCGCTGGTGCTGGTGCTGTTCGCCGCGGTGCGCGAACGCGTCGCCGTGGCCGACGTGCCCGGACCCTTCCAGGGCAACGCGATCGCACTGATCACCGCGGGCCTGATGTCGATGGCGTTCATGGGCTTCGCCGGGCTGGTGAGCGGGTGATGCCGACATGATTGCCGCCGTCGTCACGATCGCCGTCATGTCGATGCTGTTCGGCCTCGTGCTCGGCTACTCGGCGATCCGTTTCCGCGTCGAAGGCGACCCGGTCGCCGACCAGATCGACGCGCTGCTACCGCAGACCCAGTGCGGGCAATGCAGCTTCGCCGGCTGCCGGCCGTATGCCGAGGCGATCGCCGCCGGCGAGGCCGAGATCAACCGTGGCCCGCCCGGCGGCGAGGCGACGATGATCGCGCTGGCCGATCTGCTCGGCCGCGACCCGGTACCGCTGGCGGACGCC
>JAAUYD010119186.1_pt1 | contig 37475 bp, 35 predicted proteins | sample 7278101 | NCBI WGS metagenome assembly JAAUYD01 (sample SAMN14350128, study PRJNA611818) | marine sediment metagenome | isolation source: surface marine sediment (0.6m) | place: French Polynesia: Moorea | collected 2018-08
CAAATTCATAATACCAAAAGAGACACAAAAAGTCCCGTTTCTTTATCAACAAAATGACGTTTTTTATTGGAATTTCAGCAACTTCCAAGTTCAGGGACGGGCACTAGACTAAGAGAAGCGCTTTGTGACGGCACATTCTACAAAAAAGAGGCCGAAGCAAAAGAAAATACAATTCCAACCTTTTCCGACTGGTTCAATAACCGGTTTTGGTACGAATGGGTTGTGGCCCAAAACGCCGAAGACGTTGAGATTATAGAACGGGCACCCAAAGTGGTGTTGCTTAGGATCGAGAGACCGGAGGTTGTAGCCTGGGAACTTTCCGAGTACGCCCGAATTCTCAATGCGGCAAAAGAAGAGAGCCATTGTGGTACACGGCCGTTTGCCTTGCTGGTGAGGCCGGGCTCAGAATCGGTGAAGTAAGAGCGCTTGGATGGGCCACAAGCGAATTGACGAGACAATGATTTACATTCACCTGGCTGAGGCTCACACAAGAGTGTGGCCAACACCGGTGAAGCAAGCTGCGATGATGGTAGATGATCCAGATCAACGGGTTATCGCTATGCTGGGTTCACGGGTTGAAGTGACACCTGAAATGGAAAAAAATGAGGAAAATTTTGGGCATTATTTGGGCATCGACCAGAGGGTGATTGGGTTAAGTCATTGAAATTATTTATAAAAACTGGAGCGGGAGACGGGATTTGAACCCGCGACGTCAACCTTGGCAAGGTTGCACTCTACCACTGAGTTACTCCCGCTAGGGTCGAAAAGTGTTTACACAGTGATTCGGTTAAGTGTCAAGAGTTCTTGCATTTTTTTGGCACATACCCTGTAAGTGGCTGATAATATTAGTATAATAAAAAGTCCTTGCGGTAGCTCCGAAACGCTGCTTCTCCCTCTGACCAGCTTGCTGCAACGTCGTCGAGTCGGGCATTTTGCTCAACAGCAGCGCGAACCAGGGTGGATCCGGTTAAAAGGTCGATGGCAGGGATGTCGGTGACAAATTCGTAGGGCTGGTCCCGCCACTTGAAATTATCGCCTGCCTCGGCCTTTAGGGCCAACAAAGTAGCAACCCCAGTGCGATATGGTAAGAACAGCTCCGGCTCTGTCACGTGAAGCTGCACGCCGCTCAAGCGCCTGCCAGCGTGCTTTTGAAACCCAGGTCTGAACGTCGCCGCCCTAAATCGAACACCGGGCAGCCGCATGTCCTCGAGTCGCTTCACGAAAGATTTGCTCGAAATGCCAGTGGCACCTACTAGCTCGAACGGCCGGGTCGTTCCCCTGCCCTCTGAAGCCGATGTGCCCTCGATTAGACAAAGACCGGGATAGACTCTGGCTGTATCGATCGTCGGCATGTTGGGCGATGGCATGACCCAAGGTAGACCCGTATCGCAGAATGTCATGTCGCGCCGCCACCCCGTCATAGGGATGACAGTGAGATTATCCTGAAGCCCTTGTTCTGCAGCGACGAGAGACACGAGCTCGCCGGGCGTCAGGCCGTGGCGATTGGATACGGGCCAAAGCCCGACAAATGAAAGAAACCCTCGCTCCTGGGGCGCCCCTTCCACCGCATCTCCTCCCAAAGGGTTGGGCCGATCTGTCAGAATGAGCTCCACACCTGCTTTATGGCAGGCCTGTAAGCACAAAACAGCTGTCCAAACAAAGGTATAGTAACGCGCGCCCACATCAAACAGGTCTACAACGAGGCAGTCCAACTCTCGAAGAAGACCCTCATCTGGGCTAAGGCTCTCGGCAGTGGTGCCGTAGAGGCTTTGCAGCGGCAGGCCATAGGGGCCAATCGATTGACCGGTGATGGGCGCCATGTCCTGTTCCTCACCGGAAAAGCCGTGCTCCGGGCCAAAAAGCACGGTGACCCGGGCGCCGGTGTCAAGAAGGACATCGAGAGAATGGCGATAGCTGGCATCGATGCTTGCTGGATGCGCAAGGAGGCCCACCCGCCGATTCTGAATTTTTATTCGATATTTTTTGTTTTGTTGCAGATTTTCTATGCCGAGAAAGACCCGTCCCATATTGAAGTAATCCTTTTCCTTTTTAGACTTCTACTGTATACTTTAAAAAATGATTTCGTAAGTTATTAGAGAAAAAGGTAACTAAGTGATTGAGACTAGGATATTGGGTACGGAAAAAAGAAGAAAATAAAAAAAGACCAACCGGAATTTTTTTGTTAACAAAGCGAGGTGAGGCATGTGGAAATTAATATTGGCAGTTTTGGTTGTTGGCGTTGGGCTTGCTGCCTGCGAAACAGATAATGATGGCGGCAACGTGGATTCATCGGGCGGCGATACGGATACAGATACGGACACGGATGCGGATACGGACACAGACTCGGACACAGATGCTGATACAGATGCCGACAGTGATTCTGATAGCGATGCAGATACGGACACAGATACAGATACTGATACTGTAATTAATGATGAGTGTGCCGATATAGACTATGATATTGAGATCAAACCGATTAATGTCCTCATTTTGCTGGATCGATCTCGCTCTATGCTGCTCAACAGCATCGACGATCAGACATTTGCCCAAGTGACCGAGCAAGCCATCAACACTGTGGTGACGGCCTATGATGATGAAGGATCTGCGGACAAGGTCAACTTTGGGCTGGCCGCTTTTCCCTCTCCCCTTTGCACATGTCCCGACGAAGATCCCAATGGGGAATGTTCGGGCGATGACATCACGGCAAATCAGTGCAAACCCGCTCAGACCACAGGGGATCCAGAAACCGATATGCCCCTCGTTGCCATTGGTCCGGATAATTCAACAGCGATTGCCGATGATCTGGCAACCATCGGCACCTGCGGTGGCACACCCATTTGCGAGTCCTTTCAGTGGGCCCTTGAGTACCTCCTTACATTGCCCGAAAATCTGGCGAAAAATCCCACCTATGTGCTGCTCGCCACAGACGGGGCCCCGAATTGTCGAGAATGGGGTCCATACCCCATTACCACTGACAACTGTCAGTGTACGTTGCCTGCTGGCACACCCTGTAGCTACCGGTACCAGTGCTTAGATGATCAATGTACATATAACTGGGCTGCCCAGCTGGATAAGGCTAATTTCAAGACCTTTGTGGTTGGCGTGGGCAATGAAGTCGCAGACTGGCAAGAGGTGCTAAACACGACCGCACTTTGGGGAGGTACGGAACAGTTCTACCCGGCCACAGATCCCCAGCAGCTTCAGGAAACCCTTCAAAATATTATCAATGAGCTGATCCCCTGCGATTTCGAGGTCGATTGGGAGCAAGTGCCTGACACTGGTCCTAATGGCGGTGTTGAAAAGAATTGCGGTTCCGTGCGGGTCTATGGCATCGACGATCCAGCCGATATAACGGACGATGATGTCCTCGAGTATGCCGAGGACTGTGCAGCTACGCCAGATGGCTGGTATTGGCGAGGCCTGGAGGGCACCCCCCTGAATGATCTCCTGACCAAGCCGCTGAATGAGTGCACCGTGATTGAGCTGTGTGACGGCGCCTGTAACAAGCTGCAAACCGGCGTATTTCAAGAAGTTTCCGCTGCGTTTGGGTGTTCTCCCGTTATTATTTAATTCTCAATAGCCAGTGTTATAAATACCCCTGAATACAACCCGCGTCTTGGCGAGCACGTCCCCAAGGGTGCGATGCGGCCATTGGGCCACGAGAACCCCGATTTCCACGGTGCATACTGCCCCGAATGCCAGCAGGGGAGGGACAAAAAAACTAAGCAGAAGGGTGGCCAGCAAGGGAAGCGACCGGTAACACCTAGAAAATTTGGCCGCTGGTTCCGATACGGGCTCGCGGCCTATACCGGCCATGAGATCGATGATATTGAACCCGACCGAGGCACCAGGTAGATCCCTGAATATCCAAAAAACTGCCAAGCCCACCCCGAGGCATACCATTGCGATCTGCACAGAACCCCCATCTGAAGTGAGCATGCTGCCGACAGTAATAACGCTGTAAAACAATAGTAGTGGTAAGGCGTAATCCAACAAAGTACCGGCCATTGCCATGCTGCCAAGTGCAGATGCCTCAGCGTCGACCCCGCCCCGCTTCAATCGGGGGATAATGCCAGCGCTGATGAACGCTGGCACCAATGCAATGGCCGTGACAAACGTCACTCGTCCGTTCCTATTGCACAGCCGGGATGCAAGGGAACCTATAGATCCCAGTTTTTTCTTCTTTAGCGTACTTTTCAATGCAAAGGGTATCACCAGTGCCAGGACAAAGATGGCGGCGCCCATGCCGAGCCAGATGGCCCCGTCGTTGGAAAGGCCTTCCAACGAGGATACAATGAGTTCCTTTATCATACTGTTTGTAGTGGCATTGTCCTTTAGAAATACTGCCGATATGCCCTCTGAAAACCTGGTCAGCCCCATACCGATCGCCCCGGCCAAGAGGAATCCCAGGCCGACCCATCGTGTCCCGCGAGCCAGTTCAAACCCCACCAAGACCGTGAGGATAAGACAGGCGATGATTCCCAATCTGGCGGCTGGTAGCTTTGCTTTAATCCCAACGACTAGGGTGCGCAGCGGGTTAAGGAGCGCTTTTATTTGATCCGTCTGGGATCTCAGCGAGACAGTCTCAGGCACAACAGCCGTTACTGCTGACGCTATCTGATTCCTAAAGAATCGGCCGCCAGGGAGACTTTCCTGAGCCGTGCGAATTGCAACGCGGCGCACTTCGGTCAAATCCACGTATCCATCCAATGTTTCTCTGTGGCCAGCGACATAGTCTGCTACCTGGGCTGATAATCGACCAACAGCTGCTTGGCTCGCGCTTTCTATGGCATCAAGTATGTCCTGGATGGGCTTGATGGGCTTGGTTTGGGGCCCGGTATCGCCGGGTATCCATTTGCTGATCACTGCGACTGCCTCTTCTGCCTTTGTTCGAACTGTCTTTGAAATGTCCACCTTCTCGGCAAGGACCAGATACGTCGTCTTTGCGCTCAGCAGGCTAACTGCGCGATTGCCCGCTTGGACAAATATCAATAACAGGGCGAGTATCAGGGCGATCCAGGCGAGGACTGCGTATTGAAAAATGCTTGAGATTGAAAGTTTCATGAACATCAGGGTATCAGAATCCGGCGATGATCGGTAAACTCTCAACCCGAGATGAGCGATAAAGCGATTACTTCACCTCAACAAACGTCCGCGACCCATCGCGCCACAGAGGCCTTGCTCGAGCGCATTCGGCTATCAGATAGCCCTGCACGCATCGTTCACGAGCTCATGCCCCACGACTTTTTGCTCGCCTTTCGCCATGCCGATGATGAGCAGCGGGCTGATCTGTTGCGCCTGGCCAAGAGAGAGCAAAACCAAGTGCTCGTCGATCTCACCTGTTGGTCCACTGATCGTCCAAACCTCGACGCGATAGAAGTGTGTATCCTGCCACTGGTTTCAACCGGGTTGAGCGGTGCCTTACGCGCCTGCGACACGCTGGATCAGGGTCTCAGAACCCTGCTTCTTAAGCGCAATGTGGTCATTCACCTCGTCGAGGATCGCAACGAGGGCCCCCAGATCGCCGAAACATCTGAGGTCATTGCCTGTCCAGACGGGTTTTACTACATTGAATTTCCCGTGCCCGAACGCGTGTCCGAGGTAGTGCGCGCCCTGTTTCGAAGCCTGATCCATCGTCCATTTGCGACATACCAAAAAGAGTTTGAGAGCGTTCGACACGAACTCACATCGGAGCTCGAAGAGCAGGCGTATCGCCGGCGAACAGCGCGCCTTGCGGATTTTGGGTTTGTGCCGCGGGAGGATGCGCGGTCCTTGCTTGCACCTCGAAGCGCAGAAGAGGTGCGCCGAATGGCCGCAAAGATGAGACCCCACGGCAGTCGGCTGTTCCTTCCCGCGTCAACACCGGTGCTCTATCGGGAAAACCTGGGCGGCAATGTGTTTCTCGACAGTGTGTTCTCCTTGCTGAGGGCATCGACCCACCCAGCGGCTGGTGATCGTCTGGATGACCTGTATGTGGGGCTGACAGCCATGACGAGCACGTTTTTGACCGCGATAAACGCGGATATCGGAAATCCCGAAGCTGTTGGGTGTTGCGTCCGCTGGGCACGGGACACCTTGGCGCTCGGACTTGCTGAGACCGCAGGGGCAGACCCGGGAAAAGGAGCTGACCTGCTCGTGGCCCTATCACCTGGCTTTTTTATCCAGGTAGGGCTGGGCTTGCTATACCCAATGCAGATGCGGGCGCGCCAGGTCATGGGGGATCGCCATCTCGCCTCGACCCGCCAATTGGGATCTGCACTGGACCCACCGTATCGCGTAACCCTCACATGCCTGTTAAGGGATGTACCCTGCTTCTGGACCCCCTTATTAAAATCCCATCTGCAGGCGTTCGACCTTCAGATGCCGATCGATGCTGAGCTCGCTGCATTTTCAACCCAGTCCGACATCGACGCGATCGAGGGGCTGCTCGCAGAGGCAGAATGGGTGTCCCATCTCCTCGGTCATATCCTGGGTTGCGAATTCCCACTGCCCGAGGAGACCCCGGCGTCTGTCCTCTTGTTAACAGCCCTGGCAAATGCTGCCAATGGCCGGGCCTTTCGACCCGATCCGCTGCTGCCAGCAACCATGAGCAATTTTGAAACCCAGCTCCGCATCGCTTCCAAGGCCGATATCTCGAGGCAGGCGCTGGCATTGGTAGCGCCCTATGGCATTGATCCAGCTGGTGTGCTCGATGTCTCAGAGGAGGCCGATCCTCAACGTCGCATGTTTTTGCGGCTCACAGCCATTGGCCATACCCGCTTTCTTGCCGACCGCCCAGAACGCGCACTGCTGATAATGCCTTGACAATGATATATTTATAACATATGTAATATTTTGGTTTGATCAAAGCCACGGAGGATTCGTTTGACAACACCTGGATACGCCATCAAAGAATATCACAATACGCAAAAGATTTATGATCAGCTGCGCACCCTGATTCGCCAGCCCATACGTACGCTTAAACCATCGACTTTAAAACAATATCTCGCTTATTTTGAGGAACGCTGCAAAAAATCCAGACAAATGGTGACCGAGGCGGAGCAGGTCATTCCCGGTGGGATTCAGCACAACCTGGCCTTTAACTACCCCTTCCCACTTGCGTTTGAGCGGGCCAAGGGTGCCCATCTCTATGATGTGGACGGCAATCGATACATAGATTTTCTTCAAGCTGGGGGCCCTACGGTCCTGGGGAGCAATCCCGATGCGGTGCGGGAAAAAATTCTGGATCTCCTAAATACCTGTGGACCTGTAACGGGGCTTTTCCACGAGTACGAGATGCGGCTTGCCAAGTTTATCTGCGATCGCTTTAACGGGGTGGAGCTTTTCAGAATGCTGGGAAGTGGCACTGAGGGGTGTATGGCAGCGATTCGCGTTGCCAGGCTGGCCACCAAAAGGAAGCACATCATCAAAATGGGCGGTGCCTATCACGGCTGGAGCGACCAACTCTCCTATGGCAATCGCATTCCAGGTATCAAATCACTGGAATCCCACGGCATCCCCAAATCGTGTTTCAAGTACACGTCCGAGGTCTATCCCAACGACATTGCAGCCCTGAGGCGAAAACTCGTCCTAAATCGCCTCAGGGGTGGGACGGCAGCCGTACTGATCGAGCCCGTGGGACCGGAAAGCGGCACCCGGCCCCTTGATTACGATTACAACAGAAAGGTTCGAGACCTGTGCGACGAATTCGGCGCTTTGCTCATCTTTGATGAGGTGGTCACTGCCTTTAGGATTGGTATCGACGGGGCCCAGGGTTATTTTGGCATTACACCGGATCTCACGGTTTTCGGCAAGGTGGTGGCCGGTGGGTATCCTGCGGCCGGTGGCCTTGGCGGCAAGGAAGCGTACATGGCCTATCTGGCAGGGGGTATCGGCGGCAAGCGGACAAAGCAAGCCCACGTGGGCGGTACCCTAGCGGCAAACCCATTGAGCGCGGCTGCTGGATACCACATGCTGGTGGAGATCGAAAAGACCAACGCCTGCGAAAAAGCGGGCAGGGCAGGGGACCGCCTGACCCAGGGACTCCAAGCCATCATCGAAAAGTACGGCCTGCCGTTTGTGGCCTACAATCAGGGGTCTATCTGCCATTTAGAGACCGTGGGCACCATGCTATTCGACATCAACCTGTTTAAACCGTGGCAGCTGCCCGGACTGATCAAGGAGATCCACAAGCGAAAGGACGTGATGACCCACATGGGCGCTGCCTATATGGCAGAAGGTATTGTCACGCTGGCCGGCAGCCGGCTCTATACCTCGGCGGCAGATACGGACGACATCATCGATGACGCGCTGGCCCGCTTTGATCGGGTCTTATCTCAGATCGAGGGGGTGGGCTGATGGGTAATGCCAAATCCAGTGAACTATCCCTTGGCCAGGCGCAAACCAGTGTCTGGGAATCTGGCATTCGCCTCCTTAAGGAGGGATTTGTAGCCAGAACCTGGGGCAACATAAGCATTCGGGTGAACGAAACCCTGTTTGTTATTACCCCAAGCGGTATCGGCTATGAGGCACTGACACCCGAGATGATCGTCCCGGTGGCCATAGATGACCTGAGCTATGAAGGAACAATAAAACCCTCTTCTGAAAAGCGGCTTCACCAGGCCATATATCGAGATAGGCAGGAGATAAGGGCGGTTGTCCACACCCATCAGTCCGCAGCGTCCAGTGTTTCTGCATCGCGAAAGGATATTGTTGAGGTGACAAGAGAGGCATCTGAGATAATCGGGCCTTATGTTCGCACGACTGCCTATGCCCTGCCTGGAACGTCAAGGCTCGCCACATTGGCCACCCAGGCCATTCGCGGCAGCAACGCCGCGCTCCTTGCCCACCACGGAGCTGTTTGCATTGGTCGGGATATGGACGAGGCGTTTGAGGTGTGCAAGTGTTTGGAATCCCTTTGTCAGGCATTTGTTGAAAAGGCCGTGGAAAAAGCTACGGGGAAGAGCCCATACAAGTCCGGGATGGTTCACAGGACTTATCTCGATCAGCACGGGCAAAGGCATTGAGATGACACCCACTGAGACAAGAAAAAATATCGAGCGCCAATATGAGATGCTCGTAGATACGGGGGGTGTATCCAAAGACACCACGGGGCTGAGCTGTAGGCACGGAGATGCGGTCTTTTTTATGGGCGGAGACCCTCAGGGGACCGGGGTTCAGCAGATCCCCCTCAGGGGCAGCGTATCTCACCCGGGACAAACCCCTGATTGGCCAGGGCTCCACCGTTATATCTATTTAAAAAGAGCAGATATCCAGTGGGTGCTCGGGTCTGCGTTGCCCTACACGGTAACCGCTGCAACAGCTGGACAGGATGTACCCCCCCTCTTGGATGATTTTGCTCAGATTGTCGGCGTCAGCGCACGGGTGATACAAAAAAGCGCGGACGAGGCAGTCTTTTTTAAGCGGGTTCTCCAGGGAATGAAGAGAAGGAATGCCGTGCTCATACCCGAGCAAGGGGGGCTTTGTGCGGCAAAGTCTTTTGACGACGTCCTGGCCGCTGCCCAAGTATTGGAAAAAAACTGCCGCGCCCTGGTCGAAGGTGCGTTTTTAGGGGGTGGGTTTCGCATTGGCCTGTTCCAAGCCTGGCTCATGCGCCTGGTTTACAGATACAAATACTCAAATAAGACGGCCTGAGAAATGCGGGTACCTGAAAAAGCGAGATAGTCCGTAGCAATGACCCAACAGCACGCTGCGTTTTTTGATTTCGACGGTACCCTTATCCGCGGAGATAGTGAGGTCATCGAATCTATCTACTATCTCGAACAGGGATGGCTGAAGATGCCGCAGCTTATCCGCATGCTCGGCCCCATAGCCACATGGGTGCTTGCCAGTCTGGGGTGGATCCAACACGAGTGGCAAGATCGAACGTATATCAAGATCTACCAGGGCCTCAAAGAGACCTTGCTCTTCGAGCAGGGCGAGCAGTTATTTCATCAAAAACTTCGTCATGCGTTCATGCAGGGCTCCCTCGACCTGATCGCAGCGCATCGGCAGGCAGGCGCCTTGATTGTTATCGCATCGGCCAGCGGATGCCATGTCCTGGCACCAGTAACAAGATTTCTTAAGGCTGATTGCCTCGCATGTACCCGCCTTGCAGTGGATGCTGCAGGACGGTGCACAGGCAAACCAGATGGAAACATTTGCATTGGCCATGAAAAAGCCAGGCAGATTCGCCGCATTGCCTCCGAGCATAACCTGGACCTAGCAGCGTCCTATGCCTACTCTGATCATCACGTGGATCTGCCCTTTCTTGAATCTGTGGGGCACCCAGAGGTGATTAACCCGACCAAAACCCTAGAGAAAATCGCCAAACAGCGGCACTGGCCCATTCACTGTTTTTAGCCGGTTAGTACCTATCAAGCCTACTCTGATGGGGGTAGGTTCTGATTTCCCCCTTTGAAAAAGGGGGATAGGGGGATTTTCAAACACCCGGGAATATTGACGAAATCCCCCCGGCCCCCTTTTCAAGGGGGAGTTTATTACCCGTCACTCATCACTTGACGAAGCACCAGATGGGTAAAACAACAGGGTTGGATCATTTTGCTGAGGCACATATGTTGAGCAACCCATCGAAGATTGGGGTGCAGATAGGCTCACCTGGGACATCTGTGCAGTCGCCATTATCCCCACAGACCGTCTTCTTATTGCAATTGTCCACGCACGAAACTGATTTGCCCGGTGGGTCGTCGTAACAGCACACCTGATCGACCGGGCAGTCCGATGCTTGGTCGCAACTGACTGGTACATCGTTGCACGTGCCGATGTCGACACATGATGCAGACGGCGGTTCCTTTATCAAGCAACAAACTTGGTCTGTTGTGCAGGTGCTGCCGCCACAGTTTACCCCAACATTGGTGTCTGTATCCGTGTCTGACCCGGTGTCTGTACCCGTATCCGTGCCGGTGTCAGTACCAGTGTCTGTGTCACCGCCAGTATCGGTATCGGTGTCCGTGTCAGTACCAGTGTCAGTCTCAGTATCGGTGTCAGAGTCGGTATCTGTATCAGAGTCGATATCGGTATCAGAGTCGGTATCTGTATCCGTGTCGGTATCGGTGTCTGTGTCTATATCAATGTCGGTATCTGTGTCAGTGTCGGTATCTGTGTCGGTGTCGGTGTAAGTGTCAGTGTCGGTATCGGTATCAGTGTCCGTGTCAGCGTCAGTGTCTGTGGTGGGGAATTCGCTTTCATTGGAGTAGCAGTAGCCATCTGGACCGCAGACCCATTTGTCTGGACAATCCGAATCCTGCTGGCATTTGAGCTGACCCTCACGCGGGGCAAACACACACCCGAATCCAATGGCCCCTGCTGCCAGCAAGCATCCGATCAAACCGAACCAGGTACGATGCAGCTGCATTAGAATCGCCCTCCAATTCCTAAACCGCCTGGCGCGGGCAACAGAAAGAAAGCTGAGGTGTTTGATGTATCGGATGTTTTATGTTTATTTTTATTCTCCAAAATTAGGAAAACAATGCCGGTTCCCAAGGTCAGACCGCTCATGGCAAAGCTCGCAATAGCTGCCTTTTGGGTTGCTTCACCTGTGTTTCGCTTTTCTCTAAAAACTGCTGGATCGTCGGTTTCCCGGCTATCCGAATACATGGCCGCGGTAATCCCTTGAAGCGTTACCCCGATGACCATGGCAACCCCACTCAGGGTTAGTGAGACATAGCCTGGGATCGCTAGACTGGGCGTATCTTGTTTTTTTCTAGTGTCTGCTTTGCTGGGACTTGGCGTTGCAGACAGGCCAGCTTCCAGATCTGCTTTAGTGGATGCGGGCAAGGGGTCAATTTCTACACCAGATGCCTCTGGTGTCTCGGGCGCCCCGGGCGCTTGAGCATCATCGGCATCAGTGGTTATCTCAGCGGATGTCGTTTCCGAAGGTTCTGCTTCAGGACCCGGCATTGTTGCAGCCAGTTCTGCCATCAGCTCCCTGGCCATTTGTCCGCTGATGCCGTCTGGATCCTGATCTGCACAGCGTTCAGCGAGGTGCAACGCCCGATCTCGCCGTCCTGCGTAGCTGGCAGCTTGAGCCGCGTTGTACAGGGTTGCTGGATGGGCGACAATGCTATTTGAGCAGAGGAAGTTGGCCAGCGCTGCATTATGGTCCCCAGCGTCGAACCGTTCGGTTCCCTTTGAAAACCAATCGCCAGCGATCTTCCTCGCCACATCCTCGTCAACAGGCCGAGTTGGGCAATCCGCTGGTAACTCCTGGGCTCGGCCTTTGAAAGCAAACACCGAGACGGCAATCAGGCCAACGGTCTGGATTGCTCTAATCAAATCGGCCTCCCAGAGAAACTGTCACTCTCCGAATGGATTTTCGAGTAGCACGTTCTCCTTTTTATTATTTCGCTTTTTGGGTATCGCGCTACTCCTGGGCTCGGGTTTAGATGTTGACTGTTTTGCTGGTTTTGCTTTTCTTTTCAAAGGTTTCTCGCGTGGAAGCGCCGTTGCCGTATCGGTTGGAAGTGCAGGTTTGACAGCGTTTTTTTCGGATTTCTGAGTTGGGGGGAGAGTTGGTTCTTTTTCAACCGGCACTATCTCAAACGCTTCTAACCTCGGCGGGGGCAAGGCACTGGGGCTTGGTTTTGCTTTTGCCTCAGACACTGATGCGCTTGCGCCATCCTTTCCCAGCAAAACCACGCCACTGACGATGAACGCAGCTGCGAACAGCCCAGCGGCCCCGATCAGGGCGATTCGCAGCCGTCGCCTTGGAGGGGTGATACGCACCTCTGCATTGTCATCGAGGGTTTCTTCGGTCAACCAGGGCGTGGGTGGTGGCGATGGCGGGGCCGAGAGCGAATGGGTCTCGATACTGGGGAGTGCGTTCCCCTGGTACGGCAGCAAGTGCTCGATCATCTCGGCGGCGCTGCTGTACCGTATGTCCCTGTCTTTGGCCAGGGCTTTGTCTATCACGGAGATAAGGCCAGGTGGTAATTGTGGCAGCAGTGCGCTCAAATCTGGCTGGGATGCCAGTAAGATATTGCCGATGACTTCGTTATATGTATCACCGTCAAACGGTAGGGCGCCAGATATCATTTCATAGAGCATGACCCCGGCCGACCAAATATCAATGCGATGATCGATCTCCTTTTCTCCCCTTGCCTGCTCTGGAGACATATAACCGGGCGTGCCGATAAGGGTGCCCGGCATTGTACTCGATATTTCGAACGTGCTGCTGCCAATGATTTTTGCAATACCAAAATCGAGCAGCTTCACCTCGTGGATATTATTGTTCTTGACTGTGAGAAAGACATTTGCCGGTTTAAGATCTCGATGCACAATGCCCTTTTCGCTAGCTGCCTGAAGGGCGGAGAGGACTTGCGTGGTAATCATAACGGCGGTATCGAGCGGCAGGGTCTGGTTTTTTTTCAGCAGCTGCTCCAGGCTCTGCCCCTTTAAGAGCTCCATCACAATGTAAAGCGGGCCGCCATCTTCATTGCCGATATCATATACCTCGACAATATTGGGGTGATCGATCGAGCTTGCGGCCTGAGCTTCGCGGATAAACCGCTCGATGGTTTGCCGGCTCTTGGCAAATTTATCGTGCATGATCTTAACGGCTACCTTGCGATTGAGCACGATGTGTATGGCTTCATAGATGCAGCCCATAGCGCCTTTGCCCAATAGGCGTAGCAGTTGATACTTGCCGTCGATTGTCTTGCCGAGAGGGTGGTCCATGTTCCTATCCAGTTAAGTAAAACCAAGCCCAGTACTAGTTTTAAGATTAAGATATTTGAAGGACGCGGGCAACCGGCCTTGGTGACTGGCCGCTGGATCTGGATGCCAGCAGCGGGATTTTTTCCGGCCCATGTTTGCATCACTTCATACCATCAATAGAATTTAGTAGAGGGCGGATCATCATGAGAAAGAAGAATAATAAAGAGCACCCTCAGCCCGTTCCGACGAAATTCAGACAACCGGGCATCAAGGAAACCTTTGTTGAAGCATCGCCGCCGTTCCATGAGGAGACAACCGATAAATTCGAAATCAGCCCCATCGTCGAGGACGTCCTCCGTGCCAGTAGGGAAGAGAAAAAACCCTGTTTTATCTTGGTGTTAGGCCAAGAAGTGGGTCGTATCATGCCCTTGACCCGCCGGCGCATCATCATTGGCCGAGATCCGACCTGTGACGAGGTGATCGCTGGGCAAGGGGTTTCCAGACAGCACGCCGAAGTGATCCAGATCGATGCTAATACATTCCAGATCAGGGACCTCAACAGCACCAATGGCATTTACGTCTCGGGAAAGAGGATACGGGAAACGATCTTAAAGGACGGGGATAAGATTCTCTTGGGCCGGCAGATATTGCTGAAGTTCGTGTTTCAAGACCAGATTGACGATAATTACGGCAAAGAAATGTATCACGCGTCCACCCGGGATGTGTTGACCGGTACGTACAATCGCAAATATCTAATGGAGAAAATAGTTACTGACCTCTCCTTTGCCCATCGTCATGCATTGCCATACACGTTTGTTTTGTTTGATATCGATCACTTCAAAAAAATCAACGATACCTATGGCCACCAAATTGGGGACCGGGTGCTCGTCTCCTTGGCCGACGCTGTTTCGACCGCAATCCGAACAGAGGACCTGATCGCTCGGTACGGCGGTGAGGAGTTTGCCATCACTGCGCCAGCCACTGATGTCGAAGGGGGCGTGGTCCTGGGAGAACGGGTGCGCCAATGTGTGGCAGACAAACCCATGCGCGTGATGAGTGAAAATGGAGCGCCGCTCCACATTACTGTGAGCGTGGGCTTGGTTACGGTGCTGCCAACTGCTGTGACCGATGCTGCGGGGATAATATCCATTGCTGATGACAATCTGTACGAGGCAAAGAGAACCGGACGCAATCGGGTCGTCACCTCTCATATCGAGTAATTAAGATTAAGATATTTGGAAAACCCGGGCAACCGGCCTTGATGACCGTGCCAGCGGATCTGAATGCCGGCAGTTGAATTTTTGAGGGCTTGCGTTTGCTTTTACGGGCACTGCCAATTAAATTTAATAAAGTGCAAAATCGGTTATGAAAAAGTGAAAAGTGATAGAAAAGACCAATCTCCGCCCATTACTCAGAAATTTAAACACCTGGGTGTCAAGGAAACCATTGTTGAAGCGTCGCCGTCGTTTCTCGGGGAGACGACAGGTAAATACGACATCAGCATTATGGTCGAGGACGTCCTCCGCGCCGAAAGGGAAGAGAAAAAGCCCTGCTTTATCGTAATCGCAGGCCATGATGTGGGTCGTATCATGCCCTTGACCCACCGGCGTATCATCATTGGCAGGGATTCGACCTGTGACGAAGTCATTGCCGGAGAGGGCGTTTCCAGAAAGCACGCTGAGATCATCCAGCTCGATGGTAACTCGTTCCAAATCAAGGACCTCAACAGTACCAATGGCGTTTACGTCTCGGGAAAGAGAATACGAGAAACTGTCTTAGAGGACGGAGATAAAATTCTCTTGGGCCGGCAAATAGTGCTGAAGTTCGTGTTTCAAGACCAGATTGACAATAATTACGGCAAAAAGATGTATCAAGCATCCACCCGGGATGTGTTGACCGGGGTGTACAATCGCAGATATCTAATGGAAAAAATCGTCACTGACCTATCTTTTGCCCATCGCCACGCATTGCCATACACCTTTGTTTTATTCGATGTCGATCACTTTAAAAAAATCAACGACACCTATGGCCACCAGGTCGGGGATCGGGTGCTCGTCTCTTTGGTAAATGCCGTTGCGACCGAGATTAGAAACGAAGATCTGATTGCGCGTTACGGCGGGGAAGAATTTGCCATCACCGCGCCAGCCACTGGTGTCAGAGGGGGGATGATCTTAGGAGAGCGGGTACGCCAATGTGTGGCAGACAAACCGATGCGCGTGATGGGTGGAAATGGGGCACCGCTCCATATTACCGTGAGCGTGGGCTTGGTCACTGCACTCCCGGCAGCGGCAACCGACGCTGAGGCGATAATATCCATTGCCGATGACAACCTGTATCAGGCAAAGGAAAACGGGCGCAACCGGGTCGTCACCTCTCATATCGAGTAGTTCGATGTCTATCGTATCCTGAGGGGAACCTCGGGCATTAGCCCTTTGAAAAAGCGGGGCAGGGCTGGGATATCCCGGGTTGTTTTCGCGAATTCAGAAAAACCCGTTGTAGGGCCGGGGTTTATCCCCGGCCTCGTATAGGGCGTGACGCATTTTAGGTGGCGTGGGATGAACCCAAGCCCTAAACCGAAATTGGCGATCCAGGCGATCCAATTTAGATTGTTTTTTAGATATATTTAATTTATATCAAAATGAACGGATTTTATTTGCGTTCTGTGGGCGCGCTTAATTTGAGTTAATATTTCGCTTTGTATTGGTTTTGCCACTGTCTGAGATCTTCGCCAAAGCGCAATCGCCGATCGCAACAGGCACTAAGCCGAGCTATTTTTGGAGGGTACTATGAGAAAAACTGTTTTATTTTGTGTGGTTGTGATTATTTCGGCACTTGCCGTCGGTGTGCTCGCAGCGCCCCATTTTGGAGATGCGTTTAACCTGCGGCAACCAGACGGGTCCTTGGTTCCGGTACTCGTTTGGGGGGATGAATATTACCAGCGCGTTGAAACCCCGGACGGGTATACCCTTATCCGAGACAAGAACGGTTGGATTGTCTATGCGACCCTATCTGCTGACCAATCCAAGTTCGTCCCGACCCGTGAACGGTATACAGGCATTGGCAGCGAACCCATCGCCCAGAGACTAGGACTCAAAAAAGGGCTAAAACTGTCACGGGAAGCCCGGATGAAGATTGTAAACGAAAATCGCAAACGAATGGACCCCCCAGCGGCAATTCGCGAAGCGATGAAGCCCAAGGTGCCGCTTCGGGAGGATATCCTGGGCCTGACCATGCTGGTGGATTTCTCGGACGAACCCGCTACGGTCGATCGGCAGGAGCTCGACGACTTGATGAACAAAGAGGGGTATACTGGATTTGGCAATAACGGTTCCGTACGCGACTATTTTTGGGATGTCTCGAACGGAAACCTTAGTTATACCAATACTGTAACTGATTACTACCGTGCGGCAAAGACCAAAGCCTATTACGACAACGAAAATGCCTTTGGCACCGCCCGGGAGTTGATGAATGAGGTGCTCAACCACCTGTCAGACAATGGATTTGACTTTTCATCCCTTTCTGCCAGCGGCGGTTATGTCATGGCCGTCAACTGCCTCTACGCCGGCGTGCCCGAAGCTGGATGGGGCAATGGCCTGTGGCCCCATAAGAGCAACCTGAGCCCGGCATTCAATGCGGGGTCTGTCTCAGTCAGCGTCTACCAAATGACCAATATCGGCACGTCGCTCGTGATCGGAACCATTTGCCATGAGAACGGCCACATGGTCTGCGGATACCGGGACTTGTACGATTATGGTGGCGAGTCTGCCGGTATTGGCCGGTTTGGCCTCATGGCAGGCGGTGGTAACGGTACGAATCCCACACCGCCCAATGCCCATTTCCGCGATCTCATGGGATGGGATACGGTTACTGATATTACAGGGGCACAAGAAGGCGACCTGTTTACCCATGAGGCAAACACCAACACATCGTTCCTGTATCGCAACAACAGCAATGAATTCTTCATGATAGAAACCCGGCTCAAAAAAGACAGAAGCGAGAATCTTCCAGCTGAAGGTCTCATTATCTGGCACGTTGACACAACGGGTAGTAACGACGATGAGCAGATGACCCAGTCGAGCCATTATTATGTGGAGGTGGAGCAGGCCGACGGGGATCACGATATGGAAAATAATGCCAACGCTGGTGAGCAGGAAGATCTCTTCTACGACGGAAACGCCACCGAGTTCAACGATACTACCTCGCCCAATGCCAAGTGGTGGAATGGGTCAAATTCTGGGCTAGATATTGCCAATATCAGCGGCATTGGGTCGTCCATGATTTTTACCTTTGGCCAGGTCGTTCTCACTACCTATGGCATTGGCGGCGCAGTAGGTGGGGATGTGTCTCAGGCCACAGTGTACTTTGAAGGTCCCCAGTGCGGCTCTGTAGAAATGGACAGCAGCGGTAACTATCAGATACCGGGCGTCATCGAAGGCACCTACGACCTGTGGGCAACTTTCAAGAACTACACCTCGGATATCGTCGAGGTCGACGTGCCGCCGGCAGCGACCAACATTGATTTGCATATCAAGTCCCCCCAAATCGGGTTCAGCAGCGAGGCCATTACCATCACGGTCGAGGAGGCCAGCCCCGAGGGAACTCGAGAGCTCGACATTTCCAATGCAGGAGAGGTGGACCTGATCCACGAGCTGCTCGTTAAACACAAGAAAACCGTGTTTATCAACGAACTCTACGTGGGGGCAACCGCGCCGCCAGACGGGGTCGAGTTTGCGAACTTCGGACCGGATGTGGATCTTCAGGGATGGACGGTCGTTTGGAACGACAATAACGGCACATCCGGCTCGTTTACGTTCCCAGACAGCTACATCTTTGAATCCGGCGCCACCCTGATCTTGCTCGATATTGTCAGCTCAGAGGCCGATACGTTTTATATGGGCGTCAACGTGGGCTGGTCCGACGAAGACGGCACTGAGCTGTCCATTGCCCTGCTCGACGAAAACGGCCATGGCATCGATTTTGTAAGGTCATCGGGAAATAACGACGACCCACCTGCGGGCACTAATTGGACAGGTACCGGCGTGAATCTCGACAATCCCTATATCCCGCGTAGCGGCAACACTGACAACGACACTGCTGCTGACTGGTCTTCCAGCGCTACTGGGACCATAAATGCACTCAACCCAGGTCAAACTTTTGAAGAGCTGGTGCCCAACGATTGGCTGACTGTGTCTGAGGACTCAGGGACCATCACCCCGTCTGGAAACCAGACCATCACCCTGAACTTCGACGGGTCGAATCTCAGTAACGGGGATACTGTGACAGATACGATATTCGTGTATCACAATGGAACCAACGAAGTCAGCCCAGTGGAAATATCCGTAGAAATGAAGTGCGGCACCGATGTCGATACAGATACAGATACGGACACTGACACTGATACCGACTCCGATACCGACACTGATACCGATACCGACACCGATACTGATACTGATTCAGATTCAGACAGCGACAGTGACTCAGACAACGACAGTGACTCAGACAGCGACAGTGACTCAGACAGCGATAGTGACTCAGACAGTGACAGCGACAGTGACAGCGACTCAGACACGGATACGGACACTGACACTGAAGGCGAAGGCAGCAGCGGGGACGATGATGGCTGCGGCTGCATAGCTGTTGGTCGCACTGCCCCTGCTAAATCCCTCCTCGAGACAACGATTCATCTGTTCTTGTAAAAAATAGTCCAGTTTTAAGTTCCCTGACCACCTGGCGTGCGTGGTGCTCCTGATTTTCCATCAGGTGAGAAAAACTTGTTCAGTCTAAAAGCCCTTGTTATCATGGCCGCTGTCAATCGAAAAACCTAGCCAGTAACATCCAATGGGGGGATGCGCTTGTGTCTTTCCCAAAGAAAGGGGAATCAAGAATGAAAAGAACAACGTCCATTTTTCAGTACTTTTGTGCAGCGGTTGTCCTGAGCAGTTTCATACCGTTTTCTTCGTGGGCCCAAGGGTTGCCCAGCCATGAGCAGCTCCGGGCTGCCCTACGAGCAGTTGTTCAGGAGGACAACGGTGGCTTTGGGCTACATATGTGGGCCACTGTGGTGAACCGAGACGGCGTGGTGATGGCTGTTGTCTTCTCAGGTGAACACCGTGGTGATCAATGGCCCGGAAGCCGGGTTATCTCAGCGCAAAAGGCCAACACGGCCAATGCCTTCAGCCTTCCTGGATTGTCTTTATCAACGGCCAATCTGTTTTCCGCTGTACAACCCGGGGGGAGTCTATATGGATTGCAGCACAGTAATCCAGTGGATACCAAAGTGGCCTACGGCGGTCGATCCTGGCGGATTGGGACCCCGCATGATCCAATGACGTACCGAAAAATAGGCGGTGTGAATGTCTTTGGAGGCGGCCTCGCCCTTTACAATGCCGCAGGAGAACTGATAGGCGCCATCGGGGTCAGCGGCGATAGCTCTTGTGCAGACCACAATATCGCCTGGAAAGTCCGCGACGCACTAAATCTGGACTATGTGCCCGGTGGTGTTAGCGCGACCGGCGATGACAACATCGCATACGATATTTTCGATGGGGTCAGCACAAGTGGCTGGGGTCATCCGGTTTGTTCATCAGAGGCAAAGACCATCGGAGAAAACCTCCCGACAACACATCCCATCAACCCCCTTTGATACTTGAACCCCTTGGTTGACCTGGGAGGGGTGTATGATGGCTCCTAGTGCAAGGTCCACCGAATACTGACCCCGTCAATGGCACTGCCGTAGGAATAGTGTCGAACGCGCAGTTTGTACATGTTTGAAAGCGGCCTGAAATGCACCCGTGAAAAATAATTTCCTCCGGCGTCGTCATCAAATACTTGCCATGCCCCGTTGACATAAACATCGATGACCGTGTCTTGAGACAAATAATTGGGATCCGCAGCTGTTGTCTCGACTTCAATGTGGAATCCGTACAGGGTCGAATCAAAATTGATGATCAGCTCCGTGACCGAGCTGCCGGGTTGATAGATCCTCCCGGCGCCTCCCATATGCCGAGTGGACCCATTTGCCAGTCGAACCTCTGGAAAGGAACTCCTGCCCACCCATGTCTCTGCGGCAAGTGCTTCACCCACACACAAAAACAAGGCCAGTGTTGCTGCAATTACATTTAACTTTTTCAGTACCATCACTTTTCTCCTTTGTTGTGATACTCTAGATCAGACGAGCGTTGGGGTATGAAAGAAGTGTACCAATGCAACGGCTCTCTACTGCGGCAACCCCAATGAATCGCAATCCATCAACAATACTGAATAATTTATAAATTTGAATTTACGTTATGTTTTTATAAGGTTCGGCAGCCGACATAAAAATAACTTAAAAGATGGATAATTAAGGGAACTATTTCGGACATGTTACGTAACTTCTACGTTTGAAAATCCCTCTTCCCCACCTTTGAGGGTGTTGTAAAAGGGGTAATACCCGTCACTCCTGCGAAGGCATGAGTCCAGAACCAAACGCAATTGGACGTTTTTATGGATTCCCACCTGCGTGGGAATGACAATTATTCAGCGAGTATCTGCTTGAGATTTCGGGCGTCATCAAGGGCGCGCGGTGTTTGGAAGACAGTGGTCGCGGTGTCGAACGCGGTCATGGCGTCTTTTAAGCGCTCCAGATCGTACACCCCCATTCGCGATCCCATTGCAGCAAAGGGACCCAATCTAAAATAAGCTGTATCATCGCCCAGGGTGGGTAGGGGGTCTTGAAGCGGATCAACCGCCAGTATCATATCTCGTGATGCGGCCAACTGGGCTGCTTGTTTGGGCTCCCACAGGCCCTTTGGCGCCCAAACGATGGTGTATGACCCAGGGCTTCGAACCCGCGCTGCCTCTATGAAGGCCGCAAGTGCATCCTGGTTTGCTCTGGTCGGCGTGAATTCTGCCGGCGTGATAAGCACGATGATCTCGCTGTTCAGGTTTTTGGCGACCCCTGTCACCCCCTGCCATAGGCCCAGGTTCTCCTCGGTTACCTGAAATCCACCGTAGGCCTGGGCATCCCCTGGAAGCGGGGTCTTTGGCGGCGGTGACGCATACAGGTATTTGGGGGCCTGAACGACAAAGGATACGTGATGAGGGACCTCGCTTCGCCACTTTTGGGCCGTGGCCGGCTTCACCCGGGTTTGATACGTGGCTGTAAGCTCCACCACATCCACAGAAGACAGGACGCGCTTTTTTCCAGCTGGGTAGTCCACTGTGCCTACGCGATGCTTGATATTTGTCATGATGTTATACCCACGCCGACCACTGGCTCTCCACATGCGTTGCACTTGCCGTCTCGAACAGCAGTGCCCACAATCCGATACCCCTGGCGATCCAGGGTGATCGATCCACAGGATGGGCAGCGGGTCTTTTCACCTTCATCCCCAGGTAGGTTTCCCACGTATACGTTGTGGAGGCCTTCTGAAATACCGATGTCGCGGGCGCGCCGCAGGGTCTGGATCGGCGTTCTTCCCCTGTCGCGCCACTGATAGTCTGGATGAAATCGGGATACGTGCCAGGGGATGTGGGTGCCGAGCCCGGCAATGAACCTGGCGATCTGTTGAAGCTCTGCATCGTTGTCGCTAAACCCCGGAATCACCAGCGTGGTGACTTCAACCCACACCCGATTTGCGACAAAGGTCTCGATGGTGCGCGTGGTTGCCCGAAGGCTACCGCCGAGCACGGACTTATATTTGCCCGCATCAAAACACTTTAAATCTACGTTGGCTGCACTGAGAAAATCAGCCATCTCCCGGGCTGGCGACGGGTTTGCCTGGCCGTTGGTCACGAAGATGATGTCAATGCCCCGGGGCTGGGCAATGGCTGCCACATCCCGCGCAAATTCAAAGGACAGGATGGGCTCGGAATAGGTAAATGAAATGGAGGTCGATCCCAGTTGCGCTGCAGCGTTGACCACTGCCTCAGGTGATTGGTAGCTGCGCGACCGATCTTCAATCTGACCCCTGCGCAAGGCCTGTGAGAGATGGTGATTTTGACAGAAGGGGCAGACCAGGTTGCACCCTTGCGATGCAATGGAAAAGGTAAGGGATCCCGGCTTGTAGTGAAACAGCGGCTTCTTTTCTACCGGATCCATGGCGCTCGCTACCAATTGGCCATATGTCGTAGACATGAGTTGGCCGTCTTGATTGGTGCGCGTCAGGCAAATGCCGGTGTCGCCTGTCTTGATACGGCAATTGTGGGGACACAATCCACAGCGAACACCGTCGTTTTCGAGTTTCTCCCAATGTGCGGCAACAGCACTCAAGGGACAGATTACCCAGTTGGCTCGCCGAGGGCCTTTAAGATCTCTGCCTCGACCAATTTTTCGTCCCCAGGCACATAGCTGTCGTGGGTCCAAACGATCTTCTGGTCCATGCTGATGATCAACGTAAACGGCGCTGCACGGCGTGGGTTGAATTGGTTTGTGACGACGGATTCGGTATCCAGCAGTACTGGGAAGGTATAGCCCCGCTGTTTGATATAAGGGCGTACTTCCCCTTGGGTTTCTGGCTCATCCATAGAAATGGACAGCACCATCAGTCCCTTATCTTTATACTGTAAAAAGAGCTCGTGTAATTGGATCATCTCCCGCTTGCACGGTTCACACCAGGTGGCCCAATAGCTGATGACGATGACCTTTTTGCCCAGGTAGTCTGATAGTGCCACGTCTTTGCCGTCCACGTCCTTGAGCACAAAGTCGGCGATCTCTCCGCCATCGCTGCTTTCCTGGCTGTCCTGGGCCGGCGACGTCGGTTCGCTACCTGTCGTCGAATGGCTACCGACCGCGCTGCCGCCGCAGGCGGTGAGCAGGTAAGCGATAAAAATGACACAGGGTGCTGCCCTCAAAAAAAACATTGGTTTCACTGTCTCGTCTCCTCGTCGTGTGCGTACAGACCAGATCTTCAAATATCATAAAAATCTTTCAGAGTGCTAGTGATCTGTCCAGTAAACGATGTCGAGCAAAGGCCTCCCCCTTGAAAAAGGGGGCCGGGGGGATTTCATCATGTCCACTGGCATTGCGAGGTGACAAAATCCCCCTTCCCCCCTTTTTCAAGGGGGAATTTGCTGATTTCACCCGACAAAACTCGTTTGACATAGCGCTAGCCCAGTAGCTTGATGAGGACTGCCTTTTGCGCGTGTAGTCTGTTTTCCGCCTCGTCAAAGACGACGGACTGGGGGCCGTCGATGACCTCGTCCGTGATCTCGCGCCCTCGCTCCGCGGGTAGGCAGTGCATCACGACCGCATCCTTCTTTGCGTGGGAAACCAATGCCGCGTTGACCTGAAACGCTGCCAGCTTGGCTGCCTTGTCCCCGGCTTGGTCTTTTTGGCCCATGGAAGCCCAGACATCGGTATAAATAACGTCCGTGTCTTTGACCGCGGCCACTGGATCGTGCAGCACGGTGACTTGTGAGATACCAGCTTCTTGGGTCTCCTTTAGGATTTCCTCGCTGGGCATGGTATCCCTGGCCGTACCAATGCGGAGATTCATGGGGATGCGCTGCGCCATCCGCATCCAGGAATTGGTGAGGTTATTGCCATCGCCCAGGTAGGTAACGGTCAGATTATCGATGGTGCCCTTGTGTTCCAGGATGGTCTGCATGTCGCCCATCAGTTGGCAGGGATGGAGCAGGTCGGTCAGCATGTTGACGACTGGAATGTCCGCGTGCCGCGCCAGCGCGACAACATTGTCGTGGGAGAACGTCCGAATACAGATCGCCGCAAAGTATCGCGACATGACCTTGGCCACGTCGTGTATGGACTCCCGCTTGCCGAGCTCTATCTCCTTGTCGGTGATGTATACCGCACTGCCACCCAGCTGCCGAAAGCCGACCTCGAACGAACATCGGGTCCTGAGGGATGGCTTGTGAAAAATCAATGCGCCCGCGCCCCCGTTTAAGACGTTCGGGGACTTGCCTTCCTTTGTCTTGGCCTTCACTTCAATGGCCAGCTCCAGGTTTTCTCTGATCTCGTCAGCCGTAAAATCGGTCACAGAAAGAAAATCTCGCTTCATATCAGCCCTCCTTGACCATGACGATCACCTTTCTAAATCATGACCATCATGTGTGATCAATATTAAGTTGCATCTACCCTATGACAGCAGTTCAATCGTTTCCTTGGCGAGCCTGCCGATGGTCCACTCTGCCTGTTTGCCGCCTTCCTCCTGTACGGTGATAACGCGTTCATCGTCTTGCAGGGTGTTTAGGAGGGGCAGTGCCGCGTCATTGCCGATCACACCGAACGCTTCAACCGCTGCGGCAACAACCATGGCCTCCTTGTGTCCTAAAAACCGCTCTAGAAACATGGGCACATCAGGGTGATCTAGCTCCATGAGCAAAAAGGGCATCTCTTCGGATCCTGGCCCGCTCGATGCCAGCGCATCTTCGATGGCGGGGCGGATGGTATCGAGGTCTTCAGTAGCCAGGTGCAGCAGTGCATCGGCGCAAAGCAGTCGGATGTCTGGATTCGCATGGTTCATGCCCTGGCCCAGAGTTTTTACTGCTGGTTCACTGCCCAAGGTAAGCAGCATCTCACTGAGGCGCACCATGCCCACCGCAATCAGATCGCCTTCACCACTTGCTGCCAGCAACTCAGTAAACCGACTTATGAGCGCTTCTTCCTGGTCCCCTACGGGAAGTGCTTCAAATGTCTCCCTTAAAGATGCGATTTTTTCGTCGAACGCAATGATTTGATCGATCGTATCTCCGGCAGCCATGGTCATACTCCTTTTTCAATGGGGTGACTATTTCGCTTCATAACACCCTCTTTGCTCAATGACGAGAAGATTTGCTCAATGACGAGAAGATGTTTTACTTTAATGCGTAAAAACGCAAAATTATTGTATTAATATGCCCATGCGCCGGTTACCCTCTTATTTCATCGCTCAAATGCTGCCTTGGTTCGGTTTATCCATCGGTGGGCTGACCCTTGCGTTCTTAACCACCCAACTCGTGCGCGTGCTGCCGATTTTTGCCGGCGCAGACATGGATTTATGTGAGGCCATGCGCGCTCTCATGCTCCTACTTGCACCTATTGTGGGATGGGCATTGACCCCGGCGTTTGCCATCTCTATTTTCTTTACCACAGCCCGGATGGCCTCAGATGGCGAGATCGTTGCCATGCATGCAGCGGGCCTCGGTTGGGGTCGCCTTGCAGTTGGCCCCGTCATTCTGGCAGCCGCCTTTTCATTTGCAAGCGGTGTATGTTGGCTACATCTCGGGCCAAGATCCCACGCGGCATTGCAATCCCTTGCCCTCGACTTGGTGGTGCGGGCAAGCGCCCATCAGCTCAAGCCCGGCCATTTTATTTCGCCAATGGGGTCAGTGGCATTCTTTGCTAATAGCCGGTCTGCAGATGGGCAATACAAAGGTATTTTTTTGGAGGACAGGCGACATAAGGATTATCCGTTCTTTCTCCTTGCTGAGAGCGGTACGATTGACGCGGATACTTTAGGCCAGGGATTGGTCGTCAACCTGGGGCCGGGGATGGGTTTCTATTGGGGCGAGACAGGGGGTAAGCGTCCGCCAGTGGCGCTATCGTTTGAAACCCTGGAGAGTCGATTGTCCTTTGGCACTGATCTCCAAGATCGCCTCAATTTCTTGCCCAAAATACTGGCAGTTCCTACAGGCGACCTGTTTACTGCTTTGGCAGACGGCAGCGCACCTCACCGATGGCGATTTGAATTTTGGCGCCGGGTGGCCGGGCCAGTCGGGTTTCTCGCCATGGCACTGGTGTCGATCTACCTCGCCTTGGGTCTCGGCATCCGCCGTTCTGGCATTGCGGTCACCTCAGCTGTGTTGCTTTTTTTTGTCTATCATCTCTCTGGTCGGCAATGTGAATCCCTGCATCTGTCGGGGCAACTTTCCGCCCCTGTTGCTGCGCTTGCACCAGCTGTAGTGATTGGGATAGTCTTCGTCCTGTCCTTAAGCCTAAGGAAGATCTAAAATGATACGACTGGCAGCCCATCTAAACAAAATCAAACCTTCTGCAACATTGGCCGTTAGCCTGCGGGAAGCAGCGCTAAAAGCGCAAGGGGTGGCCATCATTCCCCTGAGTGCGGGCGAGCCGGACTTTGACACACCCACCCATATTGTGGACGCTGCAAAAACAGCCCTCGATAGAGGTGTGACGCGATATACACCGGTCACTGGCATGCCCTTGCTGCGACAGGCCATTGCCCAGGAGAGCGCCCAGGTGCGCCAGGTCCCTTGTGCGCCGGAAAATACGATTGTCACTGTGGGTGCGAAGCATAGCCTTTACAATTTTTTTGCAGCTGTTCTGGACCCTGGGGACGAGGTCATCATCCCGGCTCCGTATTGGGTTTCGTATCCGGACCAGGTGCTGTTGTCCGGTGGTCAGCCCGTTATTGTCGAAACCCGTGAGGCAGACGGTTTTGTTCTCAAGCCTGGGGATTTTAATAAGGCGCTGACGGCGAGAACCAAAGTTTTGGTGCTCAACACGCCGAGCAATCCGAGCGGTGCGATCTATCCACCCGAGGCAGTGGCAGCCATCACTGAGGCAGCCACAGAGGCCGGTGTGTACGTGCTCTGTGATGAGATCTATCGGGATTTGATTTACGACGGCGCAATCCACACATCACCTTTGACTGTTGTCCCCGAGAATCGGCGAGATCTGATTTTTGTGGTCGACGGTGTCAGTAAAAATTACGCCATGACCGGCTGGCGCATTGGCTGGGGCATTGGCCACCCCGACATCATCAAGGCTATGGCCAAAATCCAGGGGCAGTCCACGTCAAATCCGGCATCGATGGCACAGGCAGGTGCCCTGGCCGCAATAACCGGTCCCAAGCTGTTTTTAGACGACTGGCGCCGGGCATATCAACTGCGACGGGACGCTATTGTGGCGGGATTAAACCAGCTCCCCGATGTCCGTTGCCCAACCCCGGGCGGGGCGTTTTACGTACTGCCGTCGGTTAAGGACATTATTAAACGCATGGGCCAGGACGCCACTGACCTGACCCTTGCCAAATTTTTACTTGAGGAAGCTGCTGTGGCCTGCGTTCCCGGTACCCCTTTTGGCGCACCTGGCCATCTGCGCCTCTCCTATGCCACGTCTATCGAAGCCATCCATGACGGTCTTAGGCTAATAGCAGCTGCCCTTGCCCGCATCTAAAAGATATTGGGGTTATGCGCTCCCGAAAACCCGCTTTAAGATTGTCTTTTGTGCAAACGAGGAGCCGACGAATTCAAATGCCTCATAGCCCCTGCCCCGCCAAATCCTGCGGGACGGCACAGCCGTTGTCAGTTGACCGGCTACCAGTGGGACTTCAATATCTACGAGTGTCTCCCCTGGATCGACATCGAATACTCTTTTGAGACGAATACCTGTAGAACTAATTTCACAGGCGCGGCAAAAATAAGCTTGTCCATCGATGTGTTTTCGAACCGTCAGATCCACAGCCACCCTATCCACCTTGCGTCGTTCGATCATTCGCGCCTCCGCCAAAAGTTATCCTACATTGTACTACATGGCGTGGGATTAATAAAAATATTTGCCCGGTCAGAGGCTCAGATTAGGGAGCATTTCAATATGGAACCTCAGGGGAGGCTAGAACCAAGCAGACATGCCGAGAAGGGCTGAGATGCGAAAGCGCCAGTGGCTGAAATCTCTGTCATTTCCCGCTTCAAACTCTCCCGTGCCCACGGTGAAGCCAAGCATCAGCAATGCGTCGAGTGAAATGTAATCCCGGATGAAGAAATGGGCGCCGCCGCCTGCGCCGAATGTAAAGCCCCACCACCAGACATCTCCAAATTCATCCGAGCTCAGGCCCTCGAACCCCACCGTCCCTCGCACAAAGGGGCGGACCAGCCCATCTAAAAAGATGTATTCGACATAGGGCAGCAATTGCCAGATAAAGGCCTCATCATCACCATGGAACTCATCGAGCCCCTGAAGGCCGAGGGTAACCGTACCGCCGACAACGAGCCCGGGGATCACCGTGTATCCAAAACCAATACCCGCATTCTGCATGCCTACGCCAACTGTGGCAGCGTCGTAGTCTCTCTCGCCGGGTTGATCTTCTACATCAACTTCACCCATGCCAAACCTGAAAAACGTCGAGTTCAGGCTCAGTTTGAACAACCCTGCATCTGTTAATGCGGAAAGCCTTCCAGGCATCAACCCCAAGATGGCGATCCCTAAGACCAAACCAAGCACACGCGCGTTCATGATACCTCCTCGTTGTCGTTCACTGCGTGCGATGTGAAGCACGCTTTCAGCGCATTATATCCGACGTGTTGGGACACCGTGCAAGTGAATTTATATACAAGCTAGGATGAGGCGAGCGAGGAGTTGTATCGCGGTCGGTCTCGTTACTGGGCCCGGGTTGGCGGCTGTGCAGTCGTATTCCCAGTTATTCGCCGTTGCTTGGGGTAGCTCAGGCCCTGTTCCAGCGTCTGGCTCTGGTGGTGTCGGGGGCGGGCGCAGGGTTGAGACCAACGCTGCTGTCACGCCGATCGCCACAATTGACTCCGATGTATCTCCAGACACCAGTACAAATACCTCTTCACCGGGCTGCAGGGGTGTCTGTCCCAGGTATGGAAAGTCCACGGTAGCTGGGCCACCTTCGAAGGTGGCGTCAGCAGTGGCCTCGAATACCGGGTCTCCTTGCTCGACCTCTTGTGTACTCAACCAGCGAACCTCCACTGGTGCACCCCGCCGCACGTGGACGCGAAATCCCCGTTCCACCCCTTCTGCTGTATCTTCGGTGGGGTAGAGCCATTTAAACAAGAGCTTCACTGCTTTGGCAGTATGGGATGCGGTGATTTTCCACTGCAGTCCGAACGGATAATCGTAACGCCCGGTTCGCCTGCCACCGTATCCATACGCATAGGTGGCCTTGTTCGGCTCAAGGGGTACGTGGCGAAACAGGCAGGCAGGGTCTGTCAACCCGCGGGCTGCGGCATGGCGTTCGATGGTCTCGACCCAATCTCCGGTCACAGCTAGCGTCCCCTCGGTCGCCAAATCTGCTGCAGATCCTTGCAGCGCCAACACAAAGTCATCAAATCCCGCCTCTCGTGGAAGAAAGCTTAACGTTCGATAGAAAATATGATCCCAGGCAGGGACGCCTATTTCCCGACGCACATCCCAGGCAAACCCAGATAAAAACCTGGCCTCTAAATGGCCCTCTCCCTTTATCGAGGCCGGGCAGGTCAAGGTATTGTCTGCTGTTCGCGCAGCCAGGATATAGCTGTTCATCACCGGATCACCCGCATAGGTCTCAGCCCAAATGTCTGCCAGGGCTTCCTCGATACCAAAGGGCGAAACATCGATACCAAAGGCATCGCGAACCAGCCAGGGGTGTTGCCAGAGTGTTCGGTTGATCGCGTGGCCCAATTCGTGAAAAGCAACGTCCGCGTCATAGGCAAAATCCACCGTATCCTGGCCAAAGACAATAAACGGCGGCCGCTCGTCATTGCCCGCGTAGTAGGCCGCGTTGTACCAATCGCGACCGACCTTGACCAATATCCAGGGGTCTTGTCCAAACAGGCCATCCCAGCCAAAGGTCTCCCTGGCCCAGGCGCTGAGATTGGTAATATTTCTATAGGCATTGACCTCGGCGAACGGGTCGTGAAACGTGTACGGATCTAACTGCGGTTTATAGATGAAGTGGCCGTCACCACTGCCAAGGCGGCGCGCCAGGGGGGCTGTTACCTCACACAGATCCACATCCACACAGCTCACCACCCGGGCATAGTCCCCTTCGAGGTACTCACTGCCAGGGATGAGATGGGTGAGGGGTTCTGTCGTCACCCGGGCAGTTGTTGCTGGGTTTTCCTCAAATACCGCTGCCAGGGGGGAGCCGCGGGTCCAAACAATGGGTTCCACGTGGAGGACATGACCGCTAACAGCATGCACATAAAGGCGAAGGGGGTCATTTTCGAGGGTCTCCCTGGTGTCAATGCAGACGACCGGGGCGAGGACACCGGATTCGAGCGCTAAAAACCCCACGCCCACAACGGTCTCAGCCTCGTATCCATGGGTAAGGGCAAAGGCGTGCTTTGCCTGGTCATCAATGGGCAGGTGTTGGTATCTGTGCGCGGGCAACTCGGGGATGTGGGCCATCACGCGGCGAATCCTGGACAGGGCATCCACCTGTACGGATGCCCTGTGGAAATAGAGCGGCAGATGTTGAAAACGCACTTCAAAATGGACCAAATCTTGGGTCAAGTGGCGGTGTGTATTAATGTATTTGATGGTATACGCCCCATCTAACCCGAACAGCTCGCCGTGGTGACTGAAAAATTCAAGGGCTGCAGCCCTGGGGTGCCGCGCTTTACCTGAAGTGGGAACCGCTACATTCTCAAGGGAAGTGAGACGTTGCTGGTCAGGGGAAAGCCGAATCTGCGCATCCCTACCAAACAGACGCAGGGCCTCGGATTGTATCTCAGCCCTTACGTCAGAAGGGCCAAGTGCGAGCCAAGCCAGGCCCGCAAGTGCGAGCATCCATTTCACAAATATAGTGTAGCATTGGTTATGGGTGATACCCAGACGATATGCTCCTGGTCACTGCTTTTAAGATGGCTGCCTTGGGCCAGTAACCCGTGTGCCCATTCACAATATTCCCTTTGGCATCAATGACATACAATGTGGGTAGGGATCCTACTTGGTAATCGCGCGCTACCCTCCCAGCATCCACAACCAAGGGGTAGGAGATCTGCTTTCTCGCTTTGAACGCCGCGATGTCCTCCAAGGATTCACCCCCAGCTGCAATACCGATAACCGAGACATCCTTTGACTTCATTTGTCGATGAATCTCTTGGAGTTCAGGTATTTGCTTGAGACAAGGCGGGCAGGTGGTGGACCAGAAATCCAACACCACAACCTTGCCACGCAGGTCTGCAAGGTCGAGCAATGCCCCGGACCCGTCGGCCAAGGGCAATCGCCATCCCGGCGCTGGCGTGCCAGGATCGATAAGCGATGAACCAGACCACTGGGACAGGACCCATATGCCAATGGCAAGAAGGATAATGATGCCCAACCGGTGGGTCCAGCTGTTCGTCTGATGGTCACTGTGGTCATGCATGTTCGCCCTCTCGTTTTTAGGATTCAGCTGGTAAGACGATACTGAAAGCAGCCCCGCCAGTAGGTAGCTCGTCCATCCAAATCAGGCCGCCGTGCTCGAGCACGATCTTCTTGCTAATAGCCAGTCCCAGGCCTGTACCTTCGCTCTTGGTGGTAAAGTAGGGGTCGAAAATCGACGGGTGATGCTCTGGTAGGATGCCCGGGCCATTGTCCTCTATGCGAATCATGACCTCGGACCGCTTATGCCCACTATACCGCCCGGCTGAGACAGAGATGACAGGGGATGCGACGTCTGCCTCCTTGATCGCCTCGGCTGCGTTGCGCACCAGGTTATCGATAACCCGCTTCATCATGATGCGATCGATGCTCACGGCAATTTTTTCAGTCGGTGTTGAGAACGCGATGGCGACCCCTTCGTTTTCCATCACTGGCAAGAGCGAGGTTTCGCATTCTTCGAGGAATCCCCGAAGATCGACTGGTTTCGGGTGGATTTCGGGCAGTTTGGCAAACGAAGAAAAATCAGAGGTGAGCCGGCGCAAGGTCGCCACTTCTTCGCCGATTATCTCTGTCGATTGGCTGAGCAGGCGTTCAAATGCAGGGTCGTCTCCGGTATACTTTTCTCTCACTTGTTGGGCAGCTAGCTGTATCGGGGTGAGGGGATTCTTGATCTCGTGGGCAAGCCGTCTGGCCATTTCCTGCCAGGCAGATATTTTTTGAAGGTATTCGATGCGCGCCCGGTTCGCTGCCAGTTCAGCGACCATGCTATTAAACGATTCCACCAGTTGCCCGACCTCGTCGTTGGCGCCGGCGCGTTCGCTGACGGACAAGTCGCCTCTGGCAACCCTTCTGGTGGCCATTGCAAGGCTGTGAATGCGCCTTACCAGGCGGCGCGCCCAGAGAATACCGATGGTTACGCTCACCACTGCAGCAAACCCCAAAATGGTCAAATAGACCCAGACGAATCGGTTCCCGAGGTACTCTGGAGGCGCATTTACAAGGGCGCGATAGGTGGCGTACTGCTCTCCAGCACCTTTGTATGCAGCCATGACACCGGCATCCACCGCATAAAGCGCCTCGACCCTCGTGAACGGACCGAGTGTCACGTCGCTTTCCAGCAGCATTGTCCGGGCATCGTTTACATCCAAGTCTTCGGCATCTTCTACTTCAAGGGTCTGGCCTGTTTCGGTAAAAAGACAGATACGCCTTAAGGACGGATCTGCCGTCAAGAACGCCCCCAATGTTTGCCGCAATTGACCGTCTTGCGCATCGATTGCTGCCTGGGCAAGGAGATGGGAGTCTATCAGGTGGTTAAACCTGAGACGCACGGATTGCTTGAGCACCTCAATGTGCTCCTTTTGAGCTGCCAGTGCTTGCTCAAGTTGGTCTGCGATCTCTGCATTGAGGCCCAGGCCCAAGGAGGTCTCAATAGCAGTGGCCACCAAGAAAACAGAGACGCCCAGGGGCAGAAACACCGTAACAATGAGGGTGAGGACAATTTTTACATCGAGGCGGCGAATCATGGGCCACCGATCTCAAACCACTGTGAAACAAAGACAATACGCTTATCTGCCTGGCCAATGCGGCGATCTACGAAAATGCCGACAAATGATCCAAAGAAGTTGGTCTGCTGCTCCACGCCGCTGCTGCCGGCCGGTGGTTTGGCAAGCCAGCGGCGGATATTGGCGACCATTTCCTTAGATACTGGATTCACTTCGACCAATACCCGCAACCGAAAGGTACCTGGGGGCCGGCTACCCATGTAGGCGATGGGCTGATTTTCTAGCATGCCAACTGTATCGATCACCCCTTTGGCAGTGGTCAGGCGTGCTTGGCGGCGGCCCCGATTGTCCTCCATGGTAATGAAAAAGGCCTCTTCCCAGAGATCGTAAACAATCGTGGCAGAGCGCACCCACAGGGAGATGGGCTTTCGCTTACCCATCAGCTCTAGATTGATTTGCGCCACGACCTTGGTGGGCAGTCCGGACTTGAGTTTTTCTCGGATACTCTGGGTGAACGCATCTCTAAATGTGAAACTAGTGGAGAGCCGGCCCGCTGAAAAATGAACACCCACACGGCGCATCTTTATCTCAGGGTCTTCAGCCTGGGCTGGTGAAAGACAGACTCCCCCCAATAAAAGGATCCATATGGCAGACCAGAGCCATGTCCTACAGCGCTCCATTACTCAGCAAGCGACCTTCCCACGGATGGGATCATCCGAAACATATTGCCCATGGAAACAACAAATAACCCCACGGCCGTATCCACTTTGATGCCGAGATCAGCTGTCACATCCATCGGGATGGCCCTGTAGCCGCTGTATCCCTTGGGGTCGATCTTTAGGTGTGACTGGGACGTCAGGGCAAAAATGCCCGCGCCGACAAAGCCGTTTACCCCATAAAAAAATCCCTTCCCGCGATAGAACGGCAACGCGTACTCCACGCCAATGCTCATTGCCAGATCCTCGTATCGCATCTCGACAATGGAAGTTTCGAGCACATTGGGCTGGAGCGGAGAGAAATTCATCTCTAACAAGCGCGATGGTACAAATGACGAAAAATCTCCAACAAAGAATTGGTTGAAGAAAGGCGCTTCCCCCATGATCAGCCCGATCAAAAGGCCGAGCTTGAGGGTGTGTCCCTTGCCCAAGGGAAAATAGGTATCGTGGGTCAGGGTAAACTTTGCAAAATCGTAATCCGATCCAATAATTTCAGTGGAAAACTCCACCTCAAGGGCTGTGCGCGTACCCTCGGAAGCGAGAATGAAACTGTCCCGCGTGTCGCGCACTGCACCGAAAATCACACTCGACAAAAAAGAGTAGCCCGGCAATAGATGGCCGAACACAATGGGACGGCGTTCCCCAAAAGTGAGATGGGATCCTGCCGGCGGAACAGCCGCGTCGATAATCTCCAGGCGATAATCGACTGATAGGAAATTATCCCCCAGCACTGTATACCCCGTGCCCATGCGGAATCCGGTTCGGTTGTACTCCATGTCGACATAATCCTCGTAGGATGCGTCCACAGAGCTGTCAGGACATTCTGGATCCGCTTCATCGCACGGGCACGTACGCTTACAGACCCTATCATTCCCAAAGAAATCCCGCGCATGGGCAAACAACCCCTCGGCGTGCACGCTGAAATCCGTTTGTAGGAAATGATTATCGCTGAATCTCAGCCGATACCCGTACTGGTCTTTTGACCACACCCCTGCGGCAGAGACGTGGACCCCGGACCCGAGAAACGATCTCTCTGCCACATCCAAAGAACCATAGGGAATGATTTCAGACAGCGTGCCGCTTGGGTTCATTTCTGCCAGACCAAACGCGATGTCCTGGATGACGAGGGTATTCCGCTCCTTTACAATGACAACCAATCTGGCCAATCCACGCCTGGATCCTTTTCTAAGGGACAGGTTTACCTCATAGAAGAGCCCTAGGGCGAGCAGGCGATAGCGGGCTTTTTCCAGCCTGGGGTCATCTGCGCGAAAGACCTCGCCCGGCGCAATCTTAATCTCTTCGAGAATAACCGGCGCCATTGTTTTACGGTTTCCGAATATCTCAATTTTTTCGAGTATATATCGAGGTTCACGACCCGATGAAGTCACATCTGCATTGAGCAGATCGAGGTTTTGGCCATTCTCGTCTCTCTGAACTTCAATCCAATCCGCAGTATCCTTGGAGGCTGCTGCAGGGGGGCTTTCAGACGCGACTTCGTTTGATGGGTCGTGCTGTTCTGCCCTGGCGCGCGTTGTTCCAAAGGCCAGGCAGGCCCCAACAATCGCCGCAGCAAGTATCGATATGGCCCTCATATTCTGTTTTCCTTGTCAAACCAAATCTCACCGAGCTTGCCGCCCAAACATGCCAGGGCCGCTGCGGGCACGAGCAGCACGGCTGCGATAAAGAGAACATCATCTGACAAGGCTGATCCTATCACAGCCAGTAGAATCAGCACCACTATTGAAGCAATGCCCAGTTCGACCACTGCGCGTCCTCGGACGAGCCACGCCATGGCAATGCCTGCCAGGCCAAACGCCAGTAGGAACAAGAAAATACCAATAAGCACTGTCCCACTAAAGTCTCGGGCTATCGCGCTTGAATCGAGTCGGTTACCTCGAAACCCGCTGTCTGACCCAACCCAGGTCGCAAGCAAGACTGCCCCGAATATCAGCGACAGCAGGCCGAGAATGACGAATGCGCTCAGTCCGATCCACCGCAGTCGAATTTTTTTTACGGCCGGTAATATGGGCTTTCGCGCAGCCAGTATTGCTGTGGTCGATACGGATAAAAAGGCACCGCAGGAGCGACAATAATGGTTCGTCACCGGGTTCTTAACGCCGCACTTTCGACAGGGTTTTTCAGAAACGTGAGCCATGATTATCAAATGATATCGCTGTTCAAGGGAACTTACAACCGCCTAGGCACCCGCGTTGTTTTTAGGTAGGATTGTGGTGTTGTGAAGCTCAATCTGACCCACCATATCGGTCTTGCGACCGCGAAAAAAGCAGCCCTATTGGCGTGGGCATACCATGCTCAGCGATGGGCCAAATACCAACCACAGATGGTGTGGGACGATGACCGCCGGGCGCGTGTGATCTTTTCCGTTCAAGGTGTTACCATTACGGTTTTTCTCAACGTTAATCCCCATAATATAGAGCTCTCTGCAGCCGTGCCATTTGTATTTAAGCTATTCACCAAGCAGGCAATCGCAGTCGTAAAAAGGGAGTTTCAGCACTGGGTGGGGGCGGCCCAATCGGCGTTAAAGAAACAACAGGGTGAGGACGCCGACAGCGCCGACATAGGGTGAGAAGAGCCATAATCGTCCGAGGCGCACCAGGCGCATGAGCAGGAGCAGTGCAAAAAGGCCAATGAAAAACGCAGCCGCAGCGCCAAAGAGGTAGGCGGTTGCATTTCCAGACACGGTGATTGCCGCCATATCCAGTTCGAGTACTGCCGCGCCTGCGATCGCGGGCAGGGAGAGGAGAAACGAAAACCGGGCGGCTGCCTCTCGGTCAAGCCCAAGGGCAAGGCCCATGACAATGGTAACGCCAGACCGAGATATCCCAGGTAACACTGCAATGCCTTGAATGAGTCCGATAAGCAGGGCCAGGCGCCACGTCAGTCGCCTGGATCCACCCGGCCACCACCGGCTTGCCAGCAATAGCCCAGCGCAGCCTAAAAAACTGAGCCCAAGCAGTGTGGAAGAAGTTGTCGCGTGTACGGCAGCATCCCGCAGCAGTAAGCCGAGGATGGCCGTAGGCACGCTGCCTGCAACCACTGCCACGGCCAGGTTCGCGCCATCGTGCTCCTTTAGCACGCTCCCGAGCCGGCCCTGACCGATCCCCACGACGACCTTGCCCATCCCCCAAAAAAGTCCCGCGACTTCCCGGCGAAATACCACCAATATGGCCAGAAGTGTTGCCAAATGTAGCAGAATTTCGAATGCGAGTGGGTGATCTGCTAGCGATAGCCCTGGATACCAGTGCCCTGCTGCCATTTGTCCCACTGCCAGGTGACCGGACGAGGAAACCGGTAAGAATTCGGTGGCTCCCTGAACAGCCCCCAGAAACATTGCGTACATCACTTCCATCACTGCACTCAAGTATCTGCAAGTAACCAATAGGTCAAGCGCGGGATCCAAGGAGAGGTGTCTTGCATTGCGGATAATGAGCGCATAGGAAAGAGGGAGCAATCCGCAGCGTCTTTGGGAGCTTTTTCCAATCAAAACCCTTGGTAGAACGAGCCAGAGCGGCGGTATGCTCCAACAACCTCCGATCCATCTCACTCGCAATAAGTCGC
>JAAUYD010023720.1_pt1 | contig 37459 bp, 36 predicted proteins | sample 7278101 | NCBI WGS metagenome assembly JAAUYD01 (sample SAMN14350128, study PRJNA611818) | marine sediment metagenome | isolation source: surface marine sediment (0.6m) | place: French Polynesia: Moorea | collected 2018-08
AACAGAATCAGCACAAGCCCTTTGAAGCGATCTTTGACAAAGGTGGCCGCACTGGTGCGATTGAACCCGAATCGGGCCTCGATGCCGAAGGTCCGATAGGCGTCGAAGGGCAGGTCAATGAGGCCCTTGGCCAGCAGAAGCCCGCCGATGAAAACAAGACCGCTGACCACCGCGCCCCACTGCTGTCCGCGCACCCAATTGTCCCAAAGGGCAATGCCACCACTGAACCAGACGATAAAAAGCGTCAACAGCCCCACTACGGCGACAAAACCGCTGAAACGGGTGTTGACCCTGAGATAGGCCTGAGATCGGCGATAGCGGTCCGGATCGGTGAAGCCGGTAAACGCCGCCGGTAGATTGGGATTCGCTGATTTCAGATTCAGGTGATCCGCCACAAGCCGCACCAAGGTGTCGCCGCAGAGGGCGATAACCAAAAACAGGGCGTAGGCATTCATGACGCGATGACGATCCTAAGCAGGTTTGGGATTCGTAAGGGTACCATGATCGTTGACGATCCAACAGGCAGGCCAGATTGTCGCGCGACCATATACCACAGGTGGTCTTCAGGGCAAGTCCAGACGGGCCACAAATTGCCAAACAGCCTCGTAGACTTGCTGGGCCCCTTCACCCAGAAGGATCCCATGGCGGTCGAAGTTGAACATCAGCAGCTGCTTGTCAGCCGATCCCAGTCGTTCGAAGATCATCTCGGCGCCTTTGGGATTGACCACCGGATCTCCATTGGCCTGCGCAACAAGGGCCGGTTTCTGAATCTCACCGAGGCGTGGTTCGAGATCGGCCATGAGCCGCTCGAGCTCATGCACACCGGAGATGGGATTGAGGTGGTAATTGATGTGGGGATTTTCGGGGTGGTTTTCAACGAACTCTTTTTTGGCCTCGTTCAGGCGCACTTTCTCCATGAACCAGTTCCAGGCATCCACTGCAGGGACGAACCGAGAGGATAAATCCTGGAGACGAAGTGGGGCCGAGATGGCAAAGATCCCCGCCAACTCCTCGACACGATGCCCCAGATCCAGGGCCAATCCTGCGCCAGTTGAGAAGCCGCCAGCCACCACATTCCGACATAGATTGCGCATCAGGGCGTATCCCCTGTCCATATCCTCGATCCACTCCGGATAGGAGCGGCCGGCCAGATCGGTGGGGTCGGTGCCGTGCCCGCGCAGCCGCGGCACGTACACCCAGAGCCCTTTGCCACAGAGATAGGTGGCCAGCTCGGCCACCTCCATGGGGGCGGCCATATAGCCGTGGGAGAGGACGACCCCCAGCCGTCGCGAGCGGCCTTTCAGCAACAAGGGACGCCCCACCTCCATGGGTTTGGCCATCTCGGGCTGGGCCCAGCGGTCGTAGTCCTTCTCAAACAGTCTAAGATCGTAGTGGAGGAGATGACGCACCACCCGACGACGCAGCCACCAGCTGGGCTGCCAAGAGAGGCGGCGAAGGCGGCGCAGAAAATCCTTGAGGGGTTCCACCTCATTGGCGATGACGGCGATGGGGTTGTCGATACGGACCCGGTCAAAGTCGAGGGCAGATCCGAAACGCTTGCGTTCGATATGCAGCACCTCGTTGTCGGGCACCACAACGCCGCTCTCAACCGCCAGTCGCAGAAACTCCTCATACTTGCCATACCGATCGTCGGTGAGCAGGTGCACCTGATCTGTGCGCAAAGAGTGGTGAAGATGACTCCTGAGCCGCCGACGTTTGCGACTGGCCGCCAGAAAAACGCGCCGCTTGAGGTTGGCGCTGTCCGCCCGTGCGGTCGGGTTCATCTTGAGGGCGGTGGCGAAGAGATGATCGTGGTTGACGGTGGTGAGCGCATAGATGGCCGCCATATAGCGTTGCATCAGCTTGAGGGCCTCCTTGCGCATCCGTCCCATTGAGGGCAGCGGGTCGTCGAAATTCAGCGCCCGGGTCGTGGTGACGTCCCGTCGGATGGGACGGCAATCGATGCAGGGCGCCACCGCAATGGGCCGCCCAAAGCGGATGTCGATGTCTACGCCTGAAAGGAGCATGGAGCCTTCGATCATCAGCTCCTCGTTCATCCGCTCGGGCACCTTCCCCATCATCCAGGTCGCCAGTTTGTTGAGGGTATTCTCCTTGGCGCGGATGGGATAATACGTAATGTTGACCGGCACCAGGCTGGTGCCTTCCTGAGAGACCGTGTCGAGCGCCCCCAACTCGAACAGCCCTGCCAACCTTTCGGCCTCCTGCGGTGCGGTTTTGACCAGATGTCGCAGGCGCTGGCGGTAGAACTCAGTCCGCATCGCCAAGATAGCCGCACCGGTATGGGGCGGTCGTTTGCCGCCGGCATAGGAGATCATGAAGCGTCCTTTTTCAATGATCTTCTTGCTCTTCACCATGCGGCCTTCGGGAAAAATGATCCAGTCGGCCTCCCCTGTGAGGAGGGTTTTGACCATCAAGCGGTCTCGATCCGGATTGCGGGTGGAGACGGATCCCACCGTGTCCAGAAACTCACCCAGCGCACCGACGAAAAGATCTGCGGCGGCGAGAGACCAGACCGGCTTCTGAATTTGGCGATTGATGTGGTAGGGCAGCAGTAGGGTTTCAATGCGGGTGAAATGGTTGATGACGAAGATGCGCGGGCCGTCAGAGAGGTTCTCCAGCCCGTGCAGGCGCACCCTGGCTCGAGACAGATTTGAGAGCATCTTGATGGCGAAACCCGTGGTACGATAGGCCAGATGATTCATCGGTTTCCGGTAACTCTCGAAGCTAACGTCACATCATCGCTGGGCGGCTGATCCCGACGGGAAGTGGAACCAGCGCCGCTTATCGTTGACAGGGCGACCGGCAGTCTCTAAAATACAGGGCTCTGAACTAAAAATAAAGGTTTTTCCGGAGGGTTAGCGTGTACTCCAAAATTCTTATTCTACGATTCCCCAAGACCGAAGTGCAAAAGCCCATCGTCTGTCACCTGGCGCGCGACTTCGATCTCATGTTCAATATCCTCAATGCCACCATCCTGCCCCGCAAAGAGGGCATAATGGTACTGGAGCTGTCCGGTGCCAAAAAAGACTTCAAGGCCGGTGTTCGCTATTTGAAAAGCCAGGGCGTGGCCGTCCAGAACGCTTCTCAGGAGGTGGAGCGCGACGAAGCGGTCTGTACTCACTGCGGCGCCTGTACGGCCGTGTGTCCAACCGGCGCACTGGCGGTCCAGCGGCCGGAGATGGCGGTTGACTTCAACCAGCAGCGTTGCAGCGTGTGCGAACTTTGCGTGACCGCTTGCCCGCCGCGGGCCATCAAGATCAAACCGATCCGCCAGATCTTTTTTGAATGAAGCCCAAGGTGGCCATAGCCATCAGCGGCGGCATCGACTCCCTGGTGGCTGCCTATCTGTTGAAATCAAGAGGCCATCCGCTCCTGGGACTGCACTTCATTACCGGATTTGAAACGCGGACCTCCGCTGCGCCCGATATCCCTGCAGATCCAAACCTGCTGGATGCCACTGCCAAGCATCTGCGCCCTTTGGCGGCACAACTGGATCTGCCGCTCGAGGTGGTCGATCTCCGCACAACATTCCGCCGGATCGTCGTGGATTATTTCACCAAAGCCTACACCCTTGGACGAACGCCCAACCCTTGCCTGGTCTGCAACGCCGGGATCAAATTCGGCGATCTGCTTGCCCATGCGCGACGCAGGGGCGCAGCGTACCTCGCCACAGGCCATTACGCCCGCATTATGCGGGACACCCAGGGGCTGCCGCAATTGTACAAGGGGGTGGATGCGGCCAAGGACCAGTCCTATTTTCTGGCCCGCTTGACGCGGGATCAACTGGCGGCGGCCCGCTTCCCTTTGGGAGGGTTGACCAAGGACCGCACCCGCGACATCGCCCGCGAAGCTGGTTTGACGCCCCTTACGGACCAGGAAAGTCAAGATATCTGCTTCATTCGGGAGGGTGGCTACGTCCAATTTCTCGAACGCCATCTGAGTTTCCGTGATACGGCAGGGCCGGTGGTGGACACCACCGGCAAGCGGGTTGGAATCCACAAGGGGCTGCATCGCTTCACCATCGGCCAGCGACGTGGGATCGGCATCCCCGGACCAGCACCATACTATGTGGTTGGCCTGGAGCCCCACGCCAATCGGCTGGTGGTGGGCGCCAAGATGGATCTTTACCAGGACGCCTGCCGGGTTTCGGAGATCAATTGGATCGCTGCCCCCCCCAAGGATGCGATTCAGGTGGCCGCACGTATCCGCTACCGCCATCAGGCCGCGCCAGCTCGTCTGGCGCCGCTGAACAGCAGCAGCGCCGAGATCCGTTTCACCACACCGCAAAAAGCGGTGACGCCCGGCCAGGGTGCCGTATTCTATGCCGGTGACCGGGTTTTGGGCGGCGGTTGGATCACCGCAGCAGGAGCGCTGGGAACCGCCCATGGATAGTGCCCAGAAGAGAGGGCCTGCGTTTCGTTTGATCACCTTGGGGTGCAAGGTCAACCAGTGCGAAAGTGATGCCATTGCCCGCCACTTGGAGCGCGAGGGCGCCAACCATATCGCTGGCCGGAACACCGCCGCCGAGCCCGTGGAGGTTTGCATCGTCAATACCTGCACGGTGACCCACAAGGCCGCCATGCAATCCCGCCAGGCGATTCGTCAGGCGATCCGCCACCACCCAGGGGCGCAGATCATCGTTACCGGTTGCTACGCCCAGATGGAACCCGATGTGGTTGCCGGCATCGAGGGGGTGACTAGTGTGGTGGGGCATCTCCATAAACTCGAACTCCCCCAGCTGCTCACGGCACCGAAGGGTGCTTCGCACGCGCTCCCCCGCCGGCAATGGTCCCCAGCGCACACGGCAACGACATTTGCCCATCTGCCGACCCCAGCATTTGGCCATCGCACCCGTCCCTTCCTCCGTATTCAAGACGGATGTGACGCTTTTTGCACCTACTGCATCGTTCCCCACACCAGAGGCCCCAGCCGCAGCATGCCGGCCGAGCTCGTGGCAGAGCAACTGGCGGCGCTTGGTGCCGAGGGGTTTCACGAAGTGGTCCTGACCGGTATCCACGTTGGTGCCTATGGTCAAGACCTCTCTCCGCCCACCTCTTTGTCAGAACTGCTCACCTTGCTCAGCACCAACGCCGCCGTGGAGCGATTGCGCCTCAGCTCCATTGAACCGGCTGAGCTCACCGCGGAGATCCTCGCCACCGTGGTCGCCAGCCAGGGTCGTTCCAGGGGGCGCATCTGCCCCCATTTCCACATTCCCCTGCAAAGCGGTGACAATGAAATTCTCCGCCGCATGCATCGGCCCTACACAGGCGACCTCTTCGAAGAGCTGATCCGCACGATTCATGCAGATCTGCCCCTGGCGGCCATCGGTGCGGATACACTGATTGGGTTTCCCGGTGAGAGCGACGCCGCATTCGAAGCCACCTATCGCCGCATCGAAGCCCTGCCGGTCACCTATCTGCATGTTTTTCCCTTCTCTCCCCGCAAAGGCACGCCGGCATACCATTATGGGGAGCGGGTGCCGGATGCCGTCGTGAAAGCGCGCTGTCGCCGCATGCGTGAACTGGGCGACCGCAAAAAGCGCATCTTTTACGATTCGCTGGTGGGCAAACGGGTATCGCTGTTGGTTGAGGAGAGCGCCGACGATGGGATGTCGGTCTACAGAGGTATGACAGACAACTACGTACCAGTCACTGTTCCCTGCAGTGGCCCTCCGCCAGCCGCCAATACGCTCGTCGAGGTCGTCATACGGGAGGTGAGGTCGGATCTGCGGGTCCTTGCTGCTCCGGCGAATTAAGAATTTGGAAGGCTTAGCCCGCCGTGGGAAGGGTCATCTCGCCGGCCAGCGGTGTCTGCATCAGGTCAATGATCCGTTCCTGGGAGAGATTCCGGCTGAAGAGGCAGATCATCTTCGCCAAAGCCGCCTCCGTGGTCAAATCGAAGCCGCTGATGACGCCCGCTTTCTCCAGTGCAGCGCCCGTGGCATACGCGCCCATCCGCACGCGCCCTTGAAGACACTGGGTGCAGTTGACGATGAGCACGCCCCGCCGACTGGCCGCTCGAATTGCCTCGAGCAGGTCGCCGTCGCTGCTGGGCCCATTGCCCACGCCATATGTTTCCAGCACCACTCCGCGGATGGGGGGCGCCAGGAGGTTGGCCACGATGTCGGCCGAAATACCAGGGAAGAGGCGTAAAACGCCCACCGGGGCGGAAGTGACTTCGATCAGATTCAGCCCGCCGTTGCCGGTGATCGGCAGGATCAGGTCCCAATCGATGTGAATCCCCAATCCGGCGCGACCCAGCGGCGGCAAGTTGGGAGAGTCAAAGGCGGCGAAGCCATCGGCGCTGACCTTGACGGCACGATTGCCCCGCAGGAGCTTGTTGCCGAAAAACAGCGCTACCTCTGGCATGCGATAACGGGCGGCGATGAGCATGGCAGTGATGAGATTTTCGCGGGAGTCGTTGCGCACCTCGCACAGGGGTATCTGCCCACCGGTGAGGATTACCGGCTTGCCCAGTCCGCGCAGCATGAACGGCAAAGCGGAGGCGGTATAGGCCATGGTATCGGTCCCATGCAGAATCACGAACCCGTCATAGCGATCATAGTTGGCCGCGATGTCGCGGGCGATGGCCATCCAGTTGCGGGGATGCATATCGGAGCTGTCGATGAGGGGGGTGTACTCTTGGATGGCGTACCCCGGCATCTCGGGATTGGCCAACTCGGGCATCTGGCGCATCAGCTCCTGGAGGTATCCCGGCGCTGGTTCGTAGCCTTCCCGGTGGTGTCGCATGCCGATGGTGCCACCGGTATAGGCAATGTATATTTTCTTTCCCACTCTCGCCTCCCCGCACACCGCAGGATACGGGCGCTGACCAAAACATGGAGGTGGTATCCCGATGAAGCAAACGCAGATCATGTTCGATCTGGATGGTACCCTGCTGGACACCGCCGACCTCTATTTAGAGGGGGTGCCTCCCATCGTGAGCACCCACCTGGGCATCGAGGTGTCGCCCGAAGCTTTGTGGCCCCTTTGGGGCCAGCACGCCCGGCGCTTCTTCCAGCACTTCGCCGCTGAGGCGGGGTGTTCAGATCGAGGCCTCATCGACCAGATGTACGCCGAGTTCGAGCGTTTCTACAACCAGGCCCATAACGTTCTCTCCAAACCTTACCCCGGCGTCGTGTCCCAACTGCCGTCGCTGCGCTCGGCCGGCTTCCGCACGGCCGTGGTCACAACCCGGCCCACCAGCCGCAGCGGCCCAGTGCTGGAGTTGCCCTTCTGCCAATGGATCGACGATTTCGTCTGGGGTGATACGGTGGCTCGCAGCAAGCCGGCGCCGGATGGACTGATCCGTGCAATGGCAGATCGCGATGCCGTGAAAGGTGTCTATGTCGGTGACAACCCCCACGACGTTGCTGCCGCAAAAGCCTGCCCGAGACCGGTTCTAAGTGTGGCGGCGCTGTGGGGCGCCATAGCGCCAGAGCGACTCATGGTCAGTGCACCGGATCATGCCTTCGCGACCTTCTCCGAATTTGTCGAATGGGCCCTCACCCTCGACTGAGCGCGCTCCGGCCTCAGATAATGGACTCAAAATAGGCGATGGTGCGGGTAAGCCCCTCCTCCAAACCGATCGTTGGTTCCCATCCCAGTTTCTCACGCGCCAGTCGGATGTCGGGCTGGCGCTGGAGCGGGTCGTCCTGGGGCAAGGGTTTGAAAACGATCTCCGACTTGCTGCCGGTGAGCCGGATGACGGTTTCGGCCAATTCGAGAATGGTGAACTCACCGGGATTGCCCAAATTGACCGGACCCGGAAAATCATCGGCGGTATCCATTAGACGGATGAAGGCCGTCACCAGATCCTCCACGTAGCAAAAGGAGCGGCTTTGGTCGCCGTTGCCGAAAACCGTAATCGGCGCCCCCTTGAGGGCTTGGACAATAAAATTGGAGACCACGCGGCCATCGTTGGGATGCATGCGGGGCCCATAGGTATTGAAGATGCGGGCCACTTTAATGCGCAGGCTGTGCTGGCGGCGATAGTCGAAAAAGAGCGTCTCCGCACAGCGCTTGCCCTCGTCGTAGCAGGCACGATACCCGGTGGGATTGACATGACCCCAGTAATCCTCGGTCTGGGGATGCACCTGGGGATCGCCGTACACCTCAGAGGTGGAGGCTTGGAAGATTTTGGCTTTGGTGCGCTTGGCCAGCCCGAGCATATTGATCGCCCCATGGACACTGGTTTTGGTGGTCTGGACGGGGTCGAACTGATAGTGAATGGGGGAGGCCGGGCAGGCCAGATTGTAAATCTCATCCATCTCCACGTAGAGGGGGAAGGTGACGTCGTGACGCATGAATTCGAAATTGGTCTTGGGGATCAGATGGCTGATGTTGGCCTTGGTGCCGGTGAAGAGATTGTCCACGCAGAGCACGTCGCACCCCGCCGCCACCAGACGTTCACACAAATGGGATCCCAAAAAGCCGGCACCGCCGGTGACCAGCACCCGTTTCTGGTAGTGTTGCATCTTGTTCCGTCCCCCTCTTCCAATAACGCGTCGATGTGAGAAATGAATTTGGATTCAATGGGTTAATAACAAATCGGCTTTATCCCAGTCAATTAATTCCTCTGATTGGTCGCCGCCAGCCAGCAGAACGAGCCACCTTGCTTTCTTGACACTGCGCTAGCGGCTGTGGCATTGTTTTCGCCGTTATCCTGAACGGATAGCCGGCCTTTCAAAGACTTTCCGGACGAAGAACACAACAGATGCCCGAACCCCACCCCAGCCTGCAGAATTGCAACATCCTCTTTGTGGACGACGATCGTCAGATTCTGGAACTCGTCCAGCAATTTCTGCTCCATCGCGGGATCCACGTGACCATCACCCCGGCCGCCTCTGAGGCGTTGCAAATGGTGGCTGAAACCCCCTATGACGTGGTCTTTTCCGACTTGATGATGCCTGAAATGGACGGCCTCGAGTTGCTCAAGGCGATTAAAGCGACCCGGTCGAACACGGAGGTGGTAATCGTCACCGGGCACGGCAGCATCGAAACCGCCATTCAGGCGCTCAAGTTGGGCGGCTATGATTACCTTCAGAAACCGATCAATTTCGATCGCCTGACGATACTGCTGGAGCGGATCTGGGAGAACAAACGCCTCAAAGAAGAGAACGTCTTCATCAAAGAGCGGCTCAAAGACCGCTACAAGTATGATGAACTCGTGGGAATCAGCCCCCGTATGCAGCAAGTATACGAGATCATCGATCGCATCAGCATGGGCGCTCCTACGGTCCTCATCCAAGGGGAGAGCGGCACTGGCAAGGAGTTGGTCGCCAATGTCATTCATCGCAACAGCCAGCGCCGGCACAAGCCTTTCATTCCCGTGAATTGCGGCGCCATATCCGAGCACCTATTGGAAAGCGAGTTGTTCGGCCACATCAAAGGCGCATTCTCCGGCGCCATCCGAGATACTGTCGGCCTGTTCAAAGCCGCCGACGGTGGGACGCTCTTTCTCGATGAGATCGCCGAGATCCCCCCTTCCCTGCAAGTCAAGCTCCTACGGGCGCTTCAGGAGCAGCGAATCCGCCGGGTCGGCGACGTGAGTGAGCTTCCCGTCAACGTGCGGGTCATCGCGGCCACCAATAAAATTTTGGAAGACGAGATCGAGAGCCAGCGCTTCCGCAAGGATCTCTACTACCGACTGAACGTTATCGCGATTCACATGCCGGCCCTGCGGGAGATCAAGGAGGACGTCCCATTTTTGATTCACCACTTTATCCGAAGATTCAGCCGCAAGAACGCCAATCGGGTGCTCAATGTTTCCCAGGAGGCCATGGATATCTTGATAAAATATCAATGGCCGGGTAATGTAAGAGAGTTGGAGAATGTCATTGAACGGGCCTACGCACTTTGCGTCGGTGACACTATCGCCCCAGCGGATCTACCACCCGAAATCCAGAATTTCGGTGAAACACTTTCCGTGGGAGAGACCAATTTCAACCTCAAGGATAACGAGATCCGCCTGATTCGCAAGGCGTTGCAACGGACCCAGGGAAACAAGGCGGAGACCGCCCGCCTCCTGGGAATCAATCTCAGCACCGTCTATCGTAAAATGGACAAGTACGGCATCCAGTCACCTGCGTGAGCAGACCGCATCGGCATACCGAAATGGAGCCGCTTGTCAGCAGTTCCACCGGATGTGTCGGCAACCCGTCGCTATCCACAACTGGCCTCAACACCGGCCGGGCAACCCGGCCCATCCAGACCAGGGAGGACGGTGGCTTGAGTACGGGCTGACACCTTTTCCCACATTATTGGAGGATCCACCATGACGGAAGGGCTGGACGTTATCATCGTTGACGATGACCCGGGCGTGTGTGAACTGACCCAGGCCATCGTCAGTCGTTTCTATACTTGGGGCAAAGTCATCGCCTTCTCGGACCAGGAAGAGGCCACCGAATACTGCCTGAAGCGCGATATCGGCGTGGCCATTTTTATTGTGGACGTCTACCTGGGCGGCGCCAGCGGCTTTTTCTTCCTGGATGCCATCGAAGAGCGCTTCCCCTCTGCCCACTCCGATGCCATCATCATCACCGGGAACGCCAGTGACGACGTGGTGGACATGTGCATCGCCTCCGACGTTAACCACCTGCTGGAAAAACCGATCAAGCCGTACGCGCTTCAGCTGGCCGTAAGGGCCATCGCTGAAAAGTACCTAAAATTCGCCAAGAAGTTGTTTCAAGATCCCGATTTTGCCCGGAGCATCTCCGGCATTTAGCGTGTGCAAGAGCCATTGACCCATGTCTGCGACACCGGCCTCAGTATAGCGCTTGCCTTTAGACCCATTACTGCGCCATCGTCAACTGCCGCCCATGAGATATTCAGACAAGATCGAAGGTGATGCCGTCGTCGACGTCATCGCTGCCTTGATTGAAGATCATACGATGGTCCGGATCAAATTCGCTCTCAGTGAAGCGGAACGGATCTGTATCATCAACAGCCAGCGCACCATCTCCAATCTCGCCTACTTTCAAATCGACATGCCGACCGACGTTCCCCATCCGGAGGATGCGGAGGAGTGGCAGGTGGAGATGCTCTTCGACTTCATGGGAAGGGATCGCTTGAACTATAGCTTCACGGCTTCCGGCGGCATCATGATGGGAGACAAATTGTGGGTGAAACTGCCGGCCCACATTGAACGGATTCAACAGCGCAGCAATTTTCGCATCGATACGCCCAAGCGGTCGCTATTGGAACTCACGGTAGCGGAACAGACATACACCCTGATTCTGGAGAACATCAGCCTGGGAGGGGCCTTTTGCAGGGCCAAGAGATCGCTGAAGACGGGGGTGGTGCGGGTTCCCGTCCAAACGGAGAATATCATCGAAGACCTGCGTCTGGAGATTCCAGCGGACGACGGGCCTGCAGAGGTCTCGATCCGACGGAGCCGCATCGCCCGCGTCGTCAAAGATCCCGACAAACGCTTACGCGCCTATGGCATCGAGTTCCTGGAGATCGGTCGGCATGAAAAGGCCCGTTTGACCCGCATCATTTACGATCTCCAGCGCCGGTTCCTGAAGCACCGCCTCAAATAGAAGATTTCCGCCGCTGCCCAGCAACAGCGGCGGACGCCGTCCAACCACCCGCCTGACACCCCTCTTCCCACCACGGCCCATGGCCCCAGCCAGTCAAGCGAGAATTAACTATAGATCCCACCATCAAAGCGCGCCTTCTCTGCGATAATGACGGTACTCGCCTGTTCGCCAATCTGACGCAAGGGGTGATGCTCCGCCAAATCCGCCACCCCTTCACCAAGCGCCTGTTGGGCGTGTTCCAAATCGGATAGCAGATCGGCCACCTCCCGCAGTGATGTTCGGGGATCGGCCAGCGCGTTGCGATAGGCGTCCAAAGCGTCCAAACCGGCCGCTACCTGGCGTGCCACGCCCTGCTGCGCGACCGGGCGCGACGCCGTGAGATGGGGCGGTCGGCTGATCGCTCGAATCGCGGGAGCTCCCGATGTCGGCGGGGAGGATGGCCCGGCCGCCTGTTCAAGCACCTCCCCAAAGGAAGGGCCCGTTTCACTCGGCGCTGCGGCAGGTGCCCTTTGTGTGGGGGCGAGTTCATCGGGTTGACTTGGGGGAACGATTTTCATGGGTACTCTCCCTTTCAGGATGGGTCCAGGCGTCAGAAAGCGTTCACCGGTCCACCAGCGGCAGTTTACAGGCGCTCGGCGGCTTGACCCGGTATGTGCTTACGCCAATCGATGCAATCAACGTGCAAGCGTATTCGCATGGCCGTTATTTTCTTGGCGACCGCCGCGCTTGTCGCTCTCGATTCATCGATATTGCTGCATGTCGGCCAAAATCCCAGCGCTGAATTCGGCTGCAAGCGAACTGGGGCGATCGGTATCGCAAGGGCGTGATCCCAGCATCAGACGGCAATTCCTGCCGCGCGTTGGGCAGATTCTGCTCATAGAAAAACGCACCTATGTCGGACGCGTATGGGTGGCAATATGTTGGGGGTGTGAATCGGGAGGGCACTAAGTCGCGATCTCGATGGTCTGTCCCTCGCGCGCAAAGAAGACGTTCAATCCGTCGGTGTTCTCGGGTGCGCAATAGGCGGCACTCAGCGCATCCAACTGGGCGTCGGTCCGCATGGGATCGTGGTGAAATAGCGCCAAGCGCTGCACCCCGGCTCGTTGGGCCAGTGAAATGGCGTACTCGACGGATGAGTGACCCCAGCCGAGTTTGCCCGATGTATATTCCGCTTCGGTATATTGGGTGTCGTGGATCAGAAGATCCGCCCCCTGGCAGAATTCCTCGATACGCTGGTTCTCTTCCGCAGCCACCATTTCTCCTTCGGCGGCCATCGCTTCATCGTAATTGGGGTCTTCCGGATCGGTACAGAAAACATTTCGGAAGGGCTCCGTATCATAGGCTGTAACCACCACCAGGCCCCGGTATTCAAATCGATATCCCAAACACAGCAGGGGATGATTGAGATATTTGGTCTGGACGCGGATGCCGTCACCGAGATCCAGTTCCGTCTCTTTCAGGTCGTGGTAGGTGATAGAGGATGAGAGCTCCTCTTGTCGGATGGGAAAGTAACGATAGGTCCATTGACCATTGAGGACTTCCCCCAGCGTTTCATCTTCATAGGTGACAGGCCCGTAGATGTTGAGCACGGTCCCCGGGATGAAGATGGGCGTGAAGAAGGGGAAGCCCATGATGTGGTCCCAATGGGTATGGGTCAGAAATACATCGGCGTTCAAGGGGCCCTGGGGCAGGTCATGGGCCACCATTCGGTTTCCCAACTCGCGGATGCCGGAACCCGCATCGATAATCATTCGCCGGCCCACAGCACCCATTTGGATTTCGATGCAGGCGGTGTTGCCGCCATAAGTCACCGTTTCAGGGCCCGGACAAGGGATGGAGCCTCTGACGCCCCAAAAGCGTATTTGCATATCGTTACCTATTCGATGAAACCTGCAGGAATACCTTGGCTTTGTCGATCTCGTCCAAGAGCTCTGATCGCAGCGCCAAGATCTCCTCATTCTTGAATCCCGTCATTGCCAGCAGCCGATCGCGAAGATCCTCATCGGGTCGCGGATCGCCGGAGGTACCGATGGCAAATCGGTTGACATAAAAATTGGCCAACGCCACCAGACTGACCAGCGTCTGGGCCGACGGATCGGCCAACTCAGGCGTATGATGATGACTTAGACCGGCCCGCATGGTGTGAGAGAGGTTCCACTTATCGGCAATCATGCCGCCCACCTCAGCGTGGGTCAGTCCAAAGGAAGACTGTTCCTGGTCAAATAGGGGTTGGCTCGCCTGCAGCGCCCCCAAGAGCACTTGGGCATAGGTATCGGCAAAGCGGTTGTTGAAGGGGATCTTTCCCAAGTCGTGCAGCAGGCCTGCCACAAAGAATTCCTCTCGCTCGATGGCCGGCAAGCCTTTCCGGATGGACAGCTCCTTGGCCAACACCCCCACTGCCAGGCTGTGCTCCCAAAAGGCATCCATGGAGAGCGTCTTGAAATGTTTCTTGCTGCCGACGCCACCGATGACAGAGGTTGCCAACACCAAGTTTTTAACGGTATTGATGCCCAACATGATGATGGCTCGGGTCAAGGAGGTGATCTTATTGGGCAGCGAATAGTAGGCGGAATTGATCAGCTTAAGGACCTGCCCGGTGAGGATCGGATCCAGGGAGATCACCCGGTTGAGGTCATTGGGCGAAGCCGTGGGATTGTTGCAAACCTCCAACACCTTGGTGACCGTGGTCGACAAGCTCGGCATCTGCCCGATATATTTCTGGACCAAGCGGTGGTTTCGTTCGGTATCCATTCGCGTGATTCAACGACTGTTTCTGGTCTTCTTCGGATCCCCTGAAGGGGGCCTGTCATGGGGATCGCTTGGGCGTTTCGGCACCGTATCCATCCTTAAATCGTGGTGCCCATCAACTTTAGTGTCGGCCATAACGGAAAAATCATAATAAAATTTTGGCGGCCGCAGCCGTTCACAGCAACAGTGAGCAGTATTGGTGCCCCTCCTGGAGCCCGTGGGCGCTCAGGTCCAGGGAACCTTCAACGATGCTGGCCAATGGGTTACCGGGCGAACGTGCCAAATTTGGGCGGCTTTTCTGGACAAAAAACGGCATTGCCACCGGCTATTAGAAGAAGGAAGTGATCCAAGTATCTGTTAATTAAAGGATAGTGTCACCCAATTCAAGATGGCACGCAGTTGGCAGAGTAAAGCGCCAAGCAGCCCCGCATCATTGGGAACGGCCTTGGACGCTACAGGAGGTGTCAATGATCAATGCCCTTAATGCAAGTATCTCTGGTGTGACGGCGTTTCGGCAAAGACTGGATGTCACCGCCAACAATATCGCCAACGTGGATACCGATGGGTTTAAGAAGCAAGCGGCCCTGTTCAGCGAGGGGGACAACGGCGGAGTCAAGGTGCGTGTCGATCAGGTGGAGGATCCGGGGTATCCGAAAGAAACTGTTGTGGATGGTGAGCTGGTGAAGACGGAGTCCTCCAATGTTGATCTGGTTGCCGAACTGACCGAAATGATCCCGACCCAGGCCGGATATGATGCCAATCTCAAGGTGATCCAGACGGAGGATGAGATGGTGGGCGCCTTGCTGGATACCTTGGGTTGAGCCGCAACCCCGAGGATGCCCGCTGCAGAATTGATTCGTTGGGATCACAAACGGCAATAGTAGTGTAGATTGAAGGGGTCGTGCGGTATCTCTTCGACGTGAACCTTGGTAAACCCTGCCGTCGATAGCAGTTCTGCGGCCTTTTGTCGGCCCCACATCATGCCCAACCCCGCCCCGCCACCCTCTAACCCAACGGGAAGACAGTGCATGAGGCTCACTGTGTAGAGAAAGGGCCCCATTGGGTGCGCCCGGTTCTCCGCCAGAAAGCTGCTGGCGGCAATGTCGATCATGGAAAATGCACCGGCCGGCTGCAGCATGGTGACAGCGTTGCGGAGTGCGTCCAAGGGCCGTGTCTGGTCGTGGATGGCGTCAAAAGCGGTGATATAGTCAAAGCTGCTCCGGTAAGCCCTTGCACATTTGGCGCTGGCCACATCGATGCAGCCAAATTCCAAATTTTGCAACCCCTCTTCCGCAGCGGAGCGGCGCCCCGCCGAAACGGCATCGGGATCACGATCGAGGCCCACGAATTCGCTGTCCGGAAAGGCGGCGGCCATCAGAGAGACGGCCAAACCGGTGCCGCAGCCCAAATCGCATACCCGGATCCCTTTTTTGAGTGCCGTAAAGATTCTGCCCCCCTCTACGAACGGGAGGAATCTCGTGACCAGTACCTCCCGATGTTTTGCATCGGCCAATTGGGTCATGAAGCCTTGAAATGAGGGATAGTGATCATAGGAGATTCCATCGCCACTGGCCAAAACGGACAAGAGAGCTTCGAGTGAACAATTGGTCAACAAGGGGATCTCCTGCATGTAGACCCCCAGATTATTATGACCAGCTCGCCGGCAGAGGTGATCGGCATAGTGTTTGGGCAAGGAATAGCGCTCCACGCCGTCGCTGTCGTTGTGGAGGTCGATGATCCCGCCGCAAACCATTATGCCCAGCCACTCTTTCAGATATCGCGCATCGACACCAGATTGGAGACTCAGTTGATGGCAGTCTCCGGGGGCTGCCAGGGAATCCATCACATCGAAGATGCCGGCGCGGTACCCGATGGCCAATGCAAGGTTGAGGGCGCCATGGTTGAGAATCTCCGTTAGACGGCTGGCGCCATTATCGGGATCACGAGCTGTCATAGGGGCTCTTTCTGCATATGAGACAATCTCAATTATGGGTAAATCGGGACGATCGGAATGCGCTGAAGGCCAGCTTTTTAGGAATCCTTGCCCCATAACGCCAGATCTGGATAGAGGCGTTTCGCGCAGCTCGGGCAGAGACCATGGCTGAAGCGCGCCTCAGTGCGTGCTTCAATGTATTGCTCGATTTTCTGCCAGAATCCCACATCATCCCGGATTTTTTTGCAATGTATGCAAATCGGTACCATGCCCTGGAGCGTCCGCACCTCCTCCAGGGCCTGCTGCAATTGGGCGATGACCGCCTCTTTCTCCTGTTCGGCCCGCAGGCGTTCTTCGACCTGCTGATTCAACAACCGTTTTTCCTCCTCCAACAGCCGCTGCCGGGACGCCATCTCCTGGCGGTAGCGGTGGCGGAAATGCTCGAACCAATACGTAATGGCCGACACGATGAGGTAGGTCAGCACAAAGCGGACCTTGAATGCATCTGCATAGGCGTAGCCGTGAGGCAGGTAAAAGATGGTCACAGCGAGGAACAGGATCCCAACAGACCAGCAAACGCCTTCTGTGCGCCCCAGGAGAAAGAAGGATATCAATGGAAAGGTGTACATCCACAAGCATTTGGAGCCCTCAACTCCCCCCAGGCCAACCATATATACCAGCAGGCCCGCATAGAGCAGGGTGTTGATTCGATATACCCGATGGTGATGGTGGGTTCTTTCAAGTAGATACCGGCCAACAGAGAGGCCGACGGCCGAGGCTAGAACAAAGAGGCAGAGCAGATAGTGACCGATCCAGAGATTGTAGAGGCCGAACGCCACCATGGTGGGAATCCCCAGCAGGAGAAACACCGTATAGTGCTGGAGGCGGATCACATCGTCGCTCTCAACTGCTGGACGGTCCAGGTGAAAGAGCGGTCGCAAGCGGTGCAGGAACATGTTGAACATCGACGGCATGGGATCGCTGTCCCCTCGGGTGCGGCCACCCGCTGAGGTTATCAATATGGCCTCCAACGACTATACCACAGCCGCGTCACCCAATTGTCATCATTCTCGGTCGACGGCGCAAGTGAAAGGTCGGCCGGTTCAGCCAGGAGTGCATGGGGTGTTGCGTCTCGGCATAAGCTTGGATATGGTAGGCGCACATCGTGGAAAGGTCCACTCCGCCGAGGGCCGCGGGTAAGGGGGGCTTTCTCGCCGTCCGACCTCTGACGCACCATCAGGCCGGCACTTCGAATACCGCCGTAAGGAGACACACACAATGTCCGTCGAGATCCGCTATCACGTGATCCGCAATGGCAAAGAGGTCGCCATGTACACGACGAAAAAGGAAGCCGACGAGCATGACAAGATGCTCGATATCGCCGAGCGCCTTGCCGAATTCATCGCTGCTGCCGAAAGTTTCGACGTGGAGGAGACCCTCCTCGAGGAGCTGACCCTTTACCTGGCCCGCAACCGGATGGCGGCCATCCAAGTTCTCAGAGGAACCAAGCCGAAGCCCGCCATGCCGGAGGCGCAGGCGGCTCGGCGCACCCCCGCGCCGCAGCGTCAAAAGAAGGGGGCCGGCCGCAAAAGGTGATTTGGTGGATGCGCTGAATCGCCCTAAAGACCCGGCCGAATATTGGCGATACGGTTTATGAAACGCGCACCGTCATCCGCAGGCACTTCGATGTCTGGTGGTGGTCGCCATTCCACCCCGCGGTTCACGGTTAAAACAGCATGAAGAGACCGCCTCTATGATTTTTATTATTCGCCTGCACCTGCTATGCGGACTTCTCCTCGCGGTGCTGTGCGCGCCGCCACCCATCTATAGGGGGATCGCCCTGGTGTCCTATCTCTATTACTTTCGCTTCTTCATCAACCGCTATCGACTCGGCCCCACACGATGGTCGACGCAAAAACCTCGGATTGGCACCTGACCCATCAGGGTTCCGCCTGCTCCGCCTCTTGTTGCAACCACTGTTTCAAATCGTCGGCTCCGCTATCCATCGTTCCCACATCCCCTGCGCCACGGCCGCCCTGCCGTACCGTCGGCGCTGGTTGGCGCCGTTTGCCACTGGACTGCAGCGATTTCCAGCGCAGAATCTTTTCCTTTTGGGGAGCATTGGGCACCAGCTGTAAGTATTTGTCGAAGAAGAAAGTCGCTTTTTCAGTGTTTTTAAATTCCCCTTCGGCGGCGTAGATCACGCCAAGATTGTAGGTTGCCTTATGGTGCGCCGAATCTTGGGCGAGTACTTTCAGAAAATGGGTGCGGCTCTCTTCGAATTGTCCCTGTCGGTAAGCGATGACACCGAGCTTGAATTGCGCCTCGAGATGCGCTGGCGCCGTCTGTAGCAGCTGCATATAGTGCTGGCGGGCCGCGCTTAAGTCGCCCGCACGATAAGCGGTTTCCGCCTGTTGCTGCAGTGTGTCCGGCGAGGCATGCTGTTGGTCAGCGTCCAGACCGCCCGTTGTGCTGCAAGAGATCCCCGCCAGCGCCAATCCCAGCAGCAACAGCCCCAGCAGGTGCTTGGTCAGGCGTTCAAGTCGCATCGCTCCCATGTTGACCTCCGTTTATACCGGCGCGGATGACCTCAGTGCGAAAACGGGCTCAACCTCACCCATTCCCGAAGAGACTCGCCGGTAGCGCATGCTCGCTCTGGGCGGCTTCTGCCAGAAAACTGGGCCGTAAACCGGTCGCCTCGTGGTGACCTAGGATCCGCTGATGAGCGTCTATACCTTCGCGTTTATAGTAGAAGATGTCCGCCGTCTGATAGTTGCCATCCCCGTCCAATGGCAACACTTCGCTGATGTGCGAAATTTTGCGGGACCCGTCCGAATAGCGGGCGGTCTGCACAACGAGATCGATGGCTGCGGCCACCTGGGCGCGAATCACGCGCAGCGGCAGATCGACGCCGGCGTACAGCGCAAGCGTTTCCAACCGTGAGAGGGCGTCCATCGGGGTATTGGCATGGATGGTGCCCATTGAACCGCCATGGCCGGTATTCATGGCTTGGAGCAGATCGAGCGCTTCGCCGCCGCGGATTTCGCCGATGATGATTCGATCGGGCCGCAAGCGCAGCGTCGAGTGCAGCAAATCCCGAATCGTGACCGCTCCTTTGCCAAAGCGATCCGCCATGCGGGCCTCCAGCAGCAGAACGTGGTCCTGCTGCAGTTGTAACTCCGCTGAGTCTTCAATGACGACGATTCGTTCGCTGTTTGCGATAAGCGACGACAATGCGTTGAGCAGCGATGTCTTGCCGGAGCCCGTGCCGCCGGAAACCATGATATTCTTCTTCAGGGCCACCGCTGTTTGGATCAGGGTCAAACAGGATTGATCAAGGGACCCAAAGGAGAGCAGCCGTTCGGTGGTCAGCGCTTCCTTGGCAAACTTACGAATGGAGATGCAGATCCCCTTGCGGGCACAGGGCGGCAGGATCACGTGGATGCGGGAGCCATCGGGCAGGCGCGCATCCATCGTGGGATGCGCGTCGTCGATGCGGCGCTGAACGAACTGGGAGATGTTATTGACGGCACTCATCAAGGCGTCACTGGAGTCAAAATGGGCCTCTGTCGGTTGCACCCGTCCGCTCCGCTCGATCCAGATTTCCTCATGGTTGTTGATCATGATCTCGGACACATCGGGATCGTCCAGGTAGGGCAGGATGGGGGTGAGGAAACTGCGCACCGTTGTGTTGAACTGCTGCTGCATGGTCTGGTCCTTTACCGTGATCGCCCTGCCCCAGGCGAATCAAGAAGATCGTCCAGAGCTCGTTCTCATCCGCCGTATTTGGCCAGTTTTTCACGTGCCTTACGGTAGTACTCATTGTCGGGACTGCCGACCTGCAATACCTGCCGCCACCGCTCGGCCGCCTCTGTCGGATTAAGATCCTCCAGTATGTACCCCTCTTCGTAGAGCTTTTTGGCGCGGTTGTTCAGGTCCCTCAAGAGACTGCGACCCCCGGTGTGGTCGGGTTTCGCCCGCACGGATTTAACCGCATTGCTGCGGGCAACCGCCCAATTCTGGTCGTTGTAGGCGTTTCGTGCCACGGCATAGAAATGGTCCGCCATGTGGGCGGCGATACGACGGCTATAGGCGCTCTCCGCCTTTCCGGCGATCTCACTGTCGATGGCCAAAACCGTTGCCCAGACCTTGAGTGCGTCCGCTACGGAATTGGCCTTGAAGAGGGCCTCACCGCGGGCATATTCAGATTGGGCCTTTTGCAATCGGTGCGACAAGTCCTGTGCTTGACGCTTTAGCGAATGGGTTGCGGCAAGCGGCCCGTCGATGACCGATTTCGCTGTTTCGCGGGCCCGCTTGACATCGCCGCGAATGTAGGCCTGGGTGGTCTCCTCGAGTAGATTTTTGGCGGTGCGTTCGGCGGTATTGCGGGAGTTGGCGGCTGCCGCTGGCTTGGCCTTGGGTTTGCTCGGCGCGGCTTTCACGCTGCGGGCCTGGTGGGCTTCGGTCTGCTGGGCTTTGGCCTGCTGAACTTTGGCCTGTTGGGCGGCGGCGCTTTCGGCGTTCTGACGCTCCAACAACGCTTCATCGTGGTAAACGCTGTTCTGGGGGATTGCGGCAAAAGCGGCTTTGGCCGCGTCGAATTGTTTGCGAGCGGCATGGTTGAGCCCTTTGTCGAAGTGCTGTTGATTGGCGAACTCAAATTCGGCTTGTGATATTAAATCGGCAACGGTCGCGTCTGCCGGATCGCGTTCCTGAATCGAACGAAGTTTAGCGATCGCTTCTTGCCACAGACGGTTATCCATAAACGCATCGGCAGTCTCGCGCAATATCGTCAATGTGCGGTCGTCGCTGCCGCCGGTGACCGTGGCGACCGTTGCGGATGGGGCAATGGACGCAGTCTGGCCATTCATCGGAGAGGCGGTCGTTTGAGCAAGCGGCTTCAGGGGCTCCAAACCGTCGGAGGTGGCTGGCGGGGCCGTGGATGCCTGCGGTGACGGGGGCATTGAGCGCTCCTGCGACGGCGGACCGGAGCGATCCATGAGCATCTTGACACCGGCCATTAGGAGCAGAAGCGCTGCCAAACCGGCCATGAGCACCAGTTTTTTCTTCCCTTTAAGGGCGGAGAGCCGCTTTTCGCCGGAAACGAAGGTCTCTCCCTTGAGCAGTTGAAGGCCGGTGGCGCCGATGGTGAAAGTGGTGCCGACGGGGATCTCGGTCTCTTTCGAAATGGGGACATCGTCTAGGCGGGTGCCGTTTTTACTGCCCAGATCCGTCAGCAGAACGCGATCGCCATCCAGGCGAACCTGGGCATGGTGCCCCGATACAGCGCCCTCTTTCAGAACGATGCTGCAATCGTCTCGGCGGCCGACCACCAGGGGGCTCGTCCCGATGGGATAGGTTTTCCCATAGAGATCACCGGAGACCACCAACAGTTTGAAAATGGGCGTATCCACAGGATCGTGCGGGAGATCGAGCAGTTCGGTCGCATCGATATCCGCTGCATCGATGGCGACTGTGGCATCCATTTCCATCTCACGGGTATTGTCTTCCGCCGCAGGATCGCTTTCCGCTTCGTCGATGAGGGCGGCAATATCATCCAGCGACATCACGCGAGTTTGTTGCGGATCCACGGGCTTCTCCGTCGCCGCTGCCACGGGGGCCTCCATCTTCACCGTGAAAGCGGTGGCGCCGACCAGAATGGTATCGCCCTCTGCGAGCGAGGTCTCCGTTTGGATGCGTTGACCGTTGACATATACGCCGTTGCGGCTGCCCGCGTCCTCGATGGAGAGACGGTTGGCTGCCGGATCGCAGTGCAAATGGGCGTGCACTCGTGAGGCATTCTCATCCGCAATCCGGATATCTGCGGCGTCCCCCCTCCCGAGGCTGTAAGTTGCTTGGTCGAGGGCCAAGCTTTCTGAGTCTCCATCTGGGTTCTGCCATGTGAGTTTCACGATACACCTTCCTCGCAGTTAGGACCTTTGGTTTGCCAACGCCTGGTTGAGGCGCTTCAGCAGCCGTTGTGCCCTTTTAAAGCGGATATCCTGGGTATCAGCGATCAGTCGGGTGATCGCCTCCAGGTACGCTGTCGTCTGTTGATAGTCCTTGAGTTTGAGCGATTTCTTGTAGGCGAAGAGCAACCCATTATACGCCGTATCCAACTCTTGACGCGCCGTTTCGAACTGTCGCTGCGCATCAGCCAAAAAGGGGGGCACCGGTGTGCAAACTTCACCCAATTCGATGGCCTTTGCGAAGTAGGTCATTGCCCGGAAGAGATTGCCGTCATCGACAGCTTTCTTCGTATAGCGTTCCCGCCCCAGGGCGAGGAGGCGTTCACCCTCAGCAGAGTTACAGGCGATCTCCGGCAGCAGGCGCACCGATACGTTGCGCACGGCCCACGTCTCTTGCGCGGGCGGGTTGCGCAGGTGATCGAACTCGATGCGGTTCGTTTCCCCTTTGGCAATCAGCCCCCTGGGAAGGGACAACTCCTGTGCGCTGCCCCACTTCTCTGCGATGGGGGCGCTGCCGAGCACCTCTCCGTTTAATCGAATCTGGACCTCAGCCGCATCGTTGATGCCACCGGGCGTGTACACCAGCACCACTCGACGGGTGTTCGGCTCAAATTCGAAAATCACCTTGTCTGGGTGGCTCCGATCCCGTTGACGGGTAAAACCATAGACATCTGGTGCCGGCAAGGCGATCGGCACCTGGGAGAGATCTTGGGCGGCATTCGGTGGAACGCCCCCCTGCGTCGAGACGCTATCTGGCAATACCATTTTAATCAGGCTCAGGCAGAGAAGCAGGCCGGCCACGCCGCCCCCGGCGAACAGCAAGCGCTGGCGGCGTCCGGCCGGCGGCCGCCAGCGGAGAAGTTGCAGGAGGCGTTCGCCCAACGCCAATTTTTGCGGGCCGGCGGCAATGCGTGCAGGCTGTTTGACATCGGGATGTGTCGGATCAGATGGCAGATCTTCGTGAAAACGAAGCGCCATCCGCCCCAACCGAAAGGAGCTGCCGTCATGCAGGGCGACGGTCTCGCCAGGCACCAGTGCCTGCCCATTGACAACGGTTTTATTGGTGCTGCCAAGATCTTCCAGTAAATATTGCCCCTGGCTGTAGGTGATGCTGGCGTGGCGTGATGAAACGGTCGACTGGGCGATGACGACGTCGTTATGCTGGGGATGGCGTCCCAGCGTGATGCGCCGCCGATTCAGGCGAATGCGCTCACCTGCCCGTTCACCGGAAAGAATTTCAATGGTGTAATCGATGACCATGCTCTCTCCCGCTCGCTTCGAAAATGGTCAATTGCTGCCCGATTTCACAGCCCAGACGATCCAGGCGCCCGGCCGGCAGTTCCAAGACGCTGTGTGAACCTGGCGGCCCCAGCACCATACGATAGGGTTTTACGCACCTGCGCTGCCCCTTGACACGCAAGTCGCGGTCGAGGAACAGCAGGTCGATACTGAAGCGCATGAAGCAGGTGTGCACCGATCCACAGGGAGATATCCACAGCGCCTCCTGGTCTGCCAGACCGCGTTTGCCCATGAGACCGCGCGCACGCCTTAGAAAGGTGTCCGCCACCATCGCCCGCGGGGCCACCAGTTTTCCGGTATCCTGGTTACGGAAACACACCTGCCGCATCACATCCCCTCCACGACGAATTTGAGGATGATGGGAACCAGAATCACGATGAATACTGCCGGAAAGATGAAGAATAGAAGTGGAAACAGCATCTTTACCGGCGCTTCCTGAGCCGCTTTTTCCGCGCGTTGAAATCGTTCGGTCCGCCGAATATCGGATTGGGTGCGCAACGCCTCTCCCAGGGGGGCACCCAGCTTGTCGGCCTGAATAAGCGCAGAGGTAAAGGCACGGATCTCGTACATATCGGTCCGCTGCGCGAGCCCCGCCAGCGCATCACGCCGTGATACGCCCAGGCGCAGATCCTGAAGCATTCGATCCAACTCGTCCCGCAGCGGCGTCTTGGGGCCTTTTTGGACAACTTTTTCTAAGGCGGCGGTAAAATTGAGACCCGCCTCCACCGAGAGGGTAAGCAGGTCCATGCAGAATGGCAAGGCGTTGAAGAGTTGGCGCTTGCGGGTGACGATGGTCTGGTTGAGTTTGATACTGGGCAGAAAAAAACCGCCAATCCCGAGGATGACGGGCATGATTGGGGTAAAATTCAAGCTCAGCGTCAACAGAAGACCCACCAGCACGCCAATCAAGGCGCAGAGCTCTTGAATGGCCAGGAACTCGACCGGTATCAGGTGCAGGGGATTGCCCGAAATGGTCAGTCGATCCCGGTATCGCCGATTAAGTCGATCCTGGTTCAGACGCTGGTTGTAGGCCGCCAACACCTGGATGACCGGTCGAAAGATGCGCCACAGCAGGGAAGCGCCCCGATCCGACGGTCGTACGTCGTCGACCATTCGCTGCAGCCGCACCTGAAAGAGGGCGTACACCAGGGCCGCTGCCGCCAAGCCAGTCAGTATCAGGATCAGCAATCGCATGGCCAATTCCTCAAGGGTTCACCGCTGCTGCATGGATGTTGAATCCGTTAGATCTCAATGTTGATCACCTTTCGAATGAGCAGGTAGCCCACGACCTGGAGAATCACCATGGCCACCAAGGAGATGTTGCCCACCAGCGTGGTAAACATCAGGCGCATGGTGATGGGATCCATGACGTACATAATACCGCCCAGAAAGGTGGGCAAAAGGCCGACAATTACGCCCTGGAGCTTCCCCTGGGAAGTGAGCGCCTTGGTTTTCCCCTCCAGCTTGTTGCGCTCCCGGATGACCTTGGCAATGGACTCGAAGATCTCCGCCAAGTTGCCGCCCTGCGCCAATACCACGTTGATGGCCGTGACCATGAGCTTAAGGTCTTCGTTGGGCACGCGTTTGACGAGATTTTCGAGCGCCGCCTCGATATTGACCCCAACCCGGTATTCCCGCATCACCAGGCCGAACTCCTGGGAAATGGGCGGCCCCGTCTCCACTTCGAGTGTCTCCAGTGACTGGATGAGGTTCTGCCCAGACCGCAGGGCGTTTGACAGCACGGTCAGACCATCCACCAATTGTTGGGCGAACTGCTCCAATCGTTTTTGGCGGGCGCGCCAGATCAACACCCGCGGGATGCTGAATCCAATGCCGGTCAATAGAGCGATGGTAATCGGGTTGCGGGTCAGCGCGACCGCCACCAGCAGGAAGAAAAGGGTGATGATGATGTTGAGAAAAAAGAGCCGCCGGGGGTCTTGGAAGATGAACATGGCCGAGAGTGAGCGCGACACCGACGCCACGTACCGGTTTTCATAGGCCTCTAAAAGGTCCTGGGCAATGGCCGTAAGCCACCCAACCGCCACGGCCGACGCCGCAAAGGTCAATCCGTAGATGCCGATAAAATAGATGGTGTCCTGCATGCTGCCACGCCCCTGATACGGCCTGCCCGATCACTGCACAGGCATGTCACTCAATTGTGGAAAATATCCATGTTCATCTCGATGCCGCGTTGTTGCAGTTCATCATAAAATCTGGGAATCCATCCGGTGGCCATAAATCGGCCGCTGGTGTTGCCATCGTGGTCAAACCCTTCCTGCTTGAAGTAATAGATGTCCTGAAGCACCACCTTCCCCTCCTCGATGCCGGCCACTTCGGAAATGTGGGTGATCTTGCGGGTGCCGCAGCTAAACCGCGTTTGCTGAATGATGAAATCCACGCCAGCGGCGATCTGCTCCCGAATGGCCCTGCTGGGTAGATCTTCACCGGACATCATCACCATGGTTTCCAGCCGCGCGAGCATGTCCTCTGGAGAGTTTGCATGTCCGGTGGTCAGCGAGCCGTCGTGGCCCGTGTTCATGGCTTGAAGCATGTCCAACGACTCCCCGCCGCGACACTCGCCAACGATGATGCGATCGGGCCGCATGCGCAATGCGTTGCGCACCAAGTCCCGAATCGTGACAGCGCCTTTGCCCTCGATGTTCGGTGGCCGGCTCTCCATGCGCACCACATGTTCTTGGGGCAACTGCAGTTCGGCGGCATCTTCGATGGTTACAATGCGCTCGTGTTCCGGGATGTAGCCGCTGAGGATGTTGAGCGTCGTCGTCTTCCCCGAGCCGGTGCCGCCCGATATGACGATATTCTTGCGGTTCACCACACAGGATTCGATAAATGCCGCCATTGCCGAGGTCAGGGTATTGAATTGAATCAAGTCCCCGATCTCCAAGGGGGACGACGGAAACTTGCGGATGGTTACCGAAGGACCGTCCAGGGCCAGCGGGGGGATGATCACGTTGACGCGCGAACCATCCTTTAAGCGAGCGTCCACCATGGGGGAGCTTTCGTCGACGCGCCTCCCGATGGGACCGACGATACGGGTGATCACCCCCATGAGGGAGAGGTCGCTGCTGAAAATCTTGGGTGACAGGGCCAACCGTCCGCGGCGCTCCACGAAGATCTGGTCTTTCCGGTTCACCATGATTTCGGAGACCTCGGGATCGGCGATCAGGTCTTCGAGGGGGCCTAAGCCCAATGCCTCGTCCAGCACATCCTTGACGAATTCCGCCTCCGGCAGTCCGTCGGGGATCTGGCTGCGATAGTCGCTCATGATGCGCTGTAAGATCTCGTGGCACTGCTCCCGCAGCTTGCGATCGTCCACTTCTTTGAGATCGAGGCGGCGCAAGTCGATCATCTCCAGTAGCCGGCGGTGAACCCGGTTTCGCAGCTGGATCACCTGCGGTGTTTTCTGGCGCGACGGGTCCGTTTGATGGCCGGAAACGCCAGTGTCGGCGGGCGGTCGCGACCGAGCGGCGGGACCCCGAGATTGGCCGTTGGCCTGCACCAAGGTGAAAGCGCCGATTCGCAGGCCGACCTCAGGTGGCCAGACCACCTCCTCGCCCTTGGGCACCGGATGGCCACCCAGGCGACAGCCGTTGGTACTGTCGAGATCGCGGATCCACAGCTGATCCCCGGAATGACGTAGTGCCGCGTGCCGCTTGGATACGCTGATGTCGTCGAGAACCAGGTCATTGGCCGCCACACGGCCGATGGACAGACGGTTCTCTGTGAAGCGATGCGTCTCTGCGGCGGCGGTTCCTTTTTTTTGAATTTTTAGACGAAACATACGGGATTCACTCTTCTCGACGGCATTTTCGTATCAGCCATCAGCTGAGTTCCGTTGAAGTGCTGTGAACCTGGTCGCTGGCGCCTTCCTTCAGGGCCGTTGTCGCGCTTTGCTGCGCTCTCAGTCCATGATGCTGAACTTCAATTTCTCCGTCTCGGCGTCCGCCTTCTGGCGCATATTCTCTACCATGCGCAGTTGCTCTTCCGATCCGGCGCCCGTGACTCTGGGCGTCACGAAGATGAGCAGTTCACTCTCATCCTTTTGAAACCGGCGCGATTTGAACAATTCTCCCAGGATGGGGACATCACCCAGCACCGGTAGTTTATCCACTGCCTTGGCGTTGGTACTGCTCACCAGACCAGAGAGCACCAAGGTCTCACTGCTGTTCAAATTGATGGCCGTGTTGACGCGGCTGGTCTGAAAGTTGGGATTGCCGTCGACGAAATCGGAAATTTGACTGTTCTCCACCGTGATCTTGGTGGCAATGCGGTCATAGCGGTCGACCACGGGGGCAATTTTCAGAATCAGGCCGAACTCCTTGTACTGGACGGTGGTCGTGTTGGCGGTGACGATGGGGATGGCCACCTCGCCGCCGGCCAGAAATTCGGCCTCCTCACCACTGCGACAAACCAAGTTGGGTCTGGCCAAGATACGGGCCCGGCTGTTTTTCTTGAGCATGTTGATGGTGACCCCGTAGCTGGCCGACAGCGTATAGCCGCCCGAAAGCGCTTGAGAAACCGCGCCGAAGAGCCCGGAAGCGCTCGCGTCGCCGCCGATACTGAGGCTGTCGCCCCACTTGATGCCCGCTTCCGTAATGGCGGCCTTGTCGATCTCGATGAAATCGACGTTGACCATCACCATCTTCTCCATGGAGACCCCCACATTGACAAAGCTCTTCGCATCCGCGGTGAAAGCGGATGCGATGGTCTCCGCTTTGAGTTTGGCCGGTTCGTTGGGCACATCCCCTTCGAGGTGAATTTGGTTGCCGACGCGCACCGCGCGCACGTCTGTCAGTCCGGCCTTGTCCAACTCGTTGTTGATGGCGCTGACCGTGGTGCTCATCACGGCTGGACTGAGTTTGGCAAAATTGGTGACTTCAGGATAGAGCTGTGTCACGGTGGCGATCCGGGCCAGATCCTGCTTCCGTAACACTTGGCCTTCGATGATGACCCGTGATCCCAGAGTGCGGGAGCGAATCCCCTCCACCTCGCGTAGCAGATCCCGCACCTCGCCCAGAACCACTTGCGGGTCGCGCCGGATCACCTGGACTTGAATCGTCCGCTCCTTGCCATCCCGATCCCAGATGATGATGTCGGTCACCCCTTGGGCCACTGCGGTCACCAGCACCTGGCCTGACTTTTCGATGGCCTTGACATCCGCCACACGTGGGTCGCCCACAGCGACCCGGGTGGCCTTGGGAGCGGATATGGTTTTCTGCTGCCCAAGGGAGAGCATGATCTTCTCGGCGGTGGCGTCAGCGGCCCAGGTGAGTATGAGCAGGGCCGTTATGATTGACAGGTGCCATCGCAGAGCGTCGATGTGGGTCGTAGCAGTAAGCTTCATGGTGGTATCCTCCGGCGGGCTGGCAACTACTTGTTGGTGACCCGACCTTTTTTGATCACCTCTATCCGGTCCCGCTTGACCTGGATCTGTTTGCGGTATTCGGACTTGATGATGTCTTTGAATGTGACCTTAGGGATCTCTTTGAAGGTTTCGATATCTTCCGGATTCCGCAGTACCACCGCCAGATCCCCGCGTTTTTGGGCAAACACCAGGAGTTCCGCCTCTTCAAGGGTTACCAGGACGGTGAGGGTGTTGTAGCGTCCCCGTTCAGGCGGACCGCCGGCCAGTTGACCGCCCGTGGCCAGAATGGTGATATTCTGGAGCAGGGTGATGGTGGCCTCCTCGCCCGTTTCCTGACTGCGGACTGTGCTGAGGATGTCGACGTGGTCGTTGGGCTTGAGCAATCCGGACACACCGCTGACAGTGTCCACTGCAAACGAGAGCGCTCGCTCGCCCTTGGTCACCGTTGACGCCAAGCCTGTCGCCAAGGTGCCCTCGGTGCCGCCGCCGATATCGGTCCATAACAATGGATCGCCGCGTTTAAGGGGGAAATTGAGAACTTGCCCGACCACCAGATTGGCATCTTTGGGCGCGACCACGTTGCCATGAATATACTTCTCGGGAATGCTCCGCTTGGCCAGCATCTGAGCGGTCAACCGGGTACCGGCCGGAAGATCTCGGGTGATGGCCACCACCGCCACCATCTCCATCCCCCTGTAGAGATCGCGCTCCTTGACGCTGAGATACTGGTTCACCAGCAATACGGCGACGATCCCGGCGGTCAGGGCGCTGGCGATGGCGATCATTGCTTTTCGATTCATTGGGACCCCCGTACGGAATGACAGCCCTACCCGGATCGGGTGGTGCGGTCGATGATGGTGGTCAGCACGCGACCGTTGCGCTTGCTGCGGTGAATCTGAATCACGCACTCTCGATTGGCGCGGGTGAAGTAGATCGTACGGCCGTCGCTATGGGATGTGGCCGCTTCGATTTGGTGGCCCCGTATGCGCTTATTGCTTTGCCAACCGGCGGCCGGCATGCGATTGTTGAAGAAAAGCACGAGCTGCACTTCCGTTCCGCCCCCCTCGTAGATGGCCACCGAATCGCGGGTGCGGGCGTTGTGTTGTTCGAAGCTGAGCAGTCGCCGTGAGTTGGGGAAGCGCGGTATCGCTTCGATGTCACGGCCGCCGAGATCTTCGCCAGGCGCACCTTGAAAGGCGCCCAGATCGAAGTCACGCGTCGTCCAGAGGCTGAAGATGCGCGTCTCTTCGGCGCTGGGCGGTTTCATGGCCAGTACGATCCGGGCGGTTCCCATCTTCCCGAGATCGCCTCTCTCCAAAGCGTCCGCATAGGCATCGATGTAGGCGGCTTCGCCAAATAGCAGTGCTTCGTCATGGGGAACAAAGGCGCCCCACACGCCCCAGGCATCTCTTTCCATGCGGAACTGGCCATCCAGACATTGGATGAAATCGGTCAGCAGGCGGGCACTTTCGGCGATGTCGGCACGCCCGGGGGCCTCCGCCAGGGCGGCCAGACGATCCGGGGCGGCGGTGGCCACCTTCGGTGCCGGATAGCGCGCCGCATAAAAATCGAGCACCTGTCCAACCGCATCCCTGGATTTGCTGACCTTCATCCAGACCGTGTTTCCATTGACCACCGTCTTGCGAGTGCCCGAGCTCATTGCGTCCGAGAAATCGTAATCCGGCATCTCGGCCGTCCACTGCAGCAGACGTTCAAACACCTTGGCTTCCGCCGAACCCGGCCCCGACTGGAAGAGGAACACCACGCCGACCGCGATGAAGCACAAAGCCAAGATGGCTGCGATGGTTCGTTGTCGACGCATGCTGTCCTCCGTCGGCTAAAAGATATCGAAGATTCCGGTGATGCTGTCCCGGATCGCCCCCAGCAAATCGTGCACCTGGACCGCACACCCGTTCCAACTATTGCCGTCCACATAGTGGGACGCCGTGATGGCAAAGGATGCCTCGGTGGTAACGTCACTCAGGTTCAGGGGCCCCAATTGAATCGGCAGCTGGTAGGCCAAACTGCCCACAGTGGTTTGAGAACTGCTGTTATCGCCGAGCAGCGCGCCAAGACCGGCGACGATGAGATCGTTGAGGCCGCCCAGATCAAAATCGCTGCTTTGTTGGGTCCCCATGGTCAGCTCCAGCGACCCGCCCTGGACCGTATCCGTCAGACTGCTGGTGTGGGCACGGGGATCCCGACCACCAAAGCGGAAATGAAAGTTGTCGACCACACCTGTCTCGGCAGCTTGGGCATCATGGGTGCCGCGGGCCACTTGCCAGGCCGCTACACGCGCACCCACGAGAACCTTGGACTTCAGAATATAGAGATCCGATAGATAGAAGATCGCATAGAGAATCAACACCAGCAACGGCGCACAGATCGCGAACTCGACCATGGACTGGCCATCCTCCTGCCGGTAGATGGATCGAAGGAAGTCGAAAAAATTTTTCATGCCATCGCTCCCTGCGTCATCAATGGGATAAAAACAGCCCCAGTGCGTCTTCAAAGATTGGGTACTGGCCCAGAAACTGGGTGATATCCGTATTCAATTCATCCAGGTCCACCGGGACCAGGCGCACCCGCCAATCCTGATTGAACAGATCAGCACCGGTGGCGTTGTATACCTTTGCCTGCGCCACGGAGAGAGTTTGTCGTTCACCAGCGTCTCCGAGGATGATCGCTTGATTGGGCGATTCGTAATCGACGCCCGTATAGGTGACCTTGTCGCCCACCGCCATGGTGGAGAGGGCAAGGTATTCGGATCTCTCAAGCCAGTCGGGGTCGATCATCAGCGGGGTCGGCGGGTCCGGCGGCGCACCGACCGACACCGCTTCGGTACTGTCGAAAGTGCATTCACTCATGACCCACTCCGTTTTGAAGTACTCGATAATGGTGGTCTCCTGACCGGTGTTGGCATCCACAATTGTGCGGCTATCGGTCTGAAGCCTGTAAAAGGAGCACGCCCCCTGCGCCGTTGGAGAGGTCGTATCCGGGGGCTTCGTGCGTTGGGTGAATCCCAGGGCACCAAATTCCACTTGCGCGTCCTGAAAGCGGTTGTAGGTCCGTTCGCCCTCATCATCTTCCGGCGAGATACAGGCGGCATCCACGTTGGGTGCATCGATCTGGCAGCGGTAGCCGACAAAGGCGATATCCCGTCCGTCGTTATCCGCGCACTCCTGACAATCAGAGGTCTGCATCTCAATATTGACCGTGCTGCTGCCGCCGCATATGGAGCCATAGGCGGCATCCACCAGAAGTCCATAGACCGTCGATATGGGCGGCACCAGCGGTGCCAGATCGGGTGCGGTGGTCGGCGATGGGTACACGAGCCACAGGGTCCGAAATAGGTCTTTCAGCCTCGGCAGGATATTTGGTAAACCGACCGCGCTGGGCGGCATGCTGAGGGCACCCCCGTCCCAACAGAGAAAGTTTTCATACCCTGGCCCGCCGCCATCCTCCTTGGTCGGGTAGCACAGATCGCTGAACTCCCCTTCGATCACCGGCAATTCGAACGTGGCAGGTAGCAGCAGCGTTAGATCGGCTCCGTTGAGTTCGCCGATCTCCTGGGCATTGGCCAGCGCCATGACGGGCGGGAGATTCTGGATGGCACGCTCCGCGTCTGCGATAATGTCCATCAGGTCCCACAACGTTGCCAGCATCGTACCGCCTTGGTCATGGCTGCCGATGCGCTGGTTCAGCTGCGGATAAACGGAGAAGACGGAGCTGCTGACCCGATTGAGTCCCTGCAGCCAGATCGACCCCGCCGCCGCAGTCGGCGGGAAGGCCGTCATGGCGGTGGCGATGCCATAGTTCACCCCCCACACAATGGGCAACATGTCGTTGCCTTTCTTGATGGCCTCCAGGAAGATGATAAAGGCGAGCACTTCGGTGAGCGAAACGTTCAGGATGCTGATGAGATTGAGGCCGCGGGCGATCCAGATCGCCCCGGAGATGGCGGCTGCGTCGGCGGCGTTCTGCAGTTCGATCTTCCGCGAGACCCGGTGGCCCACGTTGATGGTCAGACCGATGAGGCAGATCAAGGTGAAGAGGACCAAGACGACGAAGAGGATGGCCTGTCCGTCGGCACACCGCCAAAGGTCCGGGTGCCGTGATCGGCGGTGCATATGTCGTATCCACTTTAGCATCCACTACCTCGGTCGTAATCGAGTGCCCCTGCTCCGGTGCACGGGATCAGGTCTGGCAGCAATCGGGCGTCGCACGGAACTCACGCTCCCGGGTCAAGGTCATCCGGGCGCGGATGGGCAACGGGTAAAACGGGAAATCGCCTGGCAGCCGCGTCTTGAGCGCATCCCAGGGCTGATCGATCGTGGCGGCCGTACCGTCCAACACCGTGCTCAGGCCGGCCAGTTGACTCAGCGAGTTGATGTGATTGAGGAGGTCCTGCGGCAGGGTCCCCTCTGTGAAGATCTCGAAGAAAATCTTGTTCACCAGAGGAATCCGCATGGCGTAATAGTGAACGACGTTGGCGGTGATATCATCGCCGTTCTCTTCCACTTCCACGGTGGTGAGCAGATTCGACAGCCCCACCTTGACCGGAAACGCAACCATGTTGTTGGGACCGGGTGCCAGGGGCGCACAGGCGACCTCGGCCGCTGTTTGCGCAGAGGCGCCCACGATAGCGGCCCTCGCCGCGTAAAAGGCGGCATAATGAACCAGCTGGCGTGCATTGAAAAGCATGGTTGTCTGGAGGATCACCAGAAAGAAGAGCAGCAGGACCGGAAAAACGATGACAAACTCCACCATCGCTTGGCCGCCTTGTCCAGCGAGCGCTGGCAATCTCTTGCTGCGCGCGCCAAGGGCGCTTGCAAAGCGTGGTCTAGATCGGCCGGGTATGCGAGGATGGATTGCGAATGAGGCCCCCTTACTGGCGCGGTGAATGTCCGTACCTGCTATCCGAATGAAGGTTGAGCGTCGGGGAGATCGGAGCAGGGCAGCACGGCTGCCCTGCTCCAAATGCAAGCCAAACTTACGGTATGGGCAAGCTGATTACGTCGGTGATGAAGATATAGAGCTCGTTCAGCGGGGGAACCAGTAAACCGTTGAGGGCCAGCGCTCCGGCGAGAACCGCACCTGCGATGATGAGGTATTCCACCATCGCCTGTCCATCTTCATTGTGGATTCTCCCGATGCATCCATCCACCATTTATTCTCTCCCCCACCGAGCGTCTCACAGATCGACCCCTTGAGAATTACCACCTGACGTGTCCTGCGGCACCCTGATTGGGGTGAGTTTGGTGAACCTTCCCATCAACGGTTGACTGCGTGAACAAGCGATACTTCCCAACCCCGTCAAAGCCTAGAAGTCCTGATTATCAAAATTCTCGAGAGTAACTGTCTTGTCACGCTGGGCGTCCATGTCTCCCTGAAAAGAGGTGGTCTGTGCCGCTGTATCGCCGGACAATTGTCCACCGATGCTGGCCACGACAGACCGAATCTGCTTCCCAAACAGAGTGTATATGCTAATGGCGGCGATGGCGATAAGGGCGACCATGATAATATATTCGGTCATTCCCTGCCCTTTTTGGTTCATCCGTAAGCTCTGCCGAATTCGTTGGATAGCCATAAGAACCTCCCGTCCAATTTGTATAATTTCCGCATGGGTGTGTACCACATTGTGGTACCTTAACGTGCGCCCGCGACAACATACTGTCAAGCGTGGGCACCAAAAACGGGGGCGGTATTTTTCACGCCCATCGAGGGTGGTACGACCCGCCGCATCTTCTTGACACGATTGGGGAACGATCTACCTTAAATGTTATGGTAATCGCTCTGAGGGACGTTCGCGTGGACTGACTTGACACCACATCCCACCCCCCAATTGCAGGACGACAAATATACGGCATCGAATTCGCTGAAAGGAGCGCGCTCTTCCATCTGACTCAGCAGCTCAATTCAGGACCCATTCACAGCAGGCGACACCTCCTACTTGGGCCGCCTGGCAAATTGCTGGCGAGGTTGCCCCATGCGGCTTATTGACATTGCAGTGGCCACCCATCCCGGCAGACATCGCGAGGAGAACCAAGACTATGCCAGCTACAGCACCCTGGAGGATTCTACCACCGCGTCGCCCGATATGCTCTTGGCCGTGGCCGACGGAATGGGCGGCCATGCTGGCGGTGCCGTGGCCGCCAAAATGGCCGTTGAGGTATTGAAAGATGCCTATGCCCGCAGCGACGACACCATCGTCACGGAGCGTCTGCGCTGGGCGTTCGCGAAGGCGAATGCCGTCATGATCCGCCGCAGCGATCAAGACCCCGATCTCAAAGGGATGGGGACGACCCTGACGGCAGCGGTGATTCGCGAATCACAACTCTTCTACGCCCATGTGGGCGACAGCAGGGGGTACCTCTTTATGGATGGTCGCCTAAAGCAATTTACCGCCGATCACTCTCTCGTGGCCGACCTGGTGGAGCGGGGTCTGATCCGTCCGGAAGAAGCGGAGTCTCATCCGCAGGCCAATGTGATTACGCGCGCCATCGGACATAGCGCTGAGCTGGTTGTCGATAGCAGCGAACTCGCTGTGGATCCAGCGGCATCCTTCACCATCTTACTGTGCTCCGACGGTTTGTATAAGGAGGTCGATGAAGGCACCATGGCGACTGTTCTGAGCGACGAACCGGAACCGCAGGCGGCCAGCAGTAAACTCGTCGCGTTGGCCAACGATAGCGGGGGATCGGACAATATCACCGTCCTCATTGCACGTGTCGCGGGTTTGGCCAAAAAGGAGAGCTGGCTGACACGTTTGCGGGGTCATTGATGATTTCAAACTGGCTGTTTACGCCGACGGCAAATGCCTCTGCCGGCATGTCGGTTCAATATAATTCAACGCTCAGGCCGGCGGCTTGGCCATGGGCGATTGCAGATAGGATCAACAATTCAGCGCCAACGTGCGGATCCGCGACGTGCTCATCTCCTCATGCAGTACGGCTTGGATACCCACTCAACCACTTCGTTCAGCATATATTGCGTCGGTGACCTACCGCCGCCGCCGCTCGGGGACGATACCCACCGCCTCCCGGCGGCCGCCGCACCAAAACAAGCCAAATTTTAAGGAGAAACCGATTATGAATAGATATCTATCCGACGGTCCGTTACCCGGTAAAGGCAAGCGCAACGACTTTCAATGGCGTCATGCCTTGGCCGCCTCCTTTATGGCCACGATGCTGGCGCTCCCATCATCAGCATTGGCCGACTCCCCGGAACAGTCCATCTCAAGTACGGTCGAAAAGTTGTGCCCGGTCCTGGCCGGCATCAACAATTCGGGGGGGCTGACACTCGCCGAACGAGACGTTTTCTTCCGCTGTGGGGAAGTCAAAATTCAGGAGGGGCAGACCTTCGACGATCTGACGGATGAGCAACTCAACGCGCTGAACAACATGACCTCCACCCAAAACAGTGCCATCAACACCGCCACGGTGGAGATCGCCCGTCCACAGGCGACGGCCATCACCGGCCGACTGGCGGCATTGCGCGGCGGCGGCATCGGCGGCTTGGCCACCAACTTCGACCAAAAGGAATCGGAACCGATCTATTACGCTGGGCCGGTCACCAGCCTATCTGCCGGTGAAGGCGGCACCACAATGGGGGCGGACTTCGACCGCTTCGGCATTTTCCTGAACCTCAGCGGCGCAACGGGGAACAAAGACGACACCACCAACGAGGCCGGCTTCGACTTCAGCGCCGCCGGCATCATCGCCGGGGCCGACTATCGCCTGACGCCGGGATTTTTCCTGGGACTGGCGGTGGGCTACAACCAGCTTACCAGCGACATCGATGACGATGGCGGCGACGTGGACGTCAGCGGCTACGGTGTTTCCGTATACGGCACCTACTACATCGAGAACTTCTACTTGAACGGGATCGCCACCTACGGGCGCAAAGACTACGAGATTCAACGCAACGTCAATTACAGTGTCGCCCGCAATCCCAATGATCCGGCTATCGGCACTTCGCCGACAGCCACCGTGGATCAGGAATTTGATGGGGACACCGAAGCGGATGAATATGGTTTCACCGTCGGCGCAGGATACGACCTGTTTATGGGGGGGTTCACTGTCGGCCCCTATGCACGCCTCAGCTATTTCCGCACCGACATCGACGGTTATGATGAGAAGCTCAAAGGGGACAATACCGACGACGGCTTCGGCCTGGCACTCTCCATCGACGACGAGGAGATCGAATCGGTCAGCAGCACCATCGGCGCCCTGGCAAGTTATGCCATCGGCAGCCCCGTCGGTGTGTGGTCGCCCTATGTAAAATTGGACTGGCAGCACGAATACCAGGACGACGGCACCGAGCTGAAAGCCGGTTTCGTCAACGGCGGCACCGATCCGTCAGCGGTTGCCCAAAACAGTATCATCATCCCGCTGGACGACACCGACAGGGATTTCTTCAATCTCGGGGTGGGAGTTTCAGCGACTTTTCCCCGCGGGTTTTCCGCCTTCGTGGACTATGCCACGGTGCTGGCGCTGGATGATCTGACGGTCCACCAGCTCGTCGGCGGCCTGCGGATCGAACTATGAACCACTGGGGCC
>JAAUYD010045304.1_pt1 | contig 37454 bp, 28 predicted proteins | sample 7278101 | NCBI WGS metagenome assembly JAAUYD01 (sample SAMN14350128, study PRJNA611818) | marine sediment metagenome | isolation source: surface marine sediment (0.6m) | place: French Polynesia: Moorea | collected 2018-08
CGCTTTGCGGGGGGAACTTATCATGTTGATGTAGGTAGTGATCAACTGGCCCGTGGCCGAGCCGGTCAACAGCCGCAACAAGGGCGGTACGTCGGAGAGCTTTTCGACCACTTTCTCCAGGCCCATTACGGCCACGTGAACATCAGGGACGGTGGTGCACATCCGACCGTTGCCCTCGTTCTCCACCAGGAGCAGGGTACCGGTCTCGGCGATAGCGAAGTTCACGCCCGACAGCCCCACCTTGGCATCGGCGAAACGCTCCCGCAGCGTCCGTCGGGCAATGGCGGTCAGCTCTTCCACATCCTCGGTATAGGGGGTGCCGGTAAGCTTCTCATGAAAGATGGCGGCCACTTCGTCTTTGTTCTTGTGGATGGCCGGCACGATGATGTGGGAGGGTGTTTCGTGGTTGAGCTGGATAATAAACTCGCCCAGATCGGTCTCCACCCCCTCTAAGCCGTGCGCTTCCAAAAACCGGTTCAGATGCATCTCCTCGGAGACCATGGATTTCCCCTTGACCACCGCTGAGGCCTCATGACGGCGCATGATCTCCAAAATGATGTGGTTGGCCTGGGATGTATCCTCGGCCCAGTGGACGTGAATGCCGTTTGCCGTGCACTTCGCTTCGAGCTGTTCCAGCAGCTGGGGCAGCTTTTTCAGGGCTCGGCGCTTGATGGCATTGCCGGCGGCCCGCAGCTGTTGCAATTGGTCGCTGTCGGGAAAAATGGCGCGGCGCTTCTCGACCAGGATATCCATGGCATTGCGCAGATTCTTGCGCAACTGACCATCGTTGAGTGCGGTGTCGATGTTGCTATCGAAATCAAAGGAGGTCTTACTGCCCATTGGTTCTCTCCCAAAGGAATTCGGCCAGGTGCTTGCCGTCGATGGCCAGTTGGCCATGCGCCATGGCACCTGCGATATTCATCAGACAACCACAGTCACCGGCCAGAAGGGTCGAGGCGCCACTGCGGCGGATATCGTCGACTTTGTCCTTGACCATGGCCGCTGAAATCGCCGCCTGTTTTATGGCGAAGGTGCCACCGAACCCGCAGCATTCCGTCTCGCGCTCCAGTTCCACCAGAGTCACCTTGGACAGCTGCCCGATCAAGGCTTTGGCATATTGGACGACGTTCATCTCACGCAGGGCGTGGCATGAGCTGTGCCAGGTAACCGTTGTCGGAGCGCCCCGATCATCGAGCCGGACGTTCAGAACCGTGGCCAGGTATTCGAAGAGGTCGAATATACGACTGGCGAAATCGCGGGCGGCCGCTTCCTCTTTCGTACCAGCAAAGAGCTCGGGGTAGTGGTGCTTCATCATACCGGCACAGGATCCAGATGGCACCACGATGGGGTATGGCTTCGAAAATACATGGATCTGCTTGCGGGCCACAGTGCGGGCCTGTTGGATAAACCCAGAATTGAAGGCCGGCTGGCCGCAGCAAGACTGGTCTGGAGGGAAGAGAATCTCCACTCCTTGGGATCGAAGCAGGTTGACGGCCGCCATCCCTGCGTCTGGATAGACAGCATCTATCAGGCAGGTGGCGAAAAAATAGACCTTGTTCGATGGGTCTGGAGACACCTTTCGTTGCATTTCGCACCCCTTCTTATGGTGCCGGTCGCTAGGTTGGTAATACGCCGGGAAGGCGCACAGGCCGCAGAGCGGTGGAGACAGAGCGACAACCTGAACGGTCCGCTCGACGCGTTCCAGGATGACGACGGAAGGAAATCTAGCGGACGCCGCCTGCCCTGCGAATGAAGCTGCGGTTAAAACCGCCAGTTAAACTCCCGCCGTACGAACCTCCGCCGCTTGCTTGGGCGGTGGATCCGCCACTACATAGAGCCCCTGGATCGAGGGACGCGAAAGACTGCTGCCTGGGCAGCCGGACGGCGGCGTTACAAAGCGGGACGTGGTCTTTGCCGATGAGATCACCGATGCGAGGGAACAGGATGCAAAAGTGGTCTTTGGTTATTTGGTTAGACCATTCATACGAAACTTCTACTAGGTACCCCGCATAGTGTCAAGCAAAATTCCGCAACACTCTGTTAGTGAAAAACAGGCCGTTTTCATTATGACCCTTCCCGATAACCTCTCGGCCAGCAATACTCTCTAAAGTTACTTGGCAAAGTGGAGCGTAATGGTCTACTACCGGGTACCCTCTCCGAATGGATACTGTCTGCAATCATGAACATAGGGCCTGGGTGCGGGCCGTTGGATGCGGGGACGATATTGGTACTACCATTTTTTATTTTTTCCAGAAAAGGCTAAAGAGAGCGAATAGTGTTCCTGGTTAAACCTTGACACAAATTTACGAATACCTTAACAATAGATCCTGAGCGAACCTGCGACTACGCCATGGACGACATGCGACTTGCGCTTCTCAAACGGGTCCGACACCCCATCTGACAAGTCGATTTCTCGCCGATCTGACGCAGTCTCCAAGGCATCTCAATCAACGGCCGTAATAACCCTTATGAGGCTGCACGAATGGTGCACAAACTCAAGCCCATCAAGCCCAAACGCATATCGGACCAGGTGTTCGAACAACTACGTGAACTGATCTTTCGTGGCGAATTCAAGCCCGGCGAGAAGATCATGACGGAGCGCGAGTTGTCTGATGCATTCGATGTGAGCCGAACTTCGGTGCGGGACGCCATCAACAAATTGGTGGTCATGGGGCTTTTGGAGCAGAAACAGGGCCAGGGCACCTTCGTGCGCTCTCCAGGGGGACGCGATCATGAGTTCATGGCCGAGGCGATGCGGTCCCAGAACGCCACCTTGTTGGATCTGCTGGAAGTGCGCATGGGATTGGAGTGCAACGCGGCCGCCTTGGCGGCCCAGCGGGCCGTGGAGCGCGACATTACCTTCATGGAGGACAGCCTGCGAGAGATCAATAGTGAGATGGCCGCCGGTCGTCTGGGGGCCAGCGCTGACACGAGCTTTCACATGGCCATCGCCTACGCCACCCACAACCCGCTTCAAGTTTACCTCATGAAGCGTTTTTACGATTTCCTTTTTTACGGCATCGAAGAGAACCTCATCAAATTGTACGAAAAGGTGGACCAGATGAAGCGCATCAGCGATCAGCACCAGGCGATTGTCGATGCCATCAAAGACCGCGATCCCAACGCTGCCTATTTGGCCACCAAAAAGCATATCGAGTACGTGATGCAGCGGGTGGGTGAGCAGAAACGAGATGCCCGTGAGATGCGGGAGGTGCTGGAGGGCTATAGGGACCTTATGTGAGGATCTGGCAACGGACGTGACACGTGAAAGGCCGCCCCGAGGGGCGGCCTTTTTGGTTCAGGTGGTCCTTTTGGCGTGCCGCGTCGGAGCTTCGTCGCAGCAACTCATGGATCTGCGGACCGATCCGGAGGGGATCTCGCAGCGGGCGCCAATCAGCGTCGCACCGCGCGGCAGTCGTGATCAGAGGAGCTTGGCAAAAAAATCGTTGCCCTTGTCGTCCACCAGAATGAAGGCGGGGAAATCCACCACCGTGATCTGATAGATCGCCTCCATCCCCAGTTCGGGATACTCCAGCACCTCGACCTCTGTAATGCAGTCGCGCCCCAACCGGGCGGCCGGCCCCCCGATGGAGCCCAAGTAGAAGCCACCGTGGCGTTTGCAGGAGTCGGTGACGAGGGCGGACCGGTTGCCCTTGGCCAGCATCACCATGGAGGCCCCTTCCGCCTGAAAGAGCGGCACGTAGGGGTCCATCCGCCCGGCGGTAGTGGGTCCGAAGGCGCCAGAGGCGCGCCCGTCGGGGGTCTTGGCCGGTCCGGCGTAGTAGATGATGTGGTCCTTGAGATACTGGGGCAGTCCCTCGCCGCGATCCAGACGCTCCTTGAGCTTGGCGTGGGCGATGTCGCGTCCAACGATGATCTTACCGCTGAGCAGCAAGCGTGTGGCCACGGGGTAGCGGCTCAGTTCGGCACGAATAGCGTCCATGGACTGGTTGAGATCGATATGCACGGCCTGTCCTTCATCTGCCGACGGGGTCGGCAGAAAACGCGCCGGATCGGTGTCCAGCGCTTCCAGGAAGATCCCTTCGGCCGTGATCTTGGCCTTGATGTTACGGTCGGCGCTGCAGCTCACGCCCATGCCGATGGGGCAGGAGGCGCCGTGGCGCGGCAGCCGCACCACCCGGACATCGTGACAAAAGGCCACTCCGCCGAACTGCGCGCCCAATCCGAGTTCGCGCGCCCGGCGGTGAAGCTCCGCCTCAAGTGCCAGGTCGCGGAAGCCGCGGCCATGATCGTTGCCGCTGGTGGGCAGGTGGTCCAAGTAGCCGGCCGAGGCCAGCTTGACGGTCTTGAGGTTGTACTCCGCTGAAGTCCCGCCGATGACGAACGCCAGGTGGTAGGGTGGGCAGGCCGCCGTACCGAGCGTCTTCATCTTGGCGGTGAGGAAATCCACCAGGGTATCGGGATTGAGGACCGCCTTCGTCTCCTGAAAGAGGTAGGTCTTGTTGGCGCTGCCGCCGCCTTTGGCGATGAAAAGGAAGCGGTAGGCATCCCCCGCTGTCGCATAGAGTTCCACCTGGGCCGGCAGGTTGCAGCCGGTGTTCTGCTCCTCGTAGAGCGTTAAGGGGGCGTTCTGCGAGTAGCGCAGGTTGCGCCGGGTGTAGGCATTGAACACCCCCCGGGAGAGGGCCGCCTCGTCGCTGAGACCGGACCCGCCGCCGGTCCACACCTGCTGCCCCTTTTTGCCCATAATAATGGCCGTCCCCGTATCCTGGCACATGGGGTACTCCATCTCGGCACTGATGACGGCGTTCTTGAGCATCTCCAACGCCACGTAGCGGTCGTTGTCCGTTGCCTCGGGATCATCGAGGATAGCGGCCAATTGCTCGAGATGGCGGGTGCGCAGGAGGTGGGACACGTCCTGGAACGCCTGCTCGGCCAGGAGGGTCAGCCCGGCCGAGTCGACCTTGAGCACGGGCGTGCCCTCGAACTCGGTTGTCGCGACGTGGTCGCGGGTCAGCAGACGGTAGGCGGTGTCCTCTTTCTCGATGGGCAACAATTCCTGGTAGGCAAAATCGGCCATGCTTTTCTCCTCCTCCCGGGTGGGGTGCGTTGGTGGATACCCCCGGCCGGCGCCGGCATGGGCATCGGCCGAGATGGCAACTTAAAAGGCGGCGGCCTGGCTGTCAAGGGGCGCGACCGCCATTGCAGGTTGATTCGTCAGATCGTCGCGTCGTCGATTCGGTGGGCGCATGCGGGGTGGTTCCAGGCGTTGGGCCGGGTGTCAACCGCGAGTGGCAAACGATTTACCGAATCAACGAATTCACGCGTTCACCCGCCCCTAAAGGGTGACCCCAAAACGCCCCACCGACATTTCCCTTGACAGAGGACACGTCACTTCCTAATCATACTCCAACAAATGCGGGAGTCCGGGCCGACCGGGCTGAGAGGGACCCTAGGCGACAGCGGCGGGTTCGACCGTTTGACCTGAACCGGATAATGCCGGCGGAGGGAAAGTGCAACGCCAACACGGAGCCGTTCCCACCGGGGAGCGGCTTTTTTCGTGGCCGCGCTCCTCTAATGCACCGCAGCGCAGCAACCATTCGCGGCGGTACAGCCCGACCTATCCTCTCACCAAGGAGTGCCGATGATGCCAACGCCCAGCTATAAGACCTTTTTGCTACCCCTCTGTTTTTTACTGCTGCTCACTGTACAGCGGCTGCCAGCCGCTCCGGTGGAATTGGTGGTCATGAGCCACGACAGCTTCAATGTGAACAAGCGGTTGGTGGCCGAATTCGAAACGGCCCACAATGCCAAAATCCGCTTTCTCAAGGCCGGGGATACCGGGGCCGCCCTCAACAAGGCGATTCTCAGTAAGAACAACCCGCTGGCAGACGTCTTCTACGGGGTAGACAACACCTTCTTGAGTCGCGCCCTCGCGGCCGACATCTTTCTGCCATACCCATCCCCCAAGCTGGACCACATCCCTGCAGCACTTCGTCTCGATCCCCAGCACCGACTGCTGCCCGTGGACTTCGGAGATGTCTGTCTCAACTACCACAAAGCCTGGTTCAAGGAGAGGGACCTGGCCCCGCCAAGTCGCCTCGAGGATCTCATCAAACCAGCCTACAAGGGTCTCACCGTGGTACAAAACCCCGCCACCTCCTCACCGGGGCTGGCGTTTCTACTGACCACCGTGGCCCACTTTGGCGATCCGAACTATCTGGAATTCTGGAAACAGCTGCGGGCCAACGACGTCCTGGTCACCGATGGATGGGAAAGCGCTTACTGGGGCCATTTCAGCGCCGCCTCCAAGGGTGACCGCCCCATCGTCGTCAGCTACGCATCGAGCCCCTCAGCAGAGGTTCACTTCGCCGAGACCCCCCTGACGGAGGCGCCCACGGCCGCCCTCATCGCCCCGGGCAGCGTTTTCCGCCAAATCGAGTTTGTGGGCATCCTCAAAGGAACCCAGCGCCGTCGACTGGCCGAGAAGTGGATCGACACCATGCTGGACCGTCCCTTTCAGGAGGAGATCCCCCTGACCATGTTCGTCTACCCCAGCAATGCCACCGCCCGCTTGCCGGAGGTGTTCGTCAAGCACAGCCAACTGGCCGATGCCCCCGTGGAGCTGAGCCCAGACGCGATCGCCAAGGGGCGCGAGGCCTGGATTGAAGCGTGGACCTCGGCGGTCCTGCGATGAAGGATCCGCTCTAATGCGGCCCGCGAAGGGGGCTGCCGCAGGGCAGTGGCGACGGTGGTTGGCGGTGCCGCCGTTGGCGTTCCTAGGGCTATTTTACTTCTATCCTCTGATGCGGATTTTGGGGGTGAGCCTGACAGGACCCGACGGTGCCCTGTGGGCGCCGCTGCAGCGCCTGATGGTGCAGGACTACTACTTAAGGGTTCTGGGATTCACCTGTGGTCAGGCCATTCTCTCCACCCTCATCACCCTGGCCGCGTCCCTGCCGGCAGCCTTTGTCTTCGCCCGCTTCAGCTTCCCCGCTAAAAAGCTGATCCTGGCACTGACCTCTATCCCGTTTGTCCTACCCACTGTGGTCGTGGCGGCGGCCTACGATGCCCTTTTGGGACCGCAGGGTGTGGTCAACGAGGGGCTCATGGCCCTCTTCGACCTGGCAACGGCACCGGTCCAGTTAAAACACCGCCTGACCTTGATCCTCTTGGCCCACCTTTTCTACAACTTTACCATCGGCCTGCGCATCATCGGTGGTTACTGGTCCCAGTTACCCGAGACCATGACGGCGTCCGCCACTACCTTGGGCGCCGCCCCCCTGCAGGTGTTCCGAACGATCACCCTGCCCATCCTCAAACCGGCCATCTGGAGCGCGGCGCTGCTGATCTTCATCTTCTGCTTTTCCAGCTTCGGTGTCATCCTAATCCTGGGCGGTCCCCGCATGGCCACGCTGGAAGTGGAGATCTATCGCCAGACCCTGCATCTGTTCAACCTGCCCATGGCCGCTGTCCTCTCACTGGTGCAGATCGCTTTCACCTTCACGGCCATGGGCGTATACACCCGTCTCCAGCGCCGGGCGGCGGTGGCCATCACCCCCTCATTGACGAAGAGAGCCGCCCCGCAGCCCGACGGTGTTGGCCAATGGATGTTGGTGGCGGGCACCCTCTTCGCTATGCTCGTTTATCTGGGAGCCCCGCTGCTGGCGCTTCTGCTGCGCTCCGTCATGACCACGCGTGGGCTGGCACTGACCTACTACCGTCAGCTGTTTCAGAACCCGGAGCAGTCCTTTTTCTTCGTGCCGCCCATCTCGGCCATCGGGAACTCCCTGTTTTTCGCCACGTCGACGCTGGTCCTGGCCGTGGTATTGGGTGTGACGGCGGCCGCCTATTTGGCTGGTCCACGCAGCCGCCTGAACGCCTTCCTGGACCCCCTCTTCATGCTGCCACTATCCACCTCCGCGGTGACACTGGGCTTCGGCTTTCTCATCGCCCTGGACCGACCGCCCCTCAATCTGCGCACCAGTCTTTGGCTGATCCCCTTGGCCCACACCCTGGTGGCCTTTCCCTTCGTGGTGCGCAGCGTGTTACCCGCCCTGCGCAGCATTCCCGCCAGCCTACGAGAGGCCGCGGCACTGCTGGGTGCATCGCCGAGCCAGGTTTGGCGAACGGTGGACGTGCCCATCATGGGGCGCGCCCTTGCGGTAGGCGCCGTCTTCGCCTTCACCATCAGCTTGGGAGAGTTCGGCGCCACCGCCTTCACCGCCCAGCCGCAGCGCACCACCATTCCGCTGGCCATATATCGCTTTCTGGGGCAGCCCGGGGCCCTCAATTATGGCCAGGCCATGGCCATGAGCAGCCTGTTGATGCTGGTCACGGCCTGCGGCTTTCTGGCCCTGGAGCGCCTGGGCGATACGGCGGGCAGGGAGTTCTAACATGGACCGACTCGAGCTGCAGGGCGTGGCCAAACGCTTCGGCGACCTCTGGGTGGTAGACGGCGTCGACCTGACGCTGGCCGAAGGCGAGATTGTCGCACTCCTGGGCCCCTCTGGCTGTGGCAAGACCAGCCTCCTGCGCCTCATCGCCGGCCTGAGCCGGCCGGACCGCGGCCGGATCCGTTTTGGCGGCCGGGACCTCGCCGCGGTGCCGCCCCATAGGCGTGGCTTCCGAATGATGTTTCAGGAGTTCGCCCTGTTTCCCCACCGCAATGTGGCCCGCAATGTGGCCTATGGTCTGGAGATCGAAAAACGCCCCCCGGAGGCGGTTCAACGACGGGTGGGGGAGATGCTGGCCTTGGTGGGACTGTCGGGCTACGAGGAGCGCGACGTGGAAGCGCTCTCGGGAGGGGAGCGTCAGCGGGTGGCCTTGGCCCGCAGCCTGGCAGCGGAGCCGCGCCTGCTCATGCTCGATGAACCGCTGGCGGCCCTGGACCGAACCTTGCGCCAGCGGCTGCTGCTTGATCTGGTGCAGATTCTGCGCCGCATTCGGGTAACGACCCTCTTCGTCACCCATGACCAGAAAGAGGCCTTCGGTGTGGCGGACCGCATTGCCGTGATGCAGTCGGGCCGCATCCTGCAGATCGACGCGCCGGAGGCCCTCTACAGGAGACCCCGATCGGCGGCGGTGGCCCGCTTTCTGGGTTTCAGCAACCTGATACCCGGTGAAGCCACTGCATCGGACAGTGTCCGAACCCCCCTGGGGGAGTTTCCCGTCGATGGTCCGCACAGCGCAGCGCCAGGCCCCGTCATTCTGCTGGTGCGACCAGAGGCGGCCACGATCGCACCGTCACATCTCCCGACACCATCCGTCCGTGTGGCGGGCCGGGTCACCGCCAGCCTGTTCCAAGGTGACACCTATCGTGTGGCCGTCCTGACACAATCCGGCGTCTCCCTGAGTGTCATCCTTGCCGCCAGGCCGACACCGCCCGCCGTCGGCGAGTCGATCCATCTGGAACTGGATCCCCGAGCGGCGGTCCTCCTCCCCGCTGAGGATCCGCTGTGAAGATCGATCAGTGGCCGTCTGATGATATTGGGATGTGGTTCGAGGCGATGGTCAGCGCCGCTGACTGCCTGCCCCCGCGGCCAGATGGATGCAGTCGCGCCCGCGCGCCGGCAGGGTGCCCAGTGGTGAGGCGCTATCCGGCCGCCGGGATGCGGTTCGATCGGGATGGCGTTTCGTGATGGGTGACGCAGCGGCAGCCACGGGCGGCCCCTGGAGGAGGGCTTCGATCTGGGCATCCTTTTGGGTCCACAACCCATTTAGCCACGTCTGAAAACGGCGCCGGAATGCCCGATCGCCGAAGTAGTCGCCGCGCAGGTCCGACCCAATGGGTAGGGTGCGCACGCGGACCTGGACCTCCGGAACCTGCCCGCACATGAAGGCCCAGAAATTCTGCACCCCTTGGGGGTAAACGATGGTGACGTCGAGGAGTTGATCGAGGCGCTGACCCATGGCGGAAATGGCGAAGGCGATACCACCGGCCTTGGTGCGCAGCAGGTGGGTGTAGGGAGATCGCTGGCGCGAATGCTTCTCCTTGGTGAAGCGCGTGCCCTCGACAAAATTCATGATGGAGACGGGAATCGTCTTGAATTTCTCACATGCACGCCGGGTGATCTCCAGGTCGCGACCCGCCAGGTGAGGATGTTTCTTCAGAAACGCCCTGGAGTAGCGCTTCATGAAGGGGAAGTCCAGGGCCCACCAGGCCAGCCCCATGATGGGAAACCAGAAAAGCTCTTTCTTGAGGAAAAATTTGAGGAAGGGAATCCGCCCGTGAAAGACCCGTTGGAGGACCAGGATATCGACCCAGCTCTGGTGGTTGGCCACCACCATGTACCACCCATGGGGGGAAAGATGCTCCAATCCGCGCACCTCCCAGCGGGTGGTGCTGGTCAGCCGCTGATTGAGATTGTTGAGTTCGATCCAGCGCAGGGCCGTTCCGTCGAGAATACGGGTACACAGCCGGCGCCACGATTCAATGGGGATCAGCGCCTTGAGCAGGGCGAAGAGGAAGAGGGGGACACACCAGAAAAGGGTGTTGACGAGATATCCCAGAAAGGAGAGGGTTCCCCGCAGGGGACCGGGCAGCCAATGAAAAAGCATTCGTGCCTCCAGCTTCGATCACATGGCCTTAGGGTCCGTCGATCACGGGCGACGGGCCGGCATTGCAACGATGCCGCAATGTTTAGGCAACGCCGCAGACATTGGCAATCTTTCGACAGATGACTGACAAAAGTTTTACAATCTCGGTGGCGCCGCGACCTGGCTCACCGGTGTGAGCTCAGACGGGAGCGCGTGGGATCGAGCCGCAGCGTACGGCCGTCGCTGATGAAGCGGATGGCGCCATCCAGGTCGGTGCGCCAGAGGCGGGCCCCTTGTCGGCGGTAGCGCTCAGCCACCTCTGGGTGGGGGAAGCGATAGGGATTCTGCCAGCCAACGGAGAAGACCACCTCCCGGGGTGCCACGGCGGCTACCCAGTCGGAGCTGCTGGAGGATCGGCTGCCATGATGCGGGGCGTAGAGGACGGTGGCGGCGAGGGCTGCAGCGGGAAGGCGATCGATCAGCTCCCTTTCGGCCCGCTGGCCCAGATCACCTGGCCAGAGAAAGCTGTGTTCCCCGTGGGTCAATTTCAAGACCAAAGAATTGTCATTGGTCCTTCGCCGAACCTGATGGCGAGCATAAAACCGGGGCGGATGGAGCAGCTCGAGGTCGGTTTCACCCAGGCGCAAGTGCCGCGGCAGCGCTTCAAAGGAGGGGCTCGGGATACCCTCCTGTGCGATCCGCCGACACAATTCCGCGAATCCAGCCGTTTGGGGCGCATCGAGATTGCGCCAGAGTTGACCGACATTAAAATGCCGTAACAGATAGAGCAGCCCATTGAGATGGTCGCTGTTGGGGTGTGTCAAGATCATCAAGTCGATCGTACGGATCTTCTTGCGGCCCAATAGGGGCGTCAGGACACGGCGGCCCACATCGAAGCTCCGATTGTCGGAAAATCCGCCGCCGTCGATGAGAAGGGTCTTCCCGCCCGGCAGTTCCACAAGACTGCTGCCCCCCTGCCCCACATCAACGGCGGTGATCCGCAGATGGGGGTGGTAATGGCGGGTATAGGTCCAGTAGGCGATATCCCCCCCCAAAAGGACTCCCAAGCAGGCGATGGCCACTTTCGCCCGCAGCGATCGAAAGGCGCAGGGCAGGAGGATCAGTAGCGTATAGAGGAGCAGCAGTTCAAATCCGCTGGGGGTGATGGTGTCCAGGGCCGCCCAGTCAAAACCGGCCAGCAGGTTCACCATGAGATCCACTGCGCTCAGGTGGTGGGCGCACCAGATTAGCAGCGGTACCGCACCGGGCAGGTTGCAGAGAGAGAGGAGAAGCCCTATCAGGCCAACGGGCAGGATTAAAAAACTCACCCATGGCACGAGGATCAGGTTGGCCGGCAGCGCCACGAGGGACAGTAGATTGAAGTAGTGCGCCACCAAAGGGGCCGTCCCCACATATGCCAGGGCAGAGACAAGGGCCAGTAGCCGCAGGCGGTGTCGCAGCCCAAAGGGACCCGGCCGCCCCCGCCGCCACCAGTCACCGCTGCATTTCAGACCATACAAAATGGCGGCCACCGCACCAAAGGAGAGTTGAAAGGAGATGGAGAACAGCGCCGGCGGATGGCAGAAGAGGATCACCATAGCGGCCAAGCAGAGCGTATTGGAGCTGTCGCTGCGACGCTGAATCAGAATCGCCGCCATGAGGATGGCCATCATCATCGCTGCCCGCTGGGTGGACACAGGCAGACCCGCCAAGAGCGCATAGCCCACCACCGGCACAACGGCCAGCGCGGCGGCGGTGCGCCCCACCCATCCCCGCCAGCGAAGGGGCGGCACGAGGGAGAGCAACGCATTGAAGATTACGAAGGAGAAGGCACCCACCGCCCCCAGATGGAGACCGGAGATGGCCAGCAGGTGGGCGACCCCGGAACGGTTGTAGGGGTCCCGCATCTCTGTGGTCAGGCCGTGGCGCCGGCCCATGAGCAGAGTTTCCAGCAGCGGTGTCACGGCATCGCGTTGACTGGTTGCGCCGGCGCTGCGCACCAGATCGGCAAATCGATCCAGGCGGTACTGCAGTAAGTTCTTCCACCAACCCGGGGCTTCGGCCGGGGTGAGGACCGTTAAGGTGTGGCGACGGGCGTAGGCACTCACCAGCAATCCCTGAAAGGCCATATAGCGCGCATAATCGAAGCCTCCCGGATTGGAAAAGCTGCGAATACGCCGCAGGCGACCGGCAAACCGAATCTGATCGCCGCGTTGCAGCCCCCCCTCGTCGACCGACCAGGTAAGGCGCAAATCGCCCTGGACCGTTCGGACCTTCTCAGAGGAGGGCGCAGAAAGCGTATGGACTTGGATTCGGGCGCGGTAGCGATGTCCGGATAGGCGGGGTTGTTCCACCACCAATCCGGTCACGGTGCGGACGCCGCCGTCGGCGTAGAGGGCGATATGGTCGGATGGCGGATGCGGGTTCAGCCAAGGCTGGATCGCCAGATACCCGGTGGCGAGCCAAAGCAGCAGTGGACTGAAGCGTGCCGGTCGCTGTCGATGCAGGCAGCCTGCCGTCCACACCAGGGTCGTCAAACACAAGAGCAGGCCTGCCCACCGATGGCCGGGCCAGGCAGCTCCCGCAGCCAGACCGAGGAGAAGGGCCGGCACCAGCGCGATGAGGGGGCGATGGCGGAAGGTCTCACCATGCCCGGTGAGCGGCCCAGGCCACATTGGGAGCGAAGGGTCGCCGGCCGCCATCAGATCACCCCCTGCGGCCCATCAAGATGACGGCGATGGTGCGTTGACGGGGGCGGTTGTCGTGGTTGATGACCACCATCTGCTGCCAGGTGCCCAACGCAAAACGACCGTTGCGGATGGCCACATTCAATGAGGGCCCCAGCAAGGCGGCTTGAACATGGCTATGGCCGTTACCGTCGTGCCAGGCCAGCTCATGGGCGTAAGGTAGGTTTCGGGGGGCCAGACGATCGATGGCGGCTTTTAGGTCGGTGACCACACCGGGTTCGAATTCGATGGTGGTCAGGGAACCGGTCGACCCCACCACATTGGCCCACATCACACCGGTTTGGATCCCGGAGCGCTTCAGGAGTGCCTCCATAGGGCTGCTAAGATCCGCGATGTCGGGTCCGGTGTCCAGATCCACTTTGAGATCCTCGCCGTATTGAATCAGCGTCGAATGTGGCACGGGGCCTCCCTTCTTTGAAGGTCGATGTCGAGGTGGCGAACATTTCAATTGAACGGGCCCCGTTGGTGCGATGTGACCAGCCGCTGAGCCCTTATTGGAGCCCATGCCGCCAGTTCCACCACCCCTGGCGTTTCTTGAGCCGGATGCCCTGGGGAACCGGTTCGTGGAGGTGGGCGAAGATGCGGTATCCGGCTTTGCGCAGCTGGTGCTGGTGGGCGCTCAGATCCAACTCCCAGGTTGGGAAGAGCCAATGGCAGTCTCCATGGGTGGCCGTCCAAGCCGCCTCATCGCGGGGGCTGTAGAAGGGCTTGCCGGCTTCGAGGGCGTCGGGCAGAACCCGAGCGATACCCAGCGGCCAAAGCCCCCGCAGGACGATTCCCAAGGGCAGTGGGCTCTCGGCGGCCACCTGGAGATAGTCATGCTGTCCCAGTTCCGGACTGACGAAAGCGCCCTGGAAGCCCATCTGCCGCAGAGATTCCAGGGCAAACGGGTTGGCCAGGTTGCAGAAGGGGCCGGCCCAGATAGCGGTGGTGCGCTTTCTCGGGAGCAGGCCCAGCTGCCATGGCGCACCCAATACCAGCGCCGCCGGTCGGTTCAGGAGCGCCCGCTCGATCAGTTTGCGCCACTGCTGTTCCGATTCCGGCCAGATCACCGGCGGCAACCACCACCAGATCTCCCCACGCCGGCGTTGTCGCAGCAGTCCTTCGCTGAGCCATAGCCCGATACCGCCAGCGCTGCGCCGTTTCGGCGGCAACCGGTGGACCGGCAGCTCGAAGATGTGCCTGGACGCCTTAAGACGCCTGGGTCTGTGCAGTCGCTTCGAACGGCCGGTGGCAACCGCCGGGGGCGGGCCGAGTTGGGCGTCGAGTTGGCTCAGCTTCGCATCGAGGGCCTTTTCGCGGCGGTCTACGAGAAAAACCGGCGCCCCTTTCGGCGCCCGGCGGCCGGCGTGTCGCAGGTCCAGACGTCCCCGCTTGGGCACCCCGCGTTTGATCCGAATTCGGCGATGCCAGGGATCGTCTTCATAACCGACCCGCAATTGATCCCCCACCAAGAGTTCGAAGCGGGGGGCGAGAAAGGGCTGCGGCCCGCCACGAACCTTGCCGGCCAGGAGTCCCGAGCCGGTCTGGCGATCGGTGGCCGCGGGATTCTGGGGGCGTTGCGGCAAAAAGCGATAGTGGGTCCGGGTACGCCCCAAAGCCTGGTCGAGAAGTGCCAGCGCCGTCTTTTTTTGGTCTGGATCACGGCCGTGGTCCCGCAGCAGGCGATAGGCGGTCACGGTGTAGTAGACGTAGTGCGGGCCCTTTTTGCGACCTTCGATCTTCCAGGTAGTTACGTGCGGCACGCCCAAGAGAACCTTGACCAGCACGTCCAGACCCAGATCCTGGCAGGAGAAAAGACGCTGTCGCTGCTGGGACTGGCGGTAGAGCCGCCGGCAGGGTTGGACGCACCGTCCGCGCAGGCCGCTTCGGCCCCCCAGATAGCTGCTCCAATAACAGCGCCCCGAAACAGCGTAGCAGAGGGCCCCGTGAATGAAGGTTTCCAGGCTGAGGCCGGGCGGGCAATGGTCGGCCATCTGCTTGATCTCGTCGATGCTCAACTCACGGGGCAAAACGACGCGCGTCACGCCGAAGTGCGCCTGTATCACCCCCAAGGCGGCCGGAAAACTCACATTCGCCAGGGTGGAAAGGTGCAACTCCCCCTTGTAGCCCACCTGTCGGGCCAATCGGACGATGCCCAGATCCTGAACGATGAGGGCGTCCGGTTGCACCCGGCGGTTCAGTTCGTCAAGGAGAGTGGCGGCCGTCTCCACCTCGTCGCTCTTAAGCAGGGTGTTCAGCGTCACGTACACCCGCACCCCGCGCTGATGGGCGAGGTAGGTTAGTTGGGACAACTCCTCCAGTTGGAAATTCTTCGCCGCCATGCGGGCGGAAAACTGCTTGAGGCCGCAGTAGACTGCGTCAGCGCCAGCGGCGACGGCCGCCAGAAAAGCGGCCCGATTGCCGGCCGGTGCAAGAATTTCGGGGGCCGGTAGCGATTCCACTGCAGCGGCGTCGTTGGAAGAAGATGGGCCTGGTAGCATGGGGTGGTCGACCTCCTGCGGCATGCGATACACGGCACCTGCTTCATCCCTACCCGCATCCCCGTTCTAGGTCAAGCGGGGTAGGGCTTTACGGCCGCAGCGCCATTTGACTTTGAAGCCATCCTCATATAGGTTAGCAATTTGCGCAACGACCCCGTCACATCAATAGAGCCCGCTATGACCCAGCCACAATTGGTTCAAGCCATTGCCGCCAGGGAGAACCTCGAACGGATCCTCGAGAGTCTCAAAGAGGGGATCATCGCCCACGATTTACAGCGTCGCATTTTCTACTTCAATCAGGAGGCGGAGCGTATCACCGGGTATTCCCGCGAAGAAGTCCTTGGTCGCGATTGTCATGCGGTGTTCGAGGCGCCTTTCTGCAACGAACGCTGCAGCTTCTGTGACACGGGCAATCCGCCCAACTTTGACAGCACAGCCTATCCCCTCAATCTGATCTCCAAAAGCGGTGACAAGCGTCACGTAGAGTTGACGGCCACGATGATGTACCAGGCAGATGGGGAACGCATCGGGGTGTTGGTCAGCCTGCGCGATCTAACCGAACTGACCGAACTGCAGGCCCGCACCGAAACCCAATCCAGCTTCAGCAACATCATCGGCCGCAATAGCAAGATGCAGACGGTCTTCAAACAGATCCGAGACGTATCTGACTACGACTTTCCGGTTCACATTTCCGGCGAAACCGGCACCGGCAAAGAGTTGGTGGCGGCGGCCATTCACAACGAAAGCCGCCGCGCCGGCGCCCCTTTCGTCCCCATTAACTGCGGGGCGTTGCCCGACGGCCTCATCGAGAGCGAACTCTTCGGGCACGTCAAAGGGGCCTTTTCCGGGGCCATTCGAGACAAAAAAGGGCGCTTTGAACTGGCCCATAACGGTACTGTTTTTCTGGACGAGGTCGCCGATCTTAGCAAGCCCCTCCAGGTGAAGCTCTTGCGCTTCCTCCAGGAAGGTTCCTTCGAAAAGGTTGGCGGTGAGCGAACGGTGCATGTCAGCGTGCGCGTCATCAGCGCCACCAACAAGGACCTGAAACGAGAGGTACGCCAGCATCGATTTCGAGAAGACCTATACTATCGACTTAACGTCATCCCCGTCCACATTCCGCCCCTGCGGGAGCGCAAGACCGATATCCCCCTGCTCCTCAATCACTTCCTCGACCAATCCTACAACAAGGCCAATCCCGCCCCGAAACGCTTTACCGACGCCGCTTTGGCGCAGATGATGGATTATCCTTGGCCGGGCAATGTGCGCGAGTTGCAGAACGCCGTGCAGTTCTCCATCGTGCGCAGCAGCGGTCATCGCATCGACGTGAATGATCTCCCCTTGGAACTGCGCAACCTGACCTGTTATCCATCCCGGCGAGGCCCGGCGCGCAAACTGGATGCCGAACGGGTCAAAGCCGCACTGCGCGAAACGGCCGGCAACAAGGCCCGCGCTGCCAAGCAGCTGGGTGTCGGCCGGGCCACACTCTATCGCTTTCTCAACGACCACCCAGATCTTGGCAGCACGCACCTAACCGGCTAATCCCTTTTTGCACCCATTCCTCCCGGCGACACGCCGAACCGAAGCCCCCGGGGTATCTGAATAACGAACCCCCGTCGACGCTGGTCGACGGGGGTTCGTTTTTACTTAAGGTCAGAGGTGAGTGCCGGTCGGTCTACTCTTTGGGATGGCACTCAATACACCCCGTTGGGCCAGTGGCGGGCAGTTGGTCGGGCAGCTTGCCCAAGGTGCGCTCCAACTCGGCGTTGTTGGCCTTGATCTCCTTGTGGCAGCTGATGCACATGATGTGATAGGCCGTTTTATAGTATTGGTATGCTTCGATCTCTTCCCCCTCGGCAGCGGCTTTGATGGGGGACAGGATGGCATCGTGGCACCCCTCCGTGGAACAGCTCTGCACCTCCGTATCGTATTCCCACATGTGATGGCATTGATTGCAGGCGTAATCGAAATGGACGCCATGGGGGAAGCTGACGGGGGAGCGCTTGGGCTCCACACCTTCCGGGGGACCGATGATGATCTCGCCCAGCGGGACGGTCATCTCTTCAGCTTCGGAACCGATGGCGATGTTCAGACCGAATCCGGTGGCGGCGATGACGATCAGCATTACAAAGCCCATGCGACGATTCAGCATTCTCTCCCCCTTGAATACAAAGCGCGAAGATCTATTTATCAATATCGGAAGGTAGCGGCCCTTGGGCGCCTCGGGTTGGATGCCGTGCAGCGAGAGACGCCGCCGTGACCGAGACGGATGCGCGGTGAGCGCCCCGTCTCAAAATTTTCAGTGGCCTGATATAGTATGGATCCACCAAAGTTTCAATATCAAATTTGACCCGCTTCAACGCCGCGTTTTAGGGGCGTACGGCCCTGACGGCCCCGCAGGCGGAGGCTTCGCGAGACTCGCGGTTGAAGATGCGCTCGTGGGCCCCGGTGACCACGTAGGCCCCCTGGTTGTAACCCTTAATGAAGCTTTCTGAGCTCCAATACCACTGAGTCGAGCTCAGCGGGAAGAAGGGTTCGCTCTTGTATATCCCGGCCAGTTCGCCGGGCGCGGGCAGGCGCCAATCTCCGTAGCCGCCTGTGTTGAGGTTGCTGACATACGCAGCGGCACCAGCGTAATCGATGCAATAGCCCAGCATTTGCGTGGAATCGAGCAGGGTCCACACCTTTCCCGTACTTTTGTCCAGGACGGTTCCGTTGCCATTGCTGCGGTAGCGCTGGGCAACGCGGGCAATGAGACCCTGGTAGTGGGTCTCCAGATTGGCGATGCGCTGGGACTCCCGCTGCAGGCGTTGTATCTCGGCGGCTTGCCGAGCCTGGGCGGCCCTTCTGCTCTCATCGGCCTGTCGTTTGACATCCGCCCGACGCTTTTGATCGCTGAGGTTTTCCAAAAGCGCACGGGCCTCGACGATGTAGGGCGATTTGCCATTGCGGTCAACGAAAGTACGCACCTTTGCCACCCGGCGAGCGAGGCTGTTGCTGCGGTTCAGGGCATAGCGCTCAACCGTCTTCCAGGCCCGTTGCCGGTTGGCCCCTTTGTCCAGTGCGGCGATCTTGGTGGTGAGTGTCTCCTTGACCGTCGTGTCCGGATGGGTTTTGAGATAATCGCGGTACAATTTCTGAGCGGCCAGATAATCTTTGTCCAGTTCGGTGGCCTTTGTTTCCAGGTCGGCCAGATCGGCCTTGTCCCGCAAGCGTCGTTGAAGCTTTTCCACGTCGGGTACCCGCGGACTGCCACTGAACACGGCCAGATAGCTGTTGCACAACTGCTGGCAGTGGGGCCAGGTCTGCTCCGCGTCGCAGGTCTCGGCTTGACGTAAGAGAAAAGCGTAGAACTCCTCGCCCATTCCCGTAATCAAGTCCTCGACCGCCTGGCGGTGGATCCCTTCGGGAAACCGCGACAAATACGCCTGATAGGCCTCCAGCCGTTTACCGAAGTCGAGCTGCTCGGCATTCTTTAGCCGCTCGTAATAGGTATTGTCCAAGAGGATCTTGATCCCCCCGATCGCTTTGTTGACCTCCCCCTTGAACCGGCTGTCTGGATATTGGGTCAGGAAGCGGCTGTAGATCTCGATCGCCCTGCCTTCGTAGGTATCGTCCAAGGGCAGATTGCTCACATCCAAGGTAGCACGCTCAAAATCACGCTCTTCAATGGCCTGGCGCACGGCATCGAGCTTGGCGGTGGCGTCGGCGAGAAAGGGGCTCTCGGGACGACTCTCCAGGTAGGCCAGCAGCCGTTTTTCGTTCTTCTCCAGATCGATCTCCTCCGTCACGGCCCTGATGAGGTCGCGATATTCATTGGCCTGCCGTTTTTTGGCCATAAAGGACTTTCCCCAGAAGAAACCGACGGTACCCAAAAGGAGAACGCAGACAAGGATACTGGCAACGAGGGTGACACTTAGCTTGCGCCCCTTCTCAACGGGCGTGGGATGGACGACCCGTTCAAAGGGATATTTACCGGCGGCGGGCCGCGCGGCGGCAGTGCCCGCCGGAAGACCCTCGGGCGAGATGGCATCGGAAGTGGCTGGTACTGGGCCACTGGGAGCGGCTACCGGGCGTGGTCCACCATCCTGGCGGGGTGTTGGGTCCGCAGTGCCGTCCCCCTGCTCATCCTTGATCTTGAGGCTCTCCATGAGCACATGCATGAGGGGCTGTTGAATCTCATCGGCCACTTCGGGATCGGCATCGGCAATCTGTATGGCAACCTGTTCCCAGCTGATAATTCGATAGGCTGCCTCGCGGCCCTTGATCCCGCGGGTCTCAGCGGCAATGAGGTTCCCCTCACGGACATGGAGCACGCCGCTGCGCTGTCCCGAGAACACCTTCAAGGCAAAGGTGGCGCCCTCCATTTCGGACATCTGGAGAAAGGAGGGCAGACTGATACCCTGAAGCCGACCGCCAACACCATCGCCCGCCAACTCTAAGGCGGACAGGCTGAGCGCCTTGTTGAGGAGTTGTCGTAGGTTCTCCTCATCAGCGGCACCCAGGCCGGCTGCACTGTAACCGAGATGCACTTCGATATGGCCGGCCTTGCGGTGCCAGGGCCACAAGGCGCCGTAAAGCTCCCCGTGCTCCAAAGGCTTCAGAAAAAAAACCTGCTCTTTTTTCACCCCGTCAAGATGCTTGACAGATGGACGCCGCCGCATCTTCAGCGAGAGCGATCTCCCCGATGACTTGGCCGGCAAGCCAAAGAAACCCTTGAAGATATTTTCAAGAGTGGCCAGATCGCGGCCGATGGAGGTCGCCTGGTAGAGGCTGCGCGGATCTTCATAGAAGCGCTTCTCTAAATTCGGCAGGGCATCCAACTGCCGCGCAAGATCCAAAAACCCGGTGAGGATGGGCTTGTTGTTGCGCAACTCCCGAATGCAGGTGGAATTGGCGGTGAGGATTTCGTCAATAAAGGGGTAGCTCATTTGCCTGCGTCCTCGAGGGCCATACAGATGGTCGCCGATATGAGGCCTGAAAAGAGTGCCCTCCCCCATCGGCAAATACACCGGTCAGCAATGGCGCAACTTCCCGGCGGTGAGGGTTGGTGAGCGCCCGTACAGGCTCGTCGGCCGATCGATGAGATATACCGTTGGGGCCAGATCGCGGCGACCCCGGAAAGGGGTCGCAAGCGGAATCGGAAAGAGCGATTCTTGACAATAAGGTATTGATATGCTTTCTCGAATTGAGAATGACCATAGAGAAGATTCCGCATCATGTCAAAGTCGATATTTCACTGTAAGCAACTGCAGGGAGGCGTCCTCAAGAATCGATACGCCCCACTGTGATGGTTACAAATTTGACCCCGTAAATTACGTTTTTTGCGCGTACCTTAATCTATTTAGAGCGGCGCCCCGCCTGCGTCCTGCAGTATGGTCGATCCATCGCAACTGAGGAGGGCCGGCGCCCGCTCGGATGCCTGGCCCTGCGGAGAGGGGCTGCTCTCTTATTTCGGCATTTATTTTAAGAACATGAAAACGTCGCCCACGAGCTCCCCATATCGGCGCCTGGTTTTTTCCGGATTGCCGATCAAGATGACACTTTAGTATCTGAATTCTATATATAATCTTTAAGAATAGACCAATTCCCCTGTGGCGAATGTCAGTGGGGGCGTCCGGGAGATCCCATGGTCCAGTGACCCCTGAAAACCGCCAAGATGTACCGACGCCAGCGGTTTGGCATGAAACCTGCTCAACATTTGTGATGCCCGGGAGCCCGCAGGCGCCCTGACACACCGATGACCACAGTGAGATGCGGATTTCCGCGCCATTTGCCGATGACCATGCGGCAGTTCCCACTCTGACCATCGCTTTAGATTGAACCGGAGCATCGCGAAACCCAATGCGTGTATGTTCTCACCTTGGCCGGCTGGCGGTATCAACGCGCACCTTCCACAGCTACCTCCTCTCGTCGCTTCTCAGCATGGCTATCATGGCCCTGGGAACAGGGCAGGCTGCAGAGGTGACCCTTGCCTGGGACCCCAATGCCGAAACAGACCTGGCCGGGTACTATCTCTATTACCGCTCATGTCCCAGCAGTGAGCCGTGTGACGTTATCGGGACGCTGTCGGGCTTGCCCCGCAAGCAGCTCCGCCTGAACCAGGAGATCGAAGCACCCGCGACACCCCGCTACACCCTCACAGATCTGACGAACGACCGCAACTACATCTTCGTCGTGACGGCCTACAATCAATCGGGTAGCGAATCTGGCCCCTCCAATTCCGCAAGGTTCAGCGCACCACCGGCAACCCTGCCACCGCCCCCGCCGCCACCGCCAGTGGCGCCCCTCACCATAGCGGCCAGCGCCGCGAGCGGCGGTCAGATTACGCCCCGGGGGGATGTCCTGGTCGATGCTGGTACCCATCGAACGTTCACCATCAGCGCGGACAGGGGTCAGCGAATCATCGACGTAGCTGTGGACGGCACATCGCTGGGTCCCATCAGCACCTACACCTTCCACAACGTCACCGCCGATCATACCATTCGCGCGACCTTCGGGCCGGACAGTTACACCATCAGCGCCACCTCCGGCGCCCAGGGCAGCATTTCGCCGAGCGGGGAGGTTCGGGTCGCTGCCGGCAGCAATCGCATTTTTACAATGACACCCGTCGACGGCCATCGTATCGCCGGTGTTCGGGTGGACAGCAGCCCCCAGGGTTCCCTCAGCACCTATACCTTCCACAATGTCGCCAGCGATCACCAAATCCACGTAGATTTCGTGTTGGACACCCTGACCATCACTGCCGGCAGTGGTGCCCACGGTACCATTTCGCCTTCCGGTACGGTGGCGGTTCCCCGAGGGGATAACGCGGTGTTCACCATATCGCCCAACAAAGGGTATCGCATCATCAGTGTGATGGTGGACGGGACCGACAGAGGTGCTCTGACCCAGGTTCGATTTACCGACGTGCAGACACCCCACGCCATCTATGCCAGTTTTGCTGCGGTCAACTTGGCCCCAACCGCCGATGCAGGTCCGGATCAATCCACCTCCGCTGGCAGCCGGGTCACGTTGGATGGTAGCCGCTCCAGTGATCCAGACGACGGAGTCTCCGCCTATCGATGGGTCCAAACCAGCGGTGAGCGGGTGCTCTTGAACGATGATCGCACTGCCCATCCCAGTTTCGAGGCGCCCGATGTGGGGGTTCAGGCGGCAGATTTGATATTCCGTCTCACGGTGACAGATGGCCACGATTTAAGCGCCAAGGACAGCGTGCGTGTCCGCGTCAGTGGCACCAATGCTCCCCCGCGCCTGGCAGCGGTGGCAAAACAAACCGCAACACTCGCTGAAGCCTTGCGCCTGCGCGTCAGCTTCAGCGACCCCAACCCCCAGGACACCCACAGTGCCACCATCAATTGGGGGGACGGCACGCCGACCGTCACCGGCCAACTCGACGGCACGCATATCCACGGCAGCCATCTGTTCATCAGCCCAGGTGCATATACGTCCACAGTGTGCGTGAGCGATCAGGAAAACGCGACCCATTGTGCGCCAATCGCCATCGACATCGGCGGTGACGCGACCCCAGTCCCCATCGTGGCGGCCGACTTCGAAACCGGTCCCAATGGGTTTCACTACCTGGACGACGGGTTCAGAGGTACCGCGGCACCCGCATATGCCCATGGCAGCCACACGCCCACTCACGGCATCACCGGGGGGGGATTGAAGGTGACCCTGGGCGGCATCGACAATGACACTATTAACGGCATGTCAGGTGCGTGGGAAACAAACTTTCTCCTCGACCGCGCCACCACGGTCACCCTTTCACTGCGCTACAATCTGACCCAATGGCCCGCATACGATGCCGACGAGCATAGCCAAGTTTTGGTCCGGATCGATGATGCCCTCGTCGCCCCCGACAATGGTGAGGTGGTGGCCGAGGTGGTCGGGGATGGAAAGGGCGGCATTCCCATCACCACCGGCTGGCAGACCCTCAACCTCAGCCTGGGCCAGTTGACAGCCGGCACACATACGCTCAGGTTCGGGGCCTACAACAATAAAAAGACGAGACGCAATGAAATCACCGAAGCGATCTTCGACGATGTCGTTGTAATGGCCCTCCTGGCCGACGGCGGCCGGCCGGCGGGCGGCTACGGCGTGGAGCATCGCATCCCGGCGGGCCGGCTCCAGTATCAGACCGCCGGCAACGGTCGTCTATCCATCGGCTTTAAAGTCAAGGATCCAGGGAGCCAGATCTGCAGCCTGCACAGCTTCGAATACAGCGTCGATGCCGGCGGCACGTGGAAGCGCCCAGTGGCCGGCGATGCCACGGCGGCGCTCAACACCGGATGGCGGGACAACAACGGTCAAGGATATGCATCCGCCCCGACCTTCTACGCCGCCGGAGAACACCGGCTGTTGCTCAATACCAAACATCCCGACCTGGCAGACCTGGTGGGCCTGGAAGCGGAAACGATCCGCGTGCGCTTTAACGTCAGCGACGGGAGTCTCGACAGCGCCTACCCCATGACCAGCGACACCTTCTCCGTCAGCAATCACGGCCCGGCTATCGCCCTGCGGTTCGATGCGCCCGATTCTTTCCATGTGGACATGGGCCCCCTGGTCATTGAGGCCAAGTTGAGCGAAGCATCGGTAACCATTCCCACCATCACCCTCATTCCGCCCTCCCCTTTGGGCATCGTCGGTCCCGTCGAAATGTCGGGTGAAGGGACCCACTGGGACTACATTTTTAACGTTCCCGGCCACAACGGGGTAACCGTCAACGACGGCATCTATCAAGTCGTGGTCGACGACGTGAGTGACTTGGAAGGCAACCCTTCTCGGGCAACAGCCCACTTTGTCACCGATACCCGCGACACGGACGGCGACGGCCTGCGCGACAACGCCGATGGCGACGACGACAACGACGGCCTACCCGATGACTGGGAACTGCGCTATGGCCTCAATCCCCGGAGTGACGATGGCGATGACGGTCGGGACGGCGATCTCGACCGGGATGGGTTAAGCAACTGGACCGAATTTCAAGAGGGCAGCAATCCGGCCGACCACCTCACCGCTGATCATCAGCGTCCGCGAATCCTGGCCGTGATACCGGTGCAGGGCGCCGGCATCGACGATGATCGTCGGGTGCCCGTGGCCAGTTCATTCTGCATGCTTCTGCAGGTGCCCAAGGGGTTGGACGGCACCGACACGAGCAGTGTCCAGATCAGTGTCACCGATGGGCAATCCCCCTACGTGCGCGACCTATCGGATACCGGTGTTATCCGCCTGCTCAAACTGCTGGATGAACCCGACAACCAACTGACACGCTTCTGGCTGATCTACGACCGCAGCCGCGACAGGGTAGGCCTCTTTCCATTCGATGCCGAAATCGCCGTTGGCGTTCTGCTCAAGGATCGCCAAGATCAGGCCTTTGCCGACGCCATCTACCGGTTCTTCACGGAAACCGAGGCCCAGCATCTGGCGGCACAGGATGAAGCGCCGGAGACCATCGCCCTCTCCGGCAACGATCCCGACCTCTCCATAGAAGAGGGCTACGACGCTGGGCTGGCCATTACGGAAGGGTCCTTGAGCGGCGGTAAGGTGATTTTCAGCAGTACCAGCGCCGTGACCCCCACAGTGGGGCCGGCCAACGCGGTACCTGATCTGCCCAACGGCGACACGATCCCGCTGGGCGCGCCCCTGAATTTGCAGCCACCGACCGTGTCGGAAACGCCCGTCAAGCTGCTGCTGCCGGCCCGCGGCGCCAGCGCCCAGGGCGATCTCGCCATACAGATCTTCACCGGCGAACATTGGGTCACGGCCTACCACCCCGATGGCTCGGTGACCCCAGAAGCCAAGGGCTGGGTGGCGCCGGTGGAGACGACGGTGCGCACCGCGCCGAATCAGGTCCCCCTGATGGAGGTACGGGCCTTTCAAAATACAGCCGTCCAGGTGGTGGAGCAGCAGGAGAATCGGCAAGGGGATCAGACCGTTGCCATCTCCTGCTTCGTGGATAGCTTGCTCGCCGAACCATGAGCGGAAACCGGACCGAATTGGCGGAAATGGCCCCAAATAAGGCCCCAAAATGCGTTCCAGCAGTGGGAATATTCACATAATGAAGGCCTTTATTTCGATAACTGATTTGAAATACTAAATTTTCCAAACAGCCCCCCCAGTATTCCAAATTCAAAGGGGGTTGAATTCCGGACCAGCTATTGATTACATTGGAAAAAACTGCATCGCACCCTGACACGCGAACGGATGACTGCATTCCACAGCAGCCAGGACACCATCATGATTGCTGACGCACTGAACTTCGGCAGACGAAAAGCCCCTCGCTATAGAGTCGGTGGTAAATTATTCGCTGTTATCACCCCTCGCAAAGATATCCTGGGCTCCATCCATGACATCAGCCAGGAAGGGGTATGCTTTTCCTATATCGCCGAAGGCCATCGCCCGGGAGAGCGTTTCGAGATCGACCTCTTTCTCAGCGGCAATGGTTTCGTTTCACAGGGGCTTACCTGTGAGACGGTGACCGAACTGGTAGAGTTCAATTCCATGCCTTACTCTTCCATCCCCATGCGCCGTGTCCGCGCTAAATTCAGTGATATGGACGACCGACAGCGGGAAGAACTCCAAATGTACTTGGAGGAAAGCACCGAGGGCTTGACACCCGACCGCCGCTGCGGCGAAGACCGCCGCCTGAAGAGCGAACGTCGTTCAAACGTGCGCATCCTGTGGCCGACACTGGATCGGCGCAAGCGTCGTGAGCGCCGTGCACGACCAGACCGCCGCCACCTGCACCTCGTACACTGACCCCAACCGCAGGCACCGCGTCAACCAGCGGTGTCAAGACCACTTTCCGGGATGGCCGCTCCCCACGCAATCGTCACCGAGGGTGCCGGTGATTCGGCCAGCATAGATTTGTCCGCGAGGCGCTCACTCGCATCGCCGCCAACCACCGATCTGTGTCAATATCCCCTCTTCAAAGGTCAGGGGATAGCAGTAGGTACCGCCTCTTTCCCGGACCCGGATGTACCAGCGTTTCACGACCCGCTCCTCGGCGACGACCTTAGCGCCGTTGGATTCGGTGTCCGTTCGCGTGCCGACATGCTCCTCACTGATGATCGAACCGCAAACGGCCAGCTTCATCCGAACATCGAAGCTCGTCTCTCCTGGCACGATCAGGTCGTTTCCACATCGGATGCCGGCGTTTGCCTGGGAGCCCCCCAGAATCGCCATCCCCACTGCCAAAATCACTAACGCGCGTCTCAATCGATATCTCCTTTCCTTACGTTACACGGCCCCATCAGCGGCGATCCTGCCGACGCCTCCGTTTCGCTTGACGACCACCGACCAATTTGTTACCAATGTACCAAAACACCAATTTACCAGGAATTTGCTGATGAAACCAGTTCCCATACAGCGGGTACAGACCGGGATGCGCATCGAAAAACGAATCTTGAAGGTTCTCAAAGCGCTGGCCGAGTACCTGGATATGACCCTGGGAGATCTGATCGAAGGGATCGTGCTACACAATTTCGAAGGCAAACAGCCCTTTGATGGGCACCTGCTCAAAAAAATCGACGCAATCAAGGCCATCTATGATCTGGATCTCACGGCCGCCCACAGTCACAAACTGACGGAAGCATCCGCACCAGAGCGCCCACAGCCATAGGCCGCCCCTCCGATGTCGATGAACCCGAACCGCAACCTGGCCCTTCTTCTCGGTGGCCAATTTGTCTCACAGATTGGGGACAAATTCCACATGCTGGCGGTGGCCTATCTGGTGCTGAAAACCACCGGATCCGCCACAAAGATGGGCCTCCTGCTCTTCTGTTCCATCTTCCCAAGCATGCTCTTGGGAATCGTCGCCGGCGCCGTCCTGGATCGATGCAATAAACTGCACATCATCATAGCCGCGGACCTGATCCGCAGCGCCCTCGTCGGAACCCTGGCCATCCTCTACGCGACCAGCGGCCTCAGCTTCGGCCCGCTGCTGGCGGCGCAGGTCCTCATCTCCGTCTGCAGTGCATTTTTTGATCCCGCCATTCCGGCCTTGATTCCCCAGATTGTCGACCGGACGGCGCTGACACGGGCCAATGCCCAAACGCAGTTGATCAGCGGTATCGCCACCATCATCGGACCCGTCCTGGGCGGGCTCACCGTCGCTTGGGGCGGCTATCTGCCCGTTTTCGTGATCAATGCCGGATCATACCTCTTCTCGGCATTGTCCGAATGCTTGATCCGGTTGGCGCCCACCCCAAATGCGCCCTCCCGTATATCCCAAATCGGCGGTGACATTGTGGCGGGTTGCCGTTACGTGGGTCAGCGCCAAGCGCTGGTAATGATATTGGGGATGGTCGCGGTCATCCACTTCTTCGTCGGGTCGATCGAATCCGTCATACCGGTCTTGGCCCTCAGTCTCGGGGGTGACGGGGCCGCCAACATGGGGGTCATCCAGACCACTTTCGGCCTGGGGATCGTTGCCGCGGCACTCTGCATCAGCCTGCGGCCGATGGATGGTGGCGAGGAGCGCCTGCTCTTCGGCAGCGTCGGGGCCATCGGCATCCAATTGTTGATCATGGGGGGGGTGGCGCAGTGGGGGGTACACCGGTTGGTCGCCTACCTGCCCCTTTTCGTCGGCCTGGGCATCGCCACCATCACTGCCGGCACCAGCTTCCGCAGCATCCTCCAAAAGTCGGTGGCAGACGTCATGCTGGGCCGCGTATTCGGATTCGTCAGTTCCGTCGGCAACATCTCTATTCCGCTAGCGGCGCTCACTGCGGGCATGCTCCTGGAACACTATCCACATGCCCATCTGCTGATCGCCAGCGGCGTCGTCTTAGTGCCCCTGAGTGCCGGGGGCCACCATGCTTTCAGAAAACAGCAATTGGGTATTCATCGGCCCCAATTCGACTGACACCGTAGTTAATATAATAATAGTAAAGGTGAGTGTCTGCCTGGCAAAAAGGCGAATGCGGGTGGTTTCAACAGGCGTGATAGTGGCAGCGGCCGAGTCAGGGGGGGCATGGGGGTGGTCTTGTGCAGGCGCACGCCCTGTCGCGGGTAAATGATGCATCCACCTCGGCCACAGTGCAGTTAAAAGGGGCTCACCATTTCGGCAAGCCCCTTTCCTATATTGGTGATCCCAGCGGGGTTCGAACCCGCGTTACCGGCGTGAGAGGCCGGCGTCCTAAACCACTAGACGATGGGACCTTTATTGCAAAAGTGGGACTCCATCTATAAATTTTCACAACCTTTGTCAACCCCTTTTGCCGCCCTGGCCGTGCCCTGGATCAGCTGCCTTTCAGCGCGGCGGTCTTGGGCGTTCCTCGGCGATATCCGACCACAAAGTAGATGGGCGGCCCGAAGAAGGGGATCAGGGCGATAAAGGCCCAGAGGGCTTTGAGGTGGACGCCGCCGAAATCTTTGCGGGCGATGTCGAAGATGGCCAGGCAGGTCAGTGCGTAAAAGAGCACGCCGATCAGGATCACAATGGTACTGAAGTCCATAGAACCAAATCGCCTTCAGGTCTTTAGGAGGTTGGAGATTTTCAATACGGTGTTCACATAGTATTTGCTGTGATTGTAGTGGTAGATCACCTTTCCGGCGGCTTCTGAAGATAGCCCCGGCTTCCAGCCGTAATGTTTCAGGTAGCTGGCGATGCTGGCGATGGCATCGGTGTGGTTGAATAGGTCGACGCGGCCATCTTGATTGCCATCCTCGGCGTAGGCCAGAATGTTGCTGGGCATGAATTGGGCGATTCCCATGGCCCCGGCGTAGGATCCATTGATGCCGCCAGGATCGATGCCTTCGCGCTTGGCGTAGGTAAGCAACGCCTTCAGCTCTTTGTATGCCCAGGCGGATTTGCGGTCGGCTTTCTTCTCAAACGCGCTTTTCTCGATGCGGCGGTCTTCTGGCAGGTTGACCCAGATATCCTGGCGCTGGGCCGTGCCCGACATGACGGCCATGGTGGAGAGGTTGTTGAAAATCGTGCTACGCCCCAGATAGGTGCCCAGTTTGGTCTCCACGAGGATGATGGCCGTAATCACCTCGGGATCGACCCCGAACTTTTTATGGGCACTTTCGAGCGCTTCGGTATGCTCGCGCATATAGCGACGGGCGTTGTTCAAATTTTTACGGCTGGTGAACTGATCGTAGTTCAGTCTGGACTCGTTGTGCACGAAGTAGAGGGAGACATTCTTGGTCTCGAACACGATTTCCGGCCGGCTGTAAAGTTGAGCGATCCAATCGGCATCGAAGCCATCGGCGATGAGGCGCTGTTTCAGTTCCCGATAATAGGGTTCGACGTCCTCAGCGCAGAGCATCGGGGGGAACCCTAGCAGCACTGCCAGTATCACGGTCAGCCACCCGCGGGTGGCGGTCTGAAACAAATAGCGGTTTCGACGTTGGGTCATCTCCCCCCCTGGTGCAGTTCTAGGGCCTTCGGGTCGATCCTGCCGATGATGTCGGCTTGCCTGGCCTAAAATGGCATGTTATGGTGCCGGCTGTCAATTATTAAGAAGAATTGCGAATAGATAAGCACCCTCCGGCTACCCGTGTCTACCGCTATTGTGCAGCAGTCGAACCCGGTCGGTGGGGCGCTTCAGGGAAAAACAACAGCGATGGCAAAGAAACCCACCAAGTTGCTCTACACCTGCCAAACCTGCGGATTCCAGACACCGAAGTGGATGGGTAAATGTCCGGACTGCGGTGAATGGGACACCCTTTTGGAGGAGGTTCGCAGTGCAGCCGTATTGCGGCGGGCAACAACGGGAAGCACCGTCGGTGCCAGCCAACCGGTGCCCATCAATGCCGTAGATTTGGCCGAAGCACCCCGACTGGCGACCCACATCAATGAGTTTGACAGAGTCCTGGGCGGCGGACTGGTGCAGGGCTCCCTGGTCCTCATCGGCGGCGATCCAGGGATCGGAAAATCGACCCTCATGCTTCAAGCCCTGAATGCCATCGCCACTGCGGGTCGCAAGGTACTCTATGTCTCCGGTGAAGAGTCCGTCAAACAGCTGCGCCTTCGCAGCCAGCGGGTGGCCGCCAGCAGCGGCAACCTATTGGTGGTCTCTGAGATCGATCTGGACGCCATTTTGGCCATGGTGACGAAGAGCGCCCCCGATGTGCTGGTGATCGATTCCATCCAGACCATGTTCAGTGCTGAACTCACTTCGGCCCCAGGCAGCGTCGGCCAGGTGCGGGAATCCACCATGCGTCTCATGCTCATGGCCAAAAACAGTGGGGTGCCCACGTTTCTGGTGGGTCACGTGACCAAGGAGGGGGTCATCGCCGGGCCGCGCCTGCTGGAGCACATGGTGGATACGGTGCTCTATTTCGAAGGGGATCGCAACCACGTCTTTCGAATCCTCAGAGCGGTCAAAAACCGATTCGGTTCCACCAACGAGATCGGGGTGTTCGAGATGAAGAGCCAGGGATTGGCCGAAGTGACCAATCCCTCCGCCATATTTCTTTCTGAGCGGCCTGAGAATGTGGCCGGCTCGGTGGTGACGGCCTGCATGGAGGGTACCCGCCCCATCCTGGTGGAGTTGCAGGCGCTGGCCACCAGCACCAATCTGGGGACGCCGCGGCGGACCGTTCTGGGCCTGGATCAGAATCGCGTGGCCCTCCTGGTGGCCGTCATGGAGAAAAAATTGGGGCTGCACCTCACAGGCCATGATATCTTCATGAATGTGGCCGGCGGGGTCAAGATTATCGAACCCGCCGCAGATCTGGCCGTGATGGGCGCCATCGCCTCGAGTTTTCTGGACAAACCCATCGCTGCCGGTACCATCGCCATTGGTGAAGTGGGGCTCACCGGCGAGGTGCGGGCCGTGGGGAACATGGAGGTCCGTTTGGCCGAGGCGGCCAAGATGGGCTTCACCCGCTGCCTGGCGCCAGCGATCAACATCCAGCGCCTGACGGAGAAGCAACAGCTGGCGGTGATCCCGGTGGGCACGGTGGCGGAGGCCATGGAGCAACTCTACTGAAGATCAGGCCATACCGCCCGTCCGGCGGGTGTTGATATTGACTTGCACAGGACCTAAGTATATGAAGCGGTCACCGCGAGGGCGCCGTTCCTGGGCCGATCACTATACCCACAAAGCCCGCAAAGAAAACTATGTGGCCAGGTCGGTCTACAAGCTTCAGGAGATCCAGCAGCGCTTTAAGGTTTTGAAGCGCGGCCAGCGGGTGCTGGATCTTGGGTGTGCGCCGGGATCCTGGCTTCAGTTCGCCAGTGCGACCGTTGGCAGCAAGGGGTTTGTCATGGGTCTGGATCTCCAGCCGGTGAACCTTGGCCGGCTGCCGGGCGTGGACTCAAACGTCGCCCGCACAATGGTGGCCGACATCCGCGCCTTGGATGAGGATGCATTGGAAACGATCGGCCGGGGCTACGATCTGGTGATGAGCGACATGGCCCCGGCGACCACCGGTCAGAAGCATGTGGACGCGGCCCGCTCGCTGACACTCTGCGAGCTGGCCCTGGAGACCGCCTGCCGGGTCCTACGTCCAGGTGGCCACTTCGTCACCAAAATTTTTCAGGGAGCCGATCACTCATCCTTCTCAGCGGCGGTCGCTCGTAAGTTCCGCCGTCGGGAACATCTAAAGCCCCGGAGCACCCGTAAGGCCAGCAAAGAGCTATTTGTGGTCGGCTTGGGTTTCAGATCAGGAGGTACACATGGCAGGTCATAGTAAATGGGCCAACATCAAGCACCGCAAGGGGGCGGTGGACGCCAAGCGCGGCAAGATCTTCACCAAGCTGATCAAGGAGATCACCGTGGCGGCCCGCATGGGGGGTGGCGACATCAATTCCAATCCGCGACTTCGCTCGGCCGTCGCCGCCGCCAAGGCGGAAAACATGCCCAAGGACAATATGGAGCGCGCCATCAAGAAAGGCACCGGCGAACTCGAGGGGGTCAACTACGAGGAATCCACCTACGAAGGCTATGGGCCCGCCGGAGCGGCGGTACTGGTGGAATCCCTGACCGACGACAAGAACCGCGCCGTGGCCGAAATCCGCCATATTTTCAACAAATACGGCGGCAATCTGGGCGAGAACGGATGCGTGGCCTGGATGTTCGAGAAAAAGGGCTACCTCGTGGTGGAGAAACGTGTCATCGACGAGGACACCCTGATGGAGACCGCCTTAGACGCCGGTGCGGAGGATGTTCGCGAGGACGGCGATAATTTCGAAGTGGTTACCGCCCCGGAGGATTTTGAAGCGGTCAAGGAGGTGATCGACGGCGCCGAGATCACCACCCTCTCGGCCGAGGTGACCATGCTCCCCCAGAACATGGCCGAATTGAGCGGCAAGGATGCCGTAAAGATGATCAAGCTAATGGATGCCTTGGACGATTGCGACGACGTCCAGAAGGTTTACACCAATGCCGATATCCCCGACGATGTGGTGGCGGCCTTGGGCTAGCACCACAATAACCTATTGTCCTCAAACCAAACGCCCCCTGTCGCTGAGTCAGCGACAGGGGGCGTTTGGTTTGAGGGTGTCATTTCACCAGTAGGTCGGCGCCACCAGTAGGCCTGTAAGGTGAAGGGTGACAATACCCCGCCGTGGCCACATCGGCAAACCGACGAAGTGGCGCATCAGCATCATCGCGCCAGTTCCAACATGCCTTTCACCGCCTTGAGGGCGGGTATCCGGATCGCTTCGGGAACCGTCACTTCGCCCGTCATCGACTCCAGGCAGAAAACGATGTCCGCCAGGGTGATCTTTTTCATGTCGGGGCAGAACATGGCCTCGGAAGCGGGAAGGAAGGTTTTGCCTGGAGCGGCTTTGGCAAGGGGATGCAGGAGCCCCACTTCGGTGCCCACAATGAAGGTGGTGGCATCGGATTCGGCCGCGTAGCGCAGCATGCCGGAGGTACTCACCACGGCGTCGGCAAGGGCCACCACCTCGGGACGGCACTCGGGATGGGCCATGAAAAGCGCGTCGGGATGCGCGGAACGGATTTGTTGCACCTGCTCCGCGGTCAACGCGTCATGAAAGGGACAATAGCCGTCCCAAAAATGGATGTGGGTATCGGTGTGGGCAGCGGTGTTTCGGGCCAGGTTGCGGTCGGGCGTCATGAGGGCCTCAGCAGCCCCCAGGCTGTTGATTACCGCGATGGCGTTGGCGGAGGTGCAACAGATGGTGGAGAGCGCCTTGACGGCCGCACTGGAGTTCACGTAGGTGACGATCGGCATCTCCCCCAGCTCGGCCATGCGGGATTTGAGGGCGTCGGGCGTCACCATGTCCGCCATGGGACAGCCGGCGTCGGCTTTGGGCAGAAGCACGGTTTTGTCCGGCGATAGGATGGAAGCGGTCTCCGCCATGAAATGCACCCCGCAGAAGACGATCACATCGGCGTCCGTATCTGCCGCGCGGATACTGAGTTCAAGGCTGTCGCCACACAGATCGGCTACCTCTTGAATCTCCGGCGGTTGATAGTTGTGGGCCAATAAAAGGGCGTTTTTCTCTTTGAGCAGCGCTTTTATCTTCGTTTGCATGTCGCTTTCCTTTCCAGCAGCCATCAAAGCGGGGGGAGCGCCTTCGCCAGGATGGCATCCCCCGTGAACGCCGGCCATCTCATGGGTCATTGAGTTTGAGGACGTCTGTACCCGGAGGGATGTCGAAGGCGAACACCTCATTCTCGAAACGCTGGTTGAATCGATAATCTTTGAGCTGGATCCAGGTCTCGTCCCCGTAAGCATTTACGGTGAGTACATCGGTGATGATGAAGGTATCGGCGGAGATCGAGAGATGGACGGCCGTGACGTCGGGGGTTGTCTCCCGGGGGATCAACCGCAAACGGTATTCCCCCGCCATTTCGGTTGGCTCCTGTGTAACGGTGAAGCCCTGGCGCACCTGGCGGATGTCGGCCAAAAAGCCGGCGCCCCTGCCATCGCCGAAAAAAGCCGGTGCCGTTCCCGTCATCACCTGTTTATCCAAAGGGCGGTAGACCCATAGGCTGGCGCCATCCGTGATGATGATTTGGGGCTCTGGAGCGGTATACTCCCAGCGCATCTTTCCAGGCCGCCGAACAAAGAGCTGGCCCTGGGCCGTATCCGTAATCTGCATCGCCTTGATGGTGGCCTCCTGATCGAAGGCCGCGCTGAAGCCCTCTCCGCTGTAAGCACGCTCGATGCCATCGAGGATCTCCGCCACCGTGAGGGCAGGGGTGGCTTGCAGGCACCACCCAGGGGCGGTGGCCGTGAGGGTAAGGCCGATACAGAGGATCCAGGTCTTCAACAAGGGGATGCGACATGCCATCTGGGGCTTCCTTTGGGTCTGGTTGCAAGGTGGTTTGCCCTGAATATCGAAAATCATTTTAAATGTAAAATTGATCGGGTCTGGATGATCCGTTGAAGGGGCCGAGGTGTCGCGATAACCGCCGCGACGTGATGCGTTGGGGAAGGCCCTGCCGGATCGCGCAGCGGTGGTCGGTGCGCCGGCGGCCAGGATCCGCCATAGCTGTAGATCGTCAGTTTCAGCCGAATTCAGCCGGCTGGAAGTAGGTGGTTCGCCCGAACACCGCCCGACAGATCACATCGATCACGCGCATCCGCTTGCGTGCATCGGCCCGTGCGAGGGTGGGCGTTCGGTGCCCCTGTCCCATGAGGGTTTCCATGTTGCTGCGCTGGAGAAGTCGTTCGAAACTGCGCTGTTGCTCTACCATCTGGAAGGCACGCTGTTTGTGAGCGGTCAGAAGAGCGAAGGGATCGCGGCTGGCTTCCAATTCGGCAGCCAGCCCAACCACCAAATCGAGTGCCGACCAGAAATCGCGGTGGCTGCTGGGCAGGGCTTCGATGAATTTCGTGCACACATCGGCTGCGGCGGTTCCCAGCCGCGCAGCGGCGTTGCGCAGCATGACGCGGGCTCGAATCTGCTCATCTGCCGCCAGACAACGGGTGAGGGCGCTTTCCAGCGAGGACGGCCAGCGCCGGGAGACCCGGAGGCGGATCAGGAAACGCTGCAGAAAATCGTCGGGCAGGGGCAGCGACAGGTCTCCCCCATCGCCACCGAGATGGATGGTCAGCGGGATGGGCGACTGCGCCAGGCACGCCGCCAGGTGCTGGGTCAGGTCGCCGTCGAAACAGATCTGGTTGAGCAGCGGTTCAATGTGGTACTGGAAATCGACATCGGGAAAGAGCAGGAACTCCAGCAGGGTTTCTGCCTCGCTGGCACCACCATCGCAAAAGAGGTCCTCAAGGGTATCCGCGTCTATAGTCCCGAACGTGGCGCTCACAAATCTGGCGGCGTCTCCATCCAGTGACAGGGGACGGCTCAGATGGGACCGCAATCGGTCGACAAGGGCGTCGATGGGGTTATCGGCGGTGGCGGACATCTTGCCTATCTATCGCTCCGACGTAATTTAGGCAAGCCGTCGGCGCAACGCCTGCAGCAGATCAAGTCGGGTGAGTGGGAATCTGAGCGGGACGACCTCAGTCGCCCACAAAGGCTGCAATGGCGTCGAACATGGCCGTCATCTCCGCCGCCTGGGCGTTCGCCGCAGTCACTTGGTCGGCGTTCGCGGCCGCTTCGATCTGCTTGGCGGCAGTGTGCAGCTCCATCAGCCCCAAATTGCCTGAAGCGCCCGCCAGGGTATGGGCATATCGTGCGGCCGCCGCAGTGTCGCCCCCGCTCAAGGCCTGTCTCAGATTGTCGAAATCGGCCTTGCCGGTCTCCATGAACAACTCGACCAACTCCCGGAACTCATCCGCCTCCAGACCGAGGTTGGCACCCATCGCTTTGAAATCCATTCCAACTCCTTAACCGGGCGGCACCAAAATGCTCCCGCTTAAAATACCCATTTTTCGAGAACGGCGAATACCGCTTCGCGCTTAATCGGCTTGGTGAGGTAATCGCTCATACCGGCGGCCAGACATTTTTCGCGGTCCCCTTTCATGGCCTGGGCCGTCATGGCCACGATCGGCACCGACTCATGGCCGGCAGAGCGAATCGCCTGGGTGGCCGATTTGCCGTCCATTTCCGGCATCTGGACATCCATGAAGATAAGATCGAAACCGTCAGGATCGGCCGTATATTTGTCGAAGGCGATTTTGCCGTTTCCGGCCACTTCCACCTGATAGCCCGCTTTGGTCAGCATCAAGGAGGCCAGCTTCTGATTGACCAGATTGTCCTCGGCCAGAAGGATGCGCACGCTTTGTTTGAGATCTTCGCGCACCGAATACTGGGTGTGGATCTTCTCCTCGCGGGGCATCTCACTGGCCTTGACGGCCTGTTCGCCCAGAATGCGGGCAATCATCTGCAACAGCTTCTCCCGACGCGCGGGCTTGCTTAAGAAGCCATTAAACCCGACCGCTTCGCAGCGCTTGGCGTCACGCTCCATTGAGGCGGACAGAGCCACCAGGGGCAGCCGGGCGATGACACCGGTGTCCGTCCGAATGCGCTGGGCGATTTCGAATCCGTCCATATCGGGTATGTCCAGGTCGATGATGGCGATCTGCAGCGGTGCCCCTTTGGACTGCCGGTCGGCGATGGTCTTGAGCGCCTGCGGACCCTCCGAGCAGGCGAATACCGTCATCTCGGCAGACTCCAATTGTTCCCTGAGGATCTGACGATTGGTCTTGTTGTCATCCACCACGATGGCGCTGACACCCGCCAACTCTGCGGGTTTGATGCGCTGGGCGGTGCGGTCTCCCGACGCGCGCAGCCAAGCGGTGAAGTGAAAGGTGCTGCCCTCCCCCAAGGTGCTCTCTGCCCAGGCGTCGCCGTCCATTAGATTCGAGATCTGTTTGCAGATCGAGAGCCCCA
>JAAUYD010021314.1_pt1 | contig 37442 bp, 33 predicted proteins | sample 7278101 | NCBI WGS metagenome assembly JAAUYD01 (sample SAMN14350128, study PRJNA611818) | marine sediment metagenome | isolation source: surface marine sediment (0.6m) | place: French Polynesia: Moorea | collected 2018-08
GCGCTGATCGCTACGGCGATGGGCCTGTTCGCCGCCATTCCCGCCGTGATCGCCTATAACCGCTACGCCGATAAGGTCGTTCGCCTCGAGTACCGCTACGACGGTTTTACCGAGGAGTTCTCGAGCATCCTGCAACGACACGCGCGCGCTAAACAGGGGACCTGACATGCCGGCATCGCTGCAAAAGCGCAAGCTGATGGGTGAGATCAACGTCGTGCCTTACATCGACGTGATGCTCGTACTGCTCGTGATCTTCATGGTGACGGCGCCATTGCTGACGCAGGGCATCGAGGTTGATCTGCCGGAAGCCAATGCGAAGCCGATCGAAACGCCGCCTGACCTGGATCCATTGGTCCTGAGTGTCGACGCTCAGGGCAATTTGTACATCAACGCGGGCGACAATGAGGATCAGCCACAGTCGGGCGACGAGATCATTCGTCGTGTCAGGATTGTTCTCGGCGAGATGCCCGAAACCCCGATGTTCGTCAAAGCGGACCGGGCCGTGCCATACGGTAATGTCGTCGGCGCGATGGTTGTGCTTCAGCAAGCGGGCGCGACCAATATCGGCTTCGTGACGGATCCGCTGGATACCTACCCGATTCCGGAGTAGCCGGCTTCCCCATGAGCGATCGCCACAACATCATCCCGGTCACGATGGCGCTGCTGCTGCACGTCATTATTTTCGGTTCGATGATCGTTGCGTTCGACTATGCGCGTCCGCAGCCACTAACGCCGCTTACCGTCAAGGCGACACTCGTGAGCGAAGTTCCTGAGCGCACGCCACCGCCGCGCGAGCCAGAACCGGAGCCCATTGTCGAGGAGCCGGAACCGGAACCGGAGCCTGAGCCCGACAACAGCGCGGAGCTGCGCCGCCAGGCCGAGGAAGAGAAACGCCGCCAGGACGCGCTGCTCGAGCAGAAGCGCCTCGAGGAACTCAAGCGTCAGGAAGAGGAAGACCGGAAGCGCAGGGAGCGCGAAGAGGCCGAGCGCAAGAAACGCGAGGAAGAGCGCAAGGAGCGGGAGCGTGTCGAAGCTGAGCGCAAGCGCGAGGAAGACATCCAGCGCCAGCGTGAGGAGAATGAGCGGCTGCGCCGGGAGCTCGAAGCCGAGGAGCGGCAGGCGGAGCTTGAGGCAGAGGAGCGCCGTTTCGCAGCGCGCAACTCGCCGGAGATGGCCGCCTACCAATTCGCGATTCAGCAGCGGATCCGGATGAACTGGTCGGTGCCTGGCAGCGCGACACCCGACACCCGCTGCACGGTGCGTGTACGACAGCTGCGCAACGGCGACGTTGTTGGCGTGACGATCGTCAGTTGCGAAAATGCTGACGACGCGGTCAGGCGGTCGGTCGTGGCAGCGATTGAGCGGTCGTCGCCTTTACCGGAACCATCGAATCCGGATCTGTTCGATAGTAATTTGACGATAAACTTAACGCCCGAGATACAGTGATCAACGGATGAGGGTGCTGTGCTGAAGAAACTACGACTATTTGCCGCTCTGGTGGCGTTTTGCGCCGTGCCGGCCCATGCCGAACTTGTAATTGACGTGCAGGGCATCGCCCAGCCGACACCGGTCGCAGTGGTGCCGTTCGGCTGGGAGGGCCGAACCGCAGAGATGCCAACCGATGTCGCGGAGATTATCGAGGCTGACCTGCTGCGCAGCGGCCGCTTCGAACCAATCGGCGAAGACAAGATGCTGCAGAAGCCGACCGATGGGGCGGACGTCGATTTCCAGGACTGGAGCTTCGTCGGCGTCGAGGCCGTTGTCGTCGGTAAGGTCATCCAGACCGGCGAAAATGCCTACACGCTGCAATTCCAGCTGTTCGACGTGTTCGGTCGCCGCCAGCTCGTTGGCTACCGCATGCCGGCCAGCCGCGGGACGATGCGCGGCGCGGCGCATCGCGCAGCGGACATGATCTACGAGAAGCTGACAGGTATTAAGGGCGTCTTCGGGACGCGTGTCGCCTATGTGACCGCGAAGCAGCAGGGGCAGGGCCGTCTCTACTCGCTGGTCGTATCTGATTACGACGGCTTCAACGAACATGTGATCATGGAGAGCCAGGATCCGATCATGTCGCCGGCCTGGTCGCCCGACAGTCGCCAGCTCGCCTATGTCTCGTTCGAGGACGACAAGTCATCGATCTTCGTGCAGACGCTGCGTTCGGGTAATCGCTTCCGCGTCTCCGCGAAACCTGGAATCAACGGCGCGCCGTCGTTCTCGCCCGACGGGCGCAAGCTCGTCGTGACGCTCGGTGGCGTCGACGGCAATCTTGATATCCATGTGCTCGACATCAATTCCCGGCGCACGACACGCCTGACGACGCATCGCGCCATCGATACCGAGGGCACCTGGTCGCCTGATGGACGCTGGATCTACTTCACGTCCGATCGCAGTGGTGGCCCGCAGGTGTACCGGGTCCCGGCGACGGGCGGCACGCCAGAGCGCGTGACCTTCGAGGGGAGTTATAATGCGCGCCCGCGTCTGTCACCGGATGGCACGAAGCTGGCTACCGTATTTAATGATCGCGGTAATTTCCGCATTGCCGTGATGGACCTCGAGCGCAAGGATGTGCTCGTGTTGTCAGGCGGGCGTCAGGACGAGAGTCCGAGTTTTGCGCCGAACAGCGACATTCTGATCTACGCCACGCGGCAGGGCCGCAATGGCGTACTGGAATCGGTGTCGGCGGACGGCCTGATTCGCCAGAAGATGCGATCCTCGGCCGGCGGGGACGTGCGTGAGCCGGTATGGTCACCGTTCCCCAGATTTTGATTTACTTTAACTATTGTTAGTAACTTATTGATTTAACTTCGCTTGTTAGACACAAAGGGCTTAAAGATGTCTTACTTCAAACTGTTTTCCATTCTGGCGCTGTCGTTCCTCCTGGCCGGCTGCCCGGGTACTCCTCCAATGCCGGATCCGGAGCCGACTGATACGACTTACGGCGGCGATGCCGGCGCCAGCACGTCCGGTACGGGTAGTGATCCGTACGGCGGTGGCCAGATGATGGACGACCCGTTCGCCGGCAACGAGGTCGAAAACGTCATCTACTTCGAGTTCGACTCATCCGAGGTTCGAGCACAGGACCAGGACATTGTGGCCGGACACGCCGCGATGCTGAACAGCAACCCGAACCTGCGCGTTCGCCTCGAAGGCCACGCCGATGAACGCGGCTCGCGCGAATACAACATCGGTCTCGGCGAGCGTCGTTCGCAGGCGGTCCGCCAGATGCTGATGATCCAGGGCGTCTCGGCGTCGCAGATCGCGACAGTCAGCTTCGGCGAAGAGCGTCCCGTGGCGTTCGGCAGCTCCGAGAGCGACTACTCGCAGAACCGCCGCGTCGAGTTCGTTTACCCGAACTAGGGCATGACAATGCATAGCAAGATCCTGCTGGTGCCGGCGACGGCACTTCTGCTCGGCGGTTGCCAGCTACTGGAACCTCGAGGCGACGACCCGGTACTGGCAAAGCTGACCGAACTCGAGCGTCGTCTCGCGACGATCGAGCGTGTCGTGCAGAACCAGAGCCTCGTCAACATGACGCAACAGGTCACCGCACTGGAGCGCCGCGAGGACGAGCTCCAGGGACGCATGGAGACGCTGGAGCACGAGTCCGAGACCACGGCCGAGCGCCAGCGCCAGCTCTATGCAGATCTGGACGCCCGCATCCAGGAGCTCGAGACCTCGGTCCGTGCCAGCGGGCCGAGCGTGCTCGAGGGCGGCACACTGTCGCCAGGCCAGCTGCCGGTGCCGGGAGGATCCGATCGCGATAATTACCAGGCAGCCTTTGAACTGCTCAAGGAGCAGCGCTACGAACCGGCCGCCATGGCTTTCGAACAGTTCCTCGTCAGCTTCCCGGACAGCGAGCTCGCGGACAACGCCCAATACTGGCTTGCCGAGTCCCACTATGTGACCCAGATGTTCGACCAGGCGCTCAGCGAGTTCTCGGTCGTCATCGAGAAGCACCCCAGGTCCCGCAAGGTTCCGGACGCTTTGCTCAAGATGGGTTATTGCAGCTATGAACTCGAAAACTGGGAAGCCGCCCGCGCGTCATTGACGCGTGTGCAGGAAGAGTATCCTGAGACCACGGCGGCAAGGCTGGCCGGCCAGCGCCTGGCCCGCATGGACGAAGAGGGCGTCTGACAGCCCTCGGGCGCTTGTCATACGCAGATTTTCCGGTATCATGCCGCCGGCATTCCGACGGCATCCCCGCCGTCAGCACCCGGCAGGGGCGTTAGCTCAGAGGTAGAGCATTCGGCTTTTAACCGACTGGTCCTAGGTTCGATCCCTAGACGCCCCACCACTTTTTCCTTATTGCGGTGCCGGAAGCTGGTTTCTCAGCGCCTCAATTCTGTCAAACAGTCTCTGGCGGTCGTCCGCCCCCAGCCGCGATGAATAGCGATGGACGACTGACGCCGCTTTATCGTTCCCGGCATCCAGGGCGATTGATGCCCAAGCCAGTCCCTCGACCAGGTCCGGCTCCCCGGCTTTGCCGTCCACGAAGTAGGTGGATACCCAGTACTGAGCGGCTACGTCTCCCGCTCTCGCCGCGCGCAAGAACCACTCAAGTGCTCGTTGCGGATCATATCCCTCAAAAGTCTCGCTCTCGTAAATGACGCCCATCAGGTAGATGGCGTCTACGATGCTGGCCGACGCGGCCTTTTCCGCCCAGTAGTACGCGCTCTGATAACCCAGCGCTGTCTGGTCTTCCTGGAGGATCGCCCAGGCGAGAGCGCTCTGACCGACAGGTGACCCCTTCTCTGCAGAAAGAACGAGCCATCGATTGGACTCGTCGATGTCTTTCTCGACATGCTCGCCGCTGAAGTACATCTGCGCGACGAGGAATTGTGCGTAGGCGGCACCTCGCTCTGCCGCATCGAAAAGCATCCGCTTGCCCTTGTCTTCGTCCTTCGCGAAACCGATGCCACGAAAATGCATGTCGCCAAGGTTGGCAGCCGCCGCGGCGTTGCCCTGCGAGGCGGATGCCTCGAAGTATTTGATCGCGCGATCCGTATCGACCCCGTCCAAGACGCCGTAACGGTACATTCGGCCGAGCTCCAGTTGTGCCGTCGCGTGATTACCCGCAGCTGCAGATTGGAAGTAGATTGCGGCTTGAGCGTAGTCCTGGGCGACATGCCGCCCGCCGAGGTACAGGGTCCCGAGGTTGAAATTCGCAATGGCGAAACCTTGCTCGGCGGCCTTTTTGTACCAGTAGACTGCGGCCTGGCCGTCCGGCGCGACGCCAACGCCATTGTCGTAGGCGTAGCCCAGATCGGTTTGCGCTACAGGATCGCCTAACAGGGCGCGAGCCTTTAGCTGGCCAATGTCCTGCCGCACATCTTCCTGAGTGTTGGTTCCGTCCTGGCCTGCCGGCAATGGTTCGTCAGGAGTGTCGGTCGGGCCTGAGCCAGCGCACGCGGAAAGCAGGCCCACGCAGGTAAGAAAGACGAGTGGGCGTGAGATCGTGGACCGGGACTGCATCATGTCATTTCCTCTTCGGAACCAAGGATATCCTTTCACTGTGCTGGTCTCTATCGAACCAGCGTGTCCGGACTACTGCCTCAAGGTTTTCCGATCGCAATTCGCCTCGCCGGGGACTGGTCGAGTTAATTTCAATTAAAACAGCAGACGCAGCCACGAACTGCCGTTATCATGCCGCTGTTCGCAGTAGGCACGGGCAGGAAAGTGGCGAAGAATCGCTGGAAAATCCATAAGTTTGGCGGCAGCAGCCTGGCGGATGCGGCTTGTTTCAGGCGCGTGGCCGGCATTGTGCTCGACATGCCGGACGAGCGTTTTGGCGTCGTCGTCTCGGCGATGGGCGGTATGACCGATGCGCTGATCAATCTCGCCGTTCTCGCCGAGCAGGATGACTCCGCCTACGAAGACGGGCTCAACGCGATCGGTGAGCGCTACGCAGCCACGGCACGCGACCTCCTCGAGGTGGACGCGCTTATTCCTGTGCTCGATGCCTGGAGTGCCGATGCCGAGGACGTTAAAGACGTCTTGAAAGCGATCGCACTGGTCAAATCGGCGCCGCAGCGGAACCGCGATGTCGTCGCCGGCTACGGCGAAATCTGGTCAGCTCGTCTGCTGGCGGCCTTCCTCGGCCAGGAAGCCGGAGGGCGCGGTGGCACCTGGGTTGACGCGCGTGAGGTTGTCACCGTGCACGAGACGCATCTCGGCCCAACCGTGCTCTGGGATGAGTCGCAGGCGAAGTTCGACAAGGTCGTCCCCTCGGACTTCAGCGGTATTGCCGTCATCACTGGCTTTATCGCAACTGACCAGGAAGGGCTGCAGACGACACTGGGTCGCAATGGCAGCGACCACTCGGCCGCGATCTTCGCTGCGCTGAGTCGTGCGAAGGAACTCAGCATCTGGACCGATGTCGACGGCGTCATGAGTGCCGACCCGAATCGCGTGCCGGAGGCGCAGGTCATCGACCAGCTCACTTACAACGAAGCCATGGAGCTCGCGTACTTCGGCGCCAAGGTCATCCACCCGCAGACACTCGGACCGGTCGTCGACAAGGACATCCCGGTCTGGATTCGTAACAGTCACAACCCGGCGCATCCGGGTAGTCGCATTGCGGCGGATGCCGAGCAGATCGACAACATCAAAGGCATCACGGCGATCGGCAGCATGGCGCTCGTGAATCTCGAAGGCTCGGGAATGATTGGCGTTCCAGGCACGGCCGATCGGCTGTTCGCGTCGCTCAAGGACGCGGGCGTCTCGGTGACGTTGATCTCGCAGGCAAGCTCGGAGCATTCGATCTGTATCGCAGTCCCGCATGAGCTTGCCCAGCGAGCCCGGCAGGTCATTAGCGATGCGTTTGCCGAGGAGCTCGAAAGCGGCCAGATCCAGAGCGTCGATGTCACTGACGACCAGAGCATCGTCGCCGTCGTCGGTGACGGCATGGCAGGAACGCCGGGTATCGCGGCCCGCTTCTTCGGCACGCTCGGTCGAGCCGGCATCAACATTCGAGCGATCGCACAGGGCTCCTCGGAGCGCAACATCTCGGCCGTCGTCGATTCGGACGAGGCGACCAAGGCTCTGCGCGCAGCGCACTCCGGTTTCTATCTGTCGCACAAGACGATCTCGATCGGGCTCATCGGACCCGGTACGGTCGGTGCGGCGTTGCTCAAACAACTCGACAAGCAAGCGGATCGCCTTGCTGAGAAGTTCAATCTCGATCTGCGAATTCGCGCCATCGCGCGCTCAAGGAAGATGGTGCTTGGCGACCGGCGCATCGCTATACCGACGTGGGAGTACGACTTCGACAAGAATGCCGTCGAGACGGACCTGGAGGCATTCGAGCGCCACGTCAACCCGGACCACCTGCCGCACTCCGTCATCATCGATTGCACGGCGAGCGAGCATATCGCTGCCCTGTACCCAAAATGGCTGGCTGATGGCATCCATGTCATCACGCCGAACAAGAAAGCGTTCAGTAGCTCGTACGAAGATTACGCCGCGCTGCAACAAGCAGCGGACGAGGGCAGCTCGCATTACTTCTACGAGACGACGGTCGGCGCAGCGCTACCGATCATCAACACACTCTGCGACCTGATTTACACGGGTGACGAAGTCCGCTCGATCCGCGGTATCTTCTCCGGCACGCTCGCTTATCTTTTCAATGTCTACGACGGTACACGGCCGTTTTCGGCCATCGTTCGCGAGGCGAAAGAAAACGGCTACACGGAACCGGATCCGCGTGACGATTTGTCCGGCATGGACGTCGCGCGCAAGCTGACAATTCTGGCACGCGAGCTCGGGCAAGAACTCGAGATCGGCGAATTTCCCGTACGCAGTCTTGTGCCCGACGCACTGCAGGATTGCTCGATCGAGGAGTTCCTCGAAAAGCTGCCTGATTACGACGATGAAATTGATGCGCTATTCAAAGAAGCGGCGGCCGCAAATCGACAGCTGCGCTACGTTGCGAACCTCGATGCCGAGGGCAATGCTTCAGTTGGCCTCGAAGCCGTCGATGAGGACCATCCGTTCTGCAACATCAACCTGACCGACAACATCGTGCAGTTCGAGACGGCGCGCTATTCGGCCAACCCGCTCGTTGTCCAGGGGCCCGGTGCGGGTCCCGAAGTTACGGCAGCAGGAGTATTCTCTGACCTGTTACGGCTCTCGAGCTATCTGAGTACGGGTATGGGTTATGTCTGAGTGGGTCACCGCATTCGCGCCGGCATCGATAGGCAATGTTGCGGTCGGCTTCGACATGCTCGGGTTGGCGCTCGAAGGCGCCGGCGATCGTGTGCTCGCGCGCAGAATCGATAACGAGCGGGTAACAGTGGCGGAGGTTCGTGGTCTGGATGGCGAGCTGCACCCTTATCTGTCGACGGTCGCCGAGTCGAACACCGCCTCGATTGCGGCACAGGCCTTCTGGGACGATCACGGCGATACAGGCAGCGTCGAGCTCAAGGTGCACAAAGGCGTACCCCTGCAGTCGGGCATGGGCAGTTCCGCCGCATCGGCGGTAGCCGCCGTTGTCGCAGCCAATGGCCTGCTCGACACGCCGGTGTCCGTAGAAGCCCTACTACCGTATGCGCTCGAGGGTGAAAAATTTGCAAGCGGCGGACTGCATGCGGATAACGTAGCGCCGAGCCTTTTCGGCGGACTCGTGCTTTGCCCGCAGGTGTTGCTGCCCAGCGTCGTCCACCTGCCGGCACCGTCCGGCGTCAGCGCGGCGCTGATCCATCCCGATCTGCAGGTCAACACGGCACATGCGCGCCGTGGCCTGGCGAAGAGTTACTCGACCAGACTCTGGCTTGAGCAGCAGGGCCTGCTCGCCGGTTTCGTTGCCGCTTGCCATGCCGGTGATATCGACCTCGTGGCGCGGACGTTACGTGACGTCATCATCGAACCGCAGCGCAAGGACAACGTGCCGTGCTTCGACGTCGTCAAGTCGGCAGCAGAACGGGGCGGCGCGCTGGGTTGCAGCCTGTCCGGCAGCGGCCCAAGCATCTTTGCGCTGTGCCGCACCTCGGACGCGCGCAACATTGCCAGTGCAATGGAGCAGGCTTGCCGCTCACAAGGCATCGGCTGTGAGTCCTGGGTCAGCCCGATGAACGCGCCTGGCGCCCGTATAGAGGCAGCGTGATGCAGTACTTCAGTACGCGAGGCGCGGGGCCGGTCACGCTCGACGATGCGCTGAGGCTCGGCATCGCCAGTGACGGCGGCTTGTTCCTGCCGGAACAGCTGCCAACGTTCTCGGTTTCCGACTTCGATGGTGCAGAAACGATTCCGCAGGTTGCCCACGTGCTGCTTGGTCCGTTCTTTGTGGGCTCTTCGCTCCTCGACGATCTGGATGCGATTCTCGAGGAAACGTTCAGTTTTCCGATTCCGGCGACGCCGCTGCCGATCGAAGGGCACGACGTGTCGTTGCTCGAGCTATATCACGGTCCGACCGTTGCGTTCAAAGATGTCGGTGCCGGATTCCTCGCTGCGTGCCTGTCGCGACTCGAGGGCGATGTCGATGACCCGCTGACGATTCTCGTGGCTACGTCCGGGGATACGGGCGGCGCTGTTGCCGCCGCGTTCGACGAGCGTCCTGGTATGCGCGTCGTGGTGCTTTTTCCGGATGGCCGAGTTTCAGATCGCCAGGCGCATCAGCTGTCCTGCTGGAGCGACAACGTTGTGTCGCTCAAGGTCGAGGGATCGTTCGACGATTGCCAGGCGCTCGTGAAAGGCGCGATGGCCAACAAGGCGCTGTCGTCAGCGCATCGATTCAGTTCGGCGAACAGCATCAACATCGGACGTCTGCTGCCGCAGAGCACGTACTACGCGGACGCCAGCATTCGGCACTATCGACGCACGGGAAACAAACCCGCATTCATTATACCGACAGGCAATCTCGGCAACGCGTTTGCGTGCATCATGGCCAGGGAGATGGGGCTGCCAATCGGCCCGATCATCCTCGCAACCAACGCGAACCGGACTATTGCTGATTACTTCGAGACACTACAGTGGTTGCCGCGCGCAAGCCTGCAAACGCTTGCATCGGCGATGGACGTCGGCGATCCGAGCAACATGGAACGTCTGCGGCACATGGTGGGCGAGGCCGATGTGCTGCGTGAGCAGCTCGGCGTGCTCGCCGTCGACGACGAGCAGATACGGGAGACGCTGCGCAAGGATTTCGCGGAGTTCGGTTTTGCTACCTGTCCGCATACAGCGACCGCGTCGTATACGCTGCGCGAACTCGACGAGGCGACGCTTGACGCGCACGACTGGATACTGGTCGCGACCGCGCATCCGGCCAAATTCGAGACGATCGTCGAACCGCTAATCGGCGAGACTGTGCCGGTCCCCGAGGAACTCGCCGTGTTGCTTGAACGGCCTGCGCGGGCTATTTCGATCGAGCCAACACTCGCCGCGCTTGCTAAAGTACTCGCATGACGGGAGTCGATTATCCGATCTGGGTGCTTGTGCTTGCTGCGGTCGCTGTGGTCGTCGTGGCGTGGCTGTTGTACCGACGCTTCTTCGCCGGGGGCACGCCGCTCGAGCGCGCGCTCTCGGAGATCAGCTACGAACGTATCGAAGCGCTGGTCATTCCCAGCGCTGATGAAGGCGAGATCCAGGTCGACCAGCTTCTGCTGACTTCGCAGGGTCTGCTCATTCTCGAGATCAAGGACGTCCAGGGCACCGTATTCGGCAGCGACAAGATGTCGGACTGGGCCGTGATCAGCGAAGATCGTCGTTTTACCTTTTCCAACCCGCAGCCGGCGCTCTACGATCGCATCGCGGCGGTCCGCCAGATTGTTCGCCAGGTACCGGTTGAGGGACGCGTGCTGTTTCTCGACGGCGCCGATTTCACGAAGGGTGTGCCGTCGCTGGTCTGTTCGCTTGAAAATCTCGTGGCGGAGTTTGGCGAGCCCAACAAGAATGCTGCGAAGTTCAAAATCGAGGCCTTCAAGCCTCACTGGGAGCTTATCCGGCGGGCGGCAGCGCAAAAAACCGTCTAGCGTTTTCTGTTGTCACCCTGGCGACGTGTTCCTCGGTCTGGCCGCGTGCCTCAGCGACGACTTTCAGCACCTCGGTAAGGTGCATCGGTTCATTGCGGCGCGTCTTCGGCTTCGGCTGAATCGTTCGCGGCATCAGGTAGGGTGCGTCCGTCTCGATCAACAACCTGTCGTCGGGGATAACGTCGACGATGTCGTGCAGGTGCTTGCCGCGGCGTTCGTCACAGATCCAGCCCGTGATGCCGATGTACAGACCCATCGCGAGATATTCACGCAGTGACTCGCCTTCGCCCGTAAAGCAGTGCGCAACGGCACGCGACAGGTCCGGCAGGAATTCGTCGAGCACCTCGACGAAGTCGTCGTGCGCGTCGCGCTGGTGCAGAAACACAGGCATGCCTGTGTCTTTCGCAATCTGCAGCTGCCGCCGGAAGGCGTCGAGCTGCGCATCGCGTGGCGAAAAATTGCGAAAGTAGTCGAGACCGCACTCACCGACCGCGACGACAACATCCTTGTCGACCAGCGAACGGATCAGCGTGTCGCTCTCGTCGGTGTAATCGGAGGCGTGGTGCGGGTGCACGCCGGCGGTCGAATACAGAACACCCGGATGCGCCTCCGCGAGTTCCGCGGCTCGCACGTTGCTGTCGTCACTGCTGCCCGTCACGATCATCGTCGTGACGCCGGCATCCTCAGCGCGCTGCATCATGGCGTCGCGATCGTCGTCGAAACTGTCGTGAGCGAGATTGGCGCCGACGTCTACCAGTGAAAATGTCATGCTAGAAACGCTCCCAGCGGAAAATGGCCGCACCGATGCCGAGGAAGACCGCGCTCAATAAGGTCAGTGCCGCGAGGCTCGGCGCGACATCGCCAAACGTGGCGCCGTCGAGTATTACGGCGCGTGCCGAATCAAGAACATGGGTCAACGGGAAAAGCTTGGAGATCAGCTGCACGGTTTCGCCGGTGCCTTCGAGCGAGAACCAAACGCCAGACAACAGCATCATTGGCCAGTTGATCATGTTCAGCAGGCCGCCGGCGAGTTCCTCGCTCATGACGCGCGCCGAGACGATCAGGCCAAGCGAGACCATCGAGATTGCGCCGACGATGCCCACGGCGAACAAGGTCAGGTAGCTGCCTTCCATACGCGTGTCGAGCAACAGGTGCGTACCGGTGTACACGAAGGCGGTGATGATCATGATCAATACCATACGTGACGCTACCTGAGCCGTGATGAATTCGAGAGACGTCAATGGCGTCGCCCGCAGGCGCTTGAGGAAACCGTTCTTGCGGTAGCGCACGACAACATAGCCGACGCCGAACATGCAGCTGAACATCATGTTCATACCAAGAATACCGGGTAGCACCCAGTCTGCGTACCGGACCGGCTCACCGGCGATCTGCTCGCGCGTCACCAGGTCAGAATCGCCGGAGGACGACTGCAGCAACGCGAACTCGATGAAGTACCCTTTCGGGGCTGTCGGATTGACCCAGTACCGCGTCGGCGGCCCAAAGTCGATCAGCAGGTCGAGCTGGTGCCGCTCCACCTTGCGCATGGCCTCATCCAGGTCGTCGTAGGCTACAAAACGGACGTACTTTGTGTCGAGGAACGGGTGCTCTGCCGTATCGACTTCAGCGGCGTCCTGCAGGACACCGACAGTGTATTCGTCCCGTTGCCCGTCAAACGCAAACGACAGGCCAAAAACCAGCGCAACCGGCAGGATCAGGTTCCATGACAGGGAGGCGCGATCGCGCATAAACTCACGATTACGGGCCTTGAAGATGGCGTAAATACGTCTCCACATAGTCAGGCTCGCAGCGAGTGACCGGTCAGGTCGAGAAACAGGTCCTCGAGGTTCGGGCGACGAATTTCGCCATGCGGGAGATTGATGAGCTTGTCGCCGTAGCGGTCGTGCAGGAGCGCCTCAGGCGAGCCCTGGGTGACGATCTTGCCTTCGTCCATAATGGCAATCTCATCGCACAACACGTGTGCCTCGTCCATATAGTGCGTTGTCAGCACGATCGTCGCGCCTTCCTCGCGGATGCTTTGCACCAGTGCCCAGAAGTTGCGACGTGCCTGCGGATCAAGGCCGGTTGTCGGCTCGTCAAGGAACACCAGTTTTGGCCGATTGACGAGCGCCACAGCAAGTAACAGTCGTTGCCGCTGCCCGCCGGAAAGCTTGCGGTTATCGCGGTCGAGCAGGTCCCCCAGCGAGCACTGTTCGATAACGTGATCGAGGTCGGCCTGGCGCTCGTAGAGCGCGTGGAACATCTCGAGTGTTTCCCTGACCGTAATGAAGTCCTGAAGCGCCGTACTCTGGAACTGCACGCCGGTCTCCTCGCGGAACCGCGCACCCGCAATCTCGCCGTAGTAGTAGACATCGCCGGAGGTCGGACGAGTGACGCCCTCGATAATCTCGACAGTCGTCGTCTTGCCGGCGCCATTCGGTCCGAGCAGACCGAAACAGGTGCCCTCGGGGACAGCGAAGCTCACACCGTCGACGGCCAGCACCCCGGGGTATTGTTTTACGAGGTGGCGGGCCTCGAGGGCCATTGTCGGGGTGTCTGTCATGGCGCAAGAGTACCTTTGCAACCAAACTCCGTCGAGCGGTATCTAAGAGACAAGAACACCACACAGGAACTGAGAAAAATGGCCAAGTTGATGACCAAATCCGCATTTACGATCGGGTTGCTCTGCATGCTGTTATCGGTGCCCGCATTTGGTGCCTCGATCAACAAGAGCATCAAGATCGGTGCTGGTGAGGAGGCGGGCGGCGCCACGTCCGTGAACGGCAGCATCTCGGTGGGTGCTGATGCCGTTGTGACCGGCAATCTGAAGACCGTCAATGGCACCATTCGCGTCGATGCCGGCGCGCAGATTGAGAAAGCGTCGACGGTTAACGGTGGCCTGCGAATTTCACAAAACGTTCGGTCGGAAAATCTCTCGACCGTCAATGGGTCCGTTAAGGTCGGCGAGAGCGCAAATGTCGATGGTGACATCGGCGCCGTAAATGGTCGTATCACGCTGGAGCGAGGCGCGACCGTCAGCGAGGGCATCGGTAACGTCAATGGCGAGATCGAACTCAGTGGCGCTACGGTCGGCGGCAATATCGAAACCGTGAACGGCGATATCGAACTTGCGGACCAGTCGGTCGTGCGTGGCGATATCATCGTCGAAAAGCCGAGCGGCTGGGGCTGGGGCAAGGAAAAGCGCCGCAAACCGCGTATCGTCATCGGACCGGGTTCGCGTGTCGAAGGTGAGATTTACCTCGAACGCGAGGTCGAACTGTACATCAGCGACTCGGCGGAAGTCGGCGGCGTCAGCGGTGAAATGAGCATGGACGACGCGAAGCGTTTCAGCGGCAATCGCCCCTGAGATTGCGTAGAATCGGTGGCGTGCAAAGCGCAGCCACCCAGCTAAACCTGTTTTCGGAAACAGTAGAGCCCGACCCCGTGTCGGGCTTTTCCGTTCGTGAGAGCGGTCGGGCCAAGCGACTTTCGATCAAGGTATTCCCACGCGGCCGCGTTGAGGTCGTGGTGCCGAAACGTACCCGACCGGCTGAGGTCCGTGCGTTTGTCGAGGCGCATCGTGACTGGATTGAAAACGCGCGCGCGACGTTTGCTGCTGAACACGTGCCCGAGCCGTTCGCGTTGCCAAGCAGCGTCCACTTGCCGGCCATTGAACGCAATTTCTGTGTGCGATATGAGCGCGATTCAGGCGGCAAGTCTGTACGTTATCGCGTCGTCGGCAATACGGTTGTCCTGTCGGGCCGGACGAACGACGAATCGCTGTGTGTAACGGCATTGAAACGCTGGCTGGCTGCCCTCGCTAAGCGTGAGTATGCACCGCGGCTGAAGAGCCTGTCGGCAATGACGGGGAACCCCTACAAGAAACTGAGCGTGCGCGGCCAGCGCACGTGCTGGGGCAGCCATTCGAGCACCGGCACGATCAGTCTGAACTATTGCCTGCTGTTCCTCGATTCCGCTCACCTGCGCTACGTAATGATTCACGAGCTCTGTCACGGCCGATACATGAATCACTCAAGGCGGTTCTGGAGTTTGGTCGGGCAGTTTGAACCCGACTACCGGCGGCTCGACAAGGACCTCAACCACTGCTGGAAGCGAATTCCGACCTGGCTTGGAATCTATTAGGCCTGCCCGCACGAGGTGCGAGCAGGCCCAATATCAGGATTGGCCAATAACGGGGTTAGAAACCGAAACGCAGACCGAGCTGGAAAGAACGCCCGGGCAATGGCACGAGATCCTTGAGCGGAGATGCGTGTTGGCGCGCCTCTTCGTCAGTGAGATTGGTGCCGCGCAGGAAGATATACACGTCCGGCTCACCCAGCGCGTAAGAAACGTCCGCGCTCAGGAGTGTGTACGAGTCAGTTGGCAGCTCATTGTTCGCCACCTTATCCTGTTCCGAATGGAACGTTGCTTCCGTTGCCGCCGAGAATCCGCCATTTGAGTAATGCAGGCCGATGCCATAGCGCAACGGCGTAAGGCGTGGCAGGTAGGCGCCGGTCTTATCGTCCTCACCGTAGACGAAATCGGTGAACAGCCGCGTATGCAGATGTCCGGAGTCTGTATCCAGTAATTCGATCCGTGCCTCAGCCTCAAAGCCGTAGAGGCGGGCGTCAGTCTGGGCATACTCGAAAATCGGCAGGTCTTCCTCGGTGTCGATCAGACCTGTCGGCTGCAGCACGATATAGTCGCTCACGTCGTTGAGGAATGCGGTCACGCTCCATTCAATCCGCTCATTCTCGCCGCGGACTGTCACGTCGATGTTAGAGGACTGTTCCTTGCTGAACAGATTCAGGCCCTGAACCACTGAGCCGAGCTCGATACGCTGCACAGCGACGTGCGCGCCGTCAGAGTAAAGCTCCGCAGCATTTGGATGCCTTTCGGTCAGCGCATAATTGACGGCCACAGTGTAGCTGTCGTTAATCGCGCGGATAGCGCCAACGGAGAAGCCAAATGCCGTGTCGTCATAGCCCGGCAGGCCAGGGGCGTCGATCTGCACGTTTTCAATACGTGCACTGGCCTGCAGGGTCCACAGGTCGTCAGGCCGCCATTCCTCGAACGCGAACAGACTTGTCTCCTGCGTATCGGAGGGCGGTACGAATGCCTCATCGCCCAATGCGATGAAGTCAAGGGTCTTGTGTTGAAAACCTATCGCACCCTCGACGTTGCCAAACGGGCGATGCTGGAATTCGATCCGTGTATCGAGACCGTCCGTCTCGTACATGGTGCCAATCTCATCGCCCTCGAGCTCAACGTGCTTGTAGTCATTGCTGGCGATCTTCACCTGTAGCTCGCCGATGTCTGCAAATCGGTATCCGCCTCGCAGATCAAAGCGCGTCTGGTCGAGATCGACTTTGACGATTTCCTCCTCTTCTTCCCCTTCTGCCTCACCTTCTTCATGGTGGTGACCGGGGATTCCGTAGAAGTTGTCGTAGCGACTGATGGACAGGCCCAGGTAGCCGCTGTCGCCGGCATACGTCACAGAGGCTGCGCCGCCCTGGGCATCGCTGGCGGTGTTTTCGACAGAGCCGAATGCTTCCTCGTCTTCGTGCTCCTCCTCGCCCTCATGCTCTTCTTCTTCGAGGGCGCGCAGGCGAGCCGATTCCGCAAACCCGGGGATCTCTATGTCGTCGGTTTCGCGTTGGAAATAATCGAGATGGAATGCGACCGGACCCGAGCCAAAAGCGACCTCGGCGGCAACGGCTTCTTTACCGGTTGCGGAGTCCGAACCGATTACGACGCTGCCGGTCGAACCTGTTTCCAGCCCGCTCTCCAGAATCCGCTTATCGACGACATTGATGATCCCGCCCGCGGCGCCACTGCCATAGAGCAGGGTCGCAGGGCCTCGGATGATCTCGATACGCTCCGCGAGAACGCTGTCGATGCTCACGGCGTGGTCCTCACTCAGCGCGGACGCGTCCATCGCATCGAGGCCATTGGACAGCACGCGAATTCGCTCCCCATACTGGCCACGGATGACCGGACGCGATGCGACCGGTCCGAAGTAGGTTGAACTGACGCCAAGTTCATGAGCGAGAGTCTCGCCAAGACTGGCCGCCTGTTTCTTCGCTAGCTCGTCGCCACCGATTATCGAGGTGGGCTGAGCTAGCTCTTTAATCTTACGGTCGAGTGGAATGCCCTCGACGACGATCTCGTCGAGCGCATGTTCATCGTACTGCTCGTCGCCGTCCTCGGCGGCAACCATACCGGCATAGCCGCCAAGGCTTACCGCAAGCAACGCAACCGTCAAACGACGCTGCGTTAGTTTCCTGTTGGGGTTCATGGATTTCTCCGATCCTGAAATTGGCAAGTCGCCCTGATATCCCGGGCCGACGAAGATCGCGGCATCGCGCCGCAGAAAAGCAATGCTGGGCGGATCAGGAAGAGGGTGGAGCGCGAGACCGATGAGTACCCTTCGAGGAGGCACGGTCGGCAACCGTCTGCAGCGTCGCAACGGCGTTAACCGGCGCGCCGAACGACTTATGGGTCGGCGGCATGCCAGCGGCTGTGTCTTCGAGCTGGCTGTAGCCGGCACAGGTTTCGCAGACCCTGACATGGTGCTCGTCACCGTGGTCGGCCGAATGCTCAAACTGGTGCATTGCTGCGGATACATGCAGTAGCGCCAGCGCAACAAGCCCCACGAACGCGGGGCCGCGGCGCCAGGAGGTCAGCCTGGTCAAAATTGATGGCGCGTTAAGCATAGGCCGAAATTACGCTCCAACCGTGACAGTTGCAATACATAAGACCGGTCGCACAACCGAAGTTCCCGTCCGTTGCGATATTGCAACAGCTGGAGTTCTAGTTGCCGAAGCTGGCCCGGATACCGGCGTAGGTCGAGCGACCCTGCGTCTTGTAGCCGTAGACCTGCTCGTAGTCTGTGTCGAGCAGGTTGCTCGCCCGCACAAACAGGGTCACCCCCTCCGATACTTCGTACTGGGCTGCAAGGTCGACGAGCCAGTAGTTGTCGAGAGTAACCGTCTCAGATGGATTGGGGAAGGGCGGGAAGAATATGTCCTGGCGGGTGCCGCCGTAGTCGGCAGCCAGCGTTACGCGTCCACGTGTTTGAAGAAAGCCGTAATCGATTTGCGCGCTGCCGGCATGGCGTGGTCTCCGCAGCTCGCGGGAGGAATTCTCTGTCGCGTCGGTATACGTGTAATTCAGGTCGATCCCGAGATTTTCGTTCAATACCAGTCGCGTACCGAGTTCGATTCCGCTGCGCCTGCTGTCAGTGTCGAGATTCGAGGCTGTGAAGAGAGACGATCCTGGATCAAAAACGAAGCCGTCGATTTCGTCGGTGATGTCCTGTTCGAACAGGGCTAATTCAAAGCTCGCTGCATCCGAGACCCGGTAGATAAGCCCCACGTCATAGGACAGGGAACGCTCTGGCTTCAGATCCGGATTGCCGATGAACTGGCCAGGGAAGAAGCCGAAGCGCTCCGTGAAGGTCGGTGTTTTCTGTCCCGTGCCGATATTGGCACGAAGCGTGAGCGTGTCGTTGGCCCGCCAGGCGAGGCTCGCACGCCCCGTAAGGGCGTTATCAAAATCACTGTGATTATCGAGGCGGGCGCTAAGCAGGTACGTTACGTGATCGCCTGCGCGGCCCTGGAAATCGACGATGCCGCTCGTCGTATCCAGTTCCTGGTCCTGGTTCGGGTCGCCGAAATTCACGGCACCGCGCTGTTCAAACTGTGTGCGCTCGTGCTCGGCGGCCAGGGACAGGAGGTTCCGGCCGAACGTGATGTCGGCCTGGTAACCAATAGTCATACGATCCGATGCGGCGGACGAGTCCTCGACGCCATCGAGCAGATTACGATTGTCACTGTCGAAATAGCGCGCTGTCAGATGCTGTCGCAGGCGCGCCTCGGTCGTGCCGAAACTGGCGCCAAGTTGGACGTAATTCTGCGTTGTGTCCGTTGCGACGTTGGAGTCGGTCGGCAAGCCGGTCGTAAAGAAGTCGACTGCATCGAATTGCGTGTAAGCATCGATAGAACGGGCACCGAACTGAAGACTCACTGCCTCGCCAGGTTGAAAGCGCGCGTTGAGCGATGCGGTGGCGACGTCGGAATCGTCTTCTTCGTTCCCGGTTCGCGAAATGTTGCTGCCGTCCGTCGTCAGCTGCTCAAAGCCGAAGCCAAGTGACCAGCGCTCGCCGTTCAACGCACCGTTGACGGCGCCATTCGTTGTGCTGTCGGAGCCGCCCTCAAGATAGCCGCCAAACCCTGAAGCTTCCGCGCCGGAACGCGTAATGATGTGCACAACGCCGCCGATGGCGTCGCTACCCCAGAGTGCGCTTTGGGCGCCGCGCACGACCTCGATACGTTCGATATTGGCGGTGGCAAGGTATTCCCAGCGAAACTCATCGCCAGTTGCCGGATCATTCGCTCGGACGCCATCAACGAGCACGAGCACGTGGTTCGCCTCCGAGCCACGCACGCGTACCTGGGTCTGAGCACCGACGGCGCCCGTGTGACTGACCGCAAAGCCCGGCACCGTGCGAAGCAGCTCGCTGACGTAGCGAACCTGCCGGCGCTCAATGTCGTCGCGCGTGATGATCGTGACTGCGCTGCCGATGTCGCCCACGGAAATTGGCGCGCGGGCGCCTGTCACGATGATCTGATCCAGTGGGTTGTCTTCGGTATTTGCTGGCGCGGGTGACGCAAGTATGCTGCCGACGACGGCAGCGAAGATGGCGTTGGCGTTTTTCATTTTTCTCCCCCCGCGTCTTCCCCGACGCGATCGAAGGTGGGCTCTTCGACAGGCCGGTCTCCGGACTCATGAGGGGCAGTGCCGTGTCGATCGCCTTCCCGCGCAATTGCGCAGTGGCTCGAGGATCGACTACCTCATTTACCGTTGCGGGGGCAGTGACGGGATTGCCAAAAAAAAGCGCACCGTCTTCCCGATTAAACGCGCAGCGAGAGATTGCTTTGCGTCACCTGTCGAACTCGCGATGCACCTTACGGCAGCGCCCTTGGTAATGCAATTTTTGTCGCGAGAGGAGAGGGTAAGTCCTTGACTAACCCTGATCGAGAAGCTCGCGAAGGTTGATGACCGCCGCATTCGCGCGCGCGAGGTAGTTCGCCATGACCAGGGAGTGATTGGCTGTTAACCCGTAACCACCGCCGTTCAACACCATTGGTGATCGCAGTGGCGACAGGCTTGCTTCCAGCTCGCGAATGATCTGCCGAACGCTGGCTTCGGCGTTCTTGTCCTCCAGGACAAGTGCGAAGTCGAACTCGGCCGCGCGGAAGAAATGCAAGAGCGCCCAGGCGGTGCCGCGCGCCTCAAAGAAAATATTGTCGGTCTTCCACCAGGAGGTGCGTACATCCACCGTATCAGGCTGCGGACCCGCGGCTTCCGCCGCTGCATCGCCGGCCAGGTCATCATTGATGCGGGTTCGCGCAACACTGTTGCCAAGGCGGCGCGTCAGGCTGCCGAGCCGTTTCTCGACCTGTGACAACCACTCGCGCAGGTTGTCGGCACGCGCAAAGAACACGGTCTCCGGGTCGCCGGCAACGAGGCGGTCGCGATAGCTGCTGAAATACCGAATGCCGTCGCGGTATTCCGACTCCGTTGTCGGGAACACCCAGGAGTTGTTGTCGTAGAAGAACTTCGGTGCGCCCTCCGCGACATCCGGGTCTTCCTTCGACTGCGACTGGCTACGCGTGTAGTCGTCGCGCATCACGCGCCCGAGATCGCGCATCTGGTTTACGACGCCGAGCTCCCAGCTGGGAATATTGTCGAGAAAGACAAATGGCGGCAGCTTGTCGTTGGTCTGGTAGCCACCGTTCTTCTCCAGCAACGTTTCCGAGACTCGAATCAGTGTGTCGACGGTCGAGAAGCCAACGATACCATTCTCCTGGTCGGCCGAGCGGTTCACCCAGAAGACATCTGGCTCGCGCGATGCCCAGAAGCCGATTACGAACATCAGAAACAGGAATACGCCAACGATCCACAACGAAATGCGAGACCACTTGCCGGTCTTGAGAATGTTTTGGGCCGATCGTTCCATTTTCTGATCCTGTCGCCTGGTAACACCCGATTAACAGGTAGTGGGTCCGGGATGGCCGGAATCAATAGCTGCGGTTAATCGTTGCGTACCAATTTAGAGGGACAGGGATTCTACCAGTTCCGGCAAAACGACCCCGGAGTTGCCCGCGATCGCAAAATCGAAGCCCGCCGCGTTCATCGTGGGATTGGGATTGATCTCGGCGACCGTCGCGCCGTTCTGTCTCGCAACGTCGGCGAGACCTGCCGCGGGGTAGACCAGTGATGACGTGCCGATCGACAGAAACACATCGCAGTCGATCGCAGCGGCCCACGAGGAATTCAGCGCATGCTCCGGAATGGCCTCGCCAAACCAGACGACTCCTGGACGAAGCGGCCCGCCGCAGTCCGGGCAGAGCGGCACGTCGAGCGAATCGTCGGCCGTATGCTCTGTGCCGTCAGCAAAACAGCGATCAACGAAGATATTGCCGTGGAACTCGATGATGTCGCGGCTGCCCGCACGCTGGTGAAGGTTGTCGACGTTCTGCGTTACAAGTGTAAGGCGCGGAACAAGATCCGCGAGTTGTGCAAGCGCGTAATGACCGGGATTGGGTTCGACTTCGTCAGCGAGATCCCGACGCCAGCGATACCAACGCCAGATCAGTGCCGGGTCGGCCATAAAGGCCTCCGGCGTCGCGAGGTCCTCGGCACGGTAGTTCGCCCACAGCCCTTCCTGTGCATCGCGGAACGTAGGGACGCCACTTTCGGCAGAAACGCCGGCACCGGTCAGGACGCAAACATGACGCGCATCCCGGAGAGCCGTGATGAGCTGCTCCGGGATGTCGCTGGTCATGGTCATGTTTACGCGGCGAGCTGTCTCAGCACGTAGTGCAGAATGCCGCCGTTTTCGTAGTAGTCGCGCTCTTTCGGCGTGTCGATGCGCACCTGCGCCTCGAACGTCTTCACGTCACCGTCTTCAGCAGTTGCCGTAACGGTGACGCGCTTCGCATCCGCGTCTGTCTGGCCGGTGATGTCGAACGTCTCGGTGCCCGTGAGCCCGAGCGATTCGGCATCCTGGCCCTCGACGAATTGCAGCGGCAGAACGCCCATGCCGATCAGGTTGGAACGATGGATGCGTTCGAAGCTCTTTGCTATGACAGCTTTCACGCCGAGCAGCAGGGTGCCCTTGGCGGCCCAGTCGCGCGACGAGCCCGTGCCATACTCACTCCCGGCAAGCACGACGAGCGGGGTGCGCTCCGCCTTGTACTTGACCGAGGCATCGTAGATCGACATCTGTTCGCCGCTTGGCTGGTGTTTCGTCCAGCCGCCTTCGGTGCCCGGCGCAAGTCTGTTGCGCAGTCGGATGTTGGCAAACGTGCCACGCATCATGACTTCGTGGTTGCCGCGCCGCGATCCATAGGAATTGAAGTCGACAGGCTTGACGCCGTTCGCTTCGAGATACGCAGCCGCGGGACTGTCCTTGGCGATCGAACCGGCAGGCGAGATATGGTCGGTCGTGACGGAATCGCCAAGCAACGCGAGCACGCGTGCGCCTTTGATGTCGGTTACCGGGTCGGCGTCGCTCGTCATACCTTCGAAGTAGGGCGGGTTGCGAACGTAGGTCGAGTCGGCTTCCCAGCCGTAGATGTCGCCCGTCGACGAATCGATGCGGCGCCAGTTCTCGTCGCCGTCAAAGACCTTGCCGTAGCTATCCAGGAACATCGCCGAATCGATGCTTGCGCCAACGACGTCGTAGATCTCCTGCTGCGACGGCCAGATGTCCTTCAGGAACACGTCATTGCCGTCCTGATCCTGACCGAGCGCGTCGTTGTACAGATCGACTTTCATATTGCCGGCGAGCGCGTAGGCCACGACGAGCGGGGGCGACGCCAGGAAGTTGTGCTGGACGAGGGGATGGATGCGCCCCTCGAAATTGCGGTTGCCTGATAACACGCTCGTGCCGACAACATTGTTGCTGGTGACTGCTTCGGCGATTTCCGGTTTCAGCGGACCCGAGTTGCCGATGCAGGTCGTGCAGCCGTAGCCGACCGTGTAGAAGCCAACAGCTTCGAGGTCATCGATCAGCTCCGCTTTCTCGAGATAGTCGGACACGACGCGCGACCCCGGGGCGAGACTCGTCTTGACCCACGGCTTTGCTCTAAGGCCCCTGGCTGCCGCATTGCGGGCGAGCAGGCCGGCCGCAATCATGACCGCCGGGTTCGAAGTATTCGTGCAGCTCGTGATAGACGATATGAGGATAGAACCGTCGTCGATCCCGACGTCGACACCGTCGAGATTGGCAACGCCGCTGCCGCCGCCCTCGCGGTTTGCGATCGTGTCGGCGAGGATCTTCTCGTAGGACGAGGCTGCCGCGCCCAGAGCGATACGATCCTGCGGCCGTTTCGGGCCGGCAATGCTGGGCTCGACGTCGCCGAGATCCAGTTCCAGCACATCCGTATACAGCGCATCGGGCTCGCCGTCTTCGCGCCACATGCCTTGTTCCCTGGCGTAGGCCTCGACGAGCTCACACTGGGCTTCGTCGCGACCGGACAGTTTCATGTAGCGAATCGTCTCGCCGTCGATCGGAAAGATGCCGCAGGTAGAGCCGAATTCCGGCGCCATGTTGCCGAGCGTTGCCCGGTCTGCGAGCGGCATCTCTGCGAGACCATCTCCAAAGAACTCGACGAACTTGCCGACGACGCCTTTGTTGCGCAGCATTTCGGTGCAGGTCAGCACGAGGTCGGTGGCCGTCGTGCCTTCTTTCAGCTTGCCGGTCAGCTTGAAGCCGATGACGTGCGGAATGAGCATCGTGATTGGCTGGCCAAGCATCGCGGCCTCTGCCTCGATGCCGCCGACGCCCCAGCCCAGAACGCCGAGGCCGTTGATCATCGTCGTGTGCGAGTCGGTGCCGACGACCGTATCGGGATACGCGAGGCGCGCACCATTTTTTTCCGCATCGAACACAACGCGCGCGAGGTATTCGAGATTGACCTGGTGGACGATGCCCGTGTTCGGCGGCACAACCTTGAAGTTGTCAAATGCCTGCTGGCCCCACTTCAGGAACTGGTAGCGCTCCTTGTTGCGCTGGAATTCGATCTTGGTGTTCAGGTCGAGCGCATTGGCGGCACCGTAGTGATCGATTTGGACCGAGTGGTCGATGACGAGCTCGGCCGGTGACAGCGGATTGATGTCCTCCGCCGAACCACCGAGCTTGACGACAGCGTCGCGCATTGCGGCGAGGTCGACGACAGCGGGCACGCCTGTAAAGTCCTGCAGGACCACCCGCGCCGGCGTAAACGAAATCTCGGTGCTCGGAGCCGCGGTCGGGTCCCAGTCGGCCAGCGCGAGAATGTCGTCTCGCGTGACGTCTCGTCCGTCTTCGTGACGAAGCAGGTTCTCGAGCAGTATTTTGAGGGAGTAAGGCAGGCGATCTACGTGGCCTTCCTTAACTGCATCGAGGCGGTAGATTTCGTAGTCATTGCCGCCGACTGAAAGGGTCGAGCGCGCGCCGAAGCTGTCCGTCATCTTCGAATCTCCGGGGTGTTTGTTTTCTGGATACGGCCTGCCGGCCGTGGGGGTGCGCATTATAGCCGAAGGCCCCGGTTCCTGCTTAGCCGATTTGATCGATTACGGCACCGCCGAGGCATAGACTTTCGTCGTAGAAGACCACGAACTGGCCCGGCGCGACCGCGCGCTGGCGCTCGTCGAACTGAACCTCGAGGCGGCCATTGCCAAGGTCCCTGACGACACAGTCCTGATCGGCCTGCCGGTAACGCACCTTTGCGGTGCAGCGCAGCCCGGTATCGAGGCCGGCGGGCGGTTTGCCGATCCAGCTTGCATCGGACGCTTCCAGGCGTTCGCTGAACAGCAGCTCGTGTTCGCCCTGGGCCACGATCAGTGCGTTGTCGTCGAGGTCTTTGGCGACGACATACCAGGGGAGCTCGGGACGGCCGTGGATGCCGCCTATATGCAGGCCCTGGCGTTGGCCAAGCGTGTAGTACATGAGTCCCTGGTGTTCCCCGACGACATCGCCACCCGGCGTCCGCATTGGTCCGGGATTGGCCGGCAGATAGGTCGAGAGGAACTCGCGAAACGGTCGCTCTCCGATAAAGCAGATACCGGTCGAGTCCTTCTTGTCGTGAATCGCAAGCCCGCGGTCGCGCGCGACTTGTCGGACCTCGCCCTTGACCAGTTCGCCGAGCGGGAACAGCGTTTCCGCCAGCGCTTCGGCGCTCACCGCATGCAGAAAGTAACTCTGGTCCTTGTTCGGGTCCTTGCCTTTGAACAGCGCACCGTGGCCGTCAACGATGCCGCTGCGCGCATAGTGGCCCGTCGCGAGCAGGTCGCCACCGAGACGCTTTGCGTAATCGCGGAACACGCCAAATTTGATCTCGCGGTTACACAGCACGTCAGGGTTCGGCGTACGGCCCTTGCGGTACTCGTCGAGGAAATACTCGAACACCTGGTCTCGATACTGCGTCGCGAAGTTGACGTGATGGAGGGGAACATCGAGTTGCTCGCAAACGCGTCTTGCGTCCTGCAGGTCTTCTGCTGCCGTGCAATAGCCATCGTCGTCCTCCCAGTTGGTCATGTGCAGGGCATGGACGTCATAGCCATCATCTTTCAGGAGCAGGGCAGCGACTGCCGAGTCGACACCGCCTGAAAGGCCGAGGATCACGCGCTTGGTCATAGCGCGCGGATTCTATCACCGACCAGGGTCGGGGTTAGACGAGATCCGCGGTCGCGAGAATGCGGTGGACGTTCTGTTGCAGCGGCAGCATGCCCGTGAGCAGGGCGTCGGACTGACGCTGGCCTTTCTCGTAGTCTCGAATACAGCGTAGCACCGCAGGTGAGCGCAGATCGTTGCGGCGGTATTCGATGTCTTCGAGCGCCATCCAGCGACGGCCGAGAATACCGTCGTCGAGTGCTAGTGTTTCGTCGCAGCTGACGAACGCTGCCGAGTAGACGAGGCGCAGGAACTGCTGCCGTGTCTGCGGATGAATCCAGAGATAGATGCCGATCAGGTCGTGACAATTGACCGTGCAACCGGTCTCCTCGAGGACTTCTCGAACGACAGCCTGTTCGGGTGATTCGTCGGACTCTATGTGACCGCCAGGCTGGCAGAGAACTCGCTTTCCCATCGCACGTTCTTCGACGAGGAGGTATTTGCCATCGTGTTCCACGACCGCGGCAACGGTCAGATCAGTTGGGTACATCCGTTTTCCCTTAATTTTGCGCAGGTCGCGTCATTGCGCCTGCGGTTCTTGTCTATATTCCGAGCTGGCGGAATTCCGTTTCCACTTCACTGGCGAGCCAGATCTCGTCGAACATCTTGCCGTAGAGTTTTGCGACGGCCGGCTCGTAGGTATCGGCGATACCTTCCCAGCGGCCGGCTTGCAGTCGATAGACGAGTGCCGTTTCGTCAGCGATACAGAAAGCTTCGGCATGCGTTCGCAGATCATCACGAACGTGCCTGAATTCGATGTAGGTGTTGAGGCGACGACCAAGGTGCACGAAGTTGTTGCCGTTTTTCACAGCGCGCGTGGGATCTGCAATCAGAACGCGGATACGTGCGTAGGTCTGTGACAGGACGAGTCGCTTGATGATCTCGAGGAACTCCGGATCGTCGTAGATGCCGGGCTCCAGATCGTGCGTGAAGATCGATACCTTGCGCGACGCTTCACGGGCAACCTCGATGGCCGCCTCACGCATTTCGTCACGCGTGGAGATGACCCAGCGCTTGCCCTTTTTCCGTGCCTCTTCCATAGGCCGATCAGTTTAGCGAGGGACGGGCCGCTCACAGTGCCAACTGCGTCACGTTTTGGGCGATGTTCTCCAATTGGTAACCATTCGCATCCCCCGCCAGTTCTGGGATGCAGCGCTATTGTTACTTTAGTCCCAGACGTAGCTACTTCACATATTCGAAGGCGCCGCGCTTCGCCATCCATGCCGCCATCCCATGCCAGGCGGGCGCCGCATCGCTCGGCAGCTGCAGCTTCCGCTGCGCACAGAGATTCTCGAGAACCTGGCGGCTCCCTGGCGGACGTTCGGTGCTGCCGCCATTCACGAACACTGCGTCGTCACTCCAGGCAATACGGGTCATGCCGTGGATGCGCAGAGTCTTGCCGGCTTCGAGTGCCGCAACGATCTCGCCGAGCTCGCTTTTATCCGGAGAAACCGGTGTGATCCATTGTTTCGTTTCGGTCGCGAAGCGTCCCAAAGCCTGGGTCATTTGTTCAAGACCAGAATCCCCGGCGCCTGACACTTGCACTGCCCGATGTGCTGCGATCTCGGATATGTAGCCGGGACGCGCTTCGCCAGCCTGAAGATTCTCATCGGTGTAGAACACGTCGTCACGCTCGGCGTCCGGCAGGGTTTCGGCCAGATCGGATACCTGTGGTGCACGCATGCCGATCGAATAGGTCAGGCAGGCCCGATGTGCTGTCCCCCAGTGCGCGACACCGGGGGGTAGATACAAGACGTCGCCGTTGCGACACTCGTGGCTTATCTCGCCGGTGAACTCTGTGGTCAGGGCCAGATCATCGCTCGCATGCGGATCATTGGCCACGTCGTCCGACGTGACATGCCACTCGCGGACGCCGATGCCCTGACACAGGAACACGTCGTAGTTGTCCCGATGTGGGCCAACGCCGCCTCCGGGTGCCGCAAAACTCACCATGAGGTCGTCGATGCGCCAATCCGGAATGAATGGAATCAGGTCGAATAGTCGACGCATTGTCGGCAGGTGCTTTTCCACATCGTGCACGAGCAAGGTCCAGTCGCGCGCCGGCAGCGCGGCGAGGAACTCCTCGTCGAAGGGCCCGGTTTCGGCACGATACCGGACCCGATCGTGACTGCGATCTGTAAACACAATGCGCGACTCGACGTCGTCGAGCGTCGCCAGCCAGGCAAGTTCATTACGGGTAACGGCGGGGCGCAGCTTGTCGACAGCCTGCGGCATCAGAAGCGGTTTCTTCTGCCAGTGGCGTGCAAGAAACTGCTCGGCGTCGAGGTTGCCGGGTAGCTTCAGCATCACAGGTCCACTCAGATGTCGCGCGCCTGCTGTTCGGCCAGTCCGATATAGGTGTCCGGCGTCAGGTCGAGCAGCCGCTGTTTCTCGGCATCAGGAATCTCGAGCGTCCTCACAAATTCCCGCAGCGATTCCTTCGTCACCGCCTGGCCACGTGTCAGCGCCTTGAGCTTCTCGTAGGGATTCGGGATGCCGTAACGTCGCATCACGGTTTGCACGGCCTCAGCGAGAACCTCCCACGCCTCCGCAACGTCGGTATGAATAACCGCTTCATTGACCTGCAGCTTGCCGACGCCCTTGGCAAGTGAGGCAAGCGCAATCACGATATAGCCGGCCGCAACGCCCAGGTTGCGCTGTACGGTGGAATCCGTCAGGTCGCGCTGCCAGCGAGAGATCGGCAGCTTCTCGGCAAAATGCGAGAGCAGGGCATTGGCGAGCCCGAGATTGCCCTCGGCATTCTCGAAGTCAATCGGGTTGACCTTATGCGGCATCGTCGACGAGCCGACTTCGTCCTTGGCTACTTTCTGCTTGAAGTAACCGAGCGAAATGTAGCCCCACACGTCGCGCGCGAAGTCGATCAATATCGTGTTGTAGCGGACCAGTGCATGACAGTACTCGGCGGTCCAGTCATGGGGTTCGATCTGCGTCGTGTAGGGATTCGGCTCGACACCGAGCGACGAAACGAAGCTGTGGCTGATCTCCCGCCAGTCCAGATCCGGGTAGGCAATCGCATGGGCATTGTAGTTGCCGACGGCGCCGTTAAACTTGCCGAGGATCGAGACATCCGCGAACTGCTTCTCGGCGCGCTCGAGGCGGGCGACGACATTGGCCAGCTCCTTGCCCAGCGTCGTCGGGCTTGCCGTCTGACCATGAGTCCGGGACAGCATCGGGAGCGCGGCATGATCGCGCGCCATGGCCTTCAGGCGATTGCGCAGTTCCCGCATCTGCGGGATGAGCACGTCGCTGCGCGCCGAACGCAGCATCAGCGCGTATGAGAGATTGTTGATGTCCTCGGAGGTGCAGCTGAAGTGCAGGAAGTCCTTGAGCGCCTCGGTCTCGGGCCCGTCCCCGAGTTTCTCGCGGATAAAGTACTCGACTGCCTTGACGTCGTGGTTCGTGGTGGCCTCGATGGCCTTGACGCGCTCGGCATCGTCCAGCGAGAACGCGTCGACGACGTTATTCAGGACGTCTTTCATCACTGACGAGACCGGGCCCAGCTCGCCGATCTGCTGCTCGTCAGCGAGACGCTGCAACCAGCGGACCTCAACCAGCACCCGGAAACGGATCAGGCCGTACTCACTGAAGATGTCGCGGAGGCTGTTGACCTTGTCGGCATAGCGGCCGTCGGCCGGGGAGAGGGCTCTCAGAGTCGAGACTTTCATACGTGGAAAACCAGTGTAGACTTGCGCGCGCAAAGCGCGAATCATACACCTTACCCGACCATGAGAGCGGTGCAAATGCACCCGATGGAGCAGTATCTGCCATGAGCAAAAAGGCTTTCCGTATCGAGCACGACAGCATGGGCGAACTCCAGGTCCCGGAAGACGCCCTGTGGGGTGCGCAGACGCAGCGCGCCGTCAATAATTTCCCGATCTCCGAGCTGACGATGCCACGTCAGTTCATTGCCGCACTGGGCCTCGTCAAGTGGGCCGCTGCCGGCGCCAACGCCGAGCTCGGCCTGATCAAGAGCGATCTCGCCATGGCCATTCAGAAGGCCTCGCTGGCGGTCGCCGGAGGCGAGTACGATGAGCATTTCCCGATTGACGTCTTCCAGACCGGCTCCGGAACCAGCTCCAACATGAATGCCAACGAGGTAATCTCGCACGTTGCGACCGAGGACTTCGGGAAAGAAGTCCACCCGAATGATCACGTCAACATGAGCCAGAGCAGCAACGACGTGATCCCGACCTGCGTGCACGTCGCCGCAGCGCTGGCCATCAATGAGAAGCTGCTGCCGGCACTCCGGCACCTGTCCGAGTCGCTCGAGGCCAAGGCGGCCGAGAACGACTCCATCGTCAAGACGGGCCGCACCCACCTGATGGATGCGATGCCTGTGACGCTGGGCCAGGAGATTCGCGCCTGGCAATTCCAGATTGACCAGGGCATAGAGCGTATCGGCGACACGATGCAGCGTCTGACCGCGCTGGCTCAGGGTGGCACAGCGGTTGGCACAGGTATCAATGCGCATCCGAAGTTTGGCGGCAAGGTGGCGGTATTGCTCGGCGAACAGACGGGCTTGCCGTTCAAAGCGGCCGAGAATCAGTTCCAGTCACTGAGCTGCCAGGACGCGGCGGTTGAGGTCTCTGGGCAGCTGCGGACGCTGGCTGTCAGCCTGACCAAGATTGCCAACGACCTGCGCTGGATGAATTCGGGACCGCTCGCGGGATTTGGTGAGATCGCGCTGCCCGCGCTGCAGCCAGGTTCGAGCATCATGCCGGGCAAGGTCAATCCGGTCATTCCCGAAGCCGTCGCCATGGTCTGCGCGCAGGTAATCGGCAATGACGCCACGATCACGATGGGCGGCCAGTCTGGCAACTTCCAGCTCAACGTCATGCTGCCGGTCGTGGCCTACAACCTGATCCAGAGCATCGAGATTCTCGGCACCGCCAGCACCGTGCTCGCCGACAAGGCGATCGCAGGTTTTGAGGTCAATGAAGAGAACATCCAGCGAGCCCTGGGTCGCAACCCGATCCTGGTCACCGCGTTGAACCCGGTCATCGGTTATGAGCTTGGGGCGGCAGTCGCCAAGAAGGCCTATGCCGAGGGTCGTGCCGTCAAGGATGTGGCCAAGGAGATGACCGATCTGAGCGATGAAGAGCTCGACCGGTTGCTCGACCCGGCAAGTCTCACCGAGGGTGGTATCAAGCATTGATCACCGCGGACGCGCTACGCGCGCGTTTCGCAGGCACCCGGGTGCCTGGGGATCCGCTTGACGTCACGATGCCGCCCGGCCTGGAGCGCTGGCCGCATCGCATGCGCGAGCAGCTCAACGTCCCGCTGCGCCCGGCGGGCGTGCTTGTGCCTATCCTGGAACATGATGAGGGCCTGACAGTGCTGCTGACGCAGCGCGCCTCGCACTTGAAGCATCACGCCGCGCAGGCGAGCTTCCCGGGCGGCCGCATGGAAGAACATGACGCCGATGTTAAGGAGACGGCGCTGCGCGAGACGCACGAAGAGGTCGGTATCGCCCCTGAGCATGTGGACGTTATCGGCTATCTGCGGACGATGCCGACCATTACCGGCTTCGCCGTTACCCCGGTTGTCGGCCTGGTGCGCCCCAACGTCGATCTCATCATCGACCAGACCGAGGTTGAGTACGCCTTCGAGGTACCGCTCGACTTCCTCCTGACAGAAGGCAATGACCGGCTCGTAGATCGCGAGTGGGAAGGTCGCCATTTCCGGCTCAAGGAGTTCCATTACGAAGGTGAGCGGGTCTGGGGTGCGACCGCCTACATGTTACTGGCATTTCGAGAATTCGTTTTAAATAAGTAGCTTATGTCCTCAATAGAGAAATTACTTGAAGTCATGCGCAAGCTGCGCGACCCGAAGAACGGCTGCCCGTGGGACCTCGAGCAGGATTTCTCGACGATCGCACCGTACACGATCGAAGAGGCCTACGAGGTGGCCGATGCGATCGAGCGAGAGGATTGGGAAGAGCTCCGGCATGAGCTTGGTGATCTCCTGTTCCAGGTCGTGTTCTACGCACAGATGGGCAAGGAACATGGTTATTTCGAATTTGAGGACATCGCGGGCGGGATCGCGGAGAAGATGACGCGGCGGCATCCGCACGTGTTTGGCGACGCCAAGGAAGACAACGCCCACGCGGTTCGTGGACGCTGGGAGGATATTAAGGAAGCGGAGCGCGCCGAAAAGGACGATGTCAGCGTGCTTGCCGGTGTCGCCCGAGCCTTGCCGGCTCTGAAGCGTGCCCAGAAGCTTGGTAGCCGTGCGTCGCGGGTCGGTTTCGACTGGCCTCATCGTCAAGGGGTGCGCGACAAGATTCGCGAGGAATTTGATGAGCTCGAAGATGCGATGGGTTCCCGTGACGAAGACCATATCGAGGAGGAGCTCGGGGATTTGCTGTTCTCGATTGTGAACCTGGCGCGGCATCTGGATGTCGACCCCGAGAAAGCGCTCACGCGCGCCAACCACAAGTTCGAACGGCGTTTTCGGGCGATGGAGGGCGAAATCGCTTCGGACGGGCACGAAATTCGCAGGCTCAGTCTCGAGGAGCTTGAGCATCGCTGGCACAAAGCAAAGCGCCAATCAGACTAAAAATAGTAGCTAAATCAGGTTTCTATACGTTCAGGTAGGGTTCATTGCCGGACCCGTAATCTTGTCCCCAGGCTGGCAGAAGGCCAGTCGTAAATCGCAAGGACGAGACCATGAACGCAAAAACACGTATCGCAACTCTGGCCCTCGCGGCGATGCTGTTTGGCAGCAACGCCTGGGCCGATCGGCCGCAGTATGACTACGCAAAGGTCATTTCGGCTGAACCCATCATCAACTATGTCACCGTCAAGACCCCGGTACGCGAGTGCTGGGAAGAGACGCGCTACTACACGGTTGACCGGAATGCCGGTAATCGTCGCGCCAGCACGGTCCTCGGGGCCGTTATTGGCGGCGTTGTTGGCCACCAGTTCGGTAGCGGCCGCGGGAACGACGCAGCCACCGTCGCCGGAACGCTGATTGGTGCGGCTATCGGTAACGAATCGGCGCACGATCGCTACGGCCACGGCAAGGAACGCGTTTCCTATCCGGTGGAGCGCTGCGCAACGCGTTATCGCGAGCACCGCGAAGAGCGTATCGACGGCTACCGCGTCATGTACCGCTATCACGGGCAGAAATACCTGACTGAAATGCCGTACGACCCGGGCAATCGCCTCCGCGTCCGCGTCGACGTTAGGCCGGCCGGGTAAACCCAAGGTATCGATGTGACACGCTTCGTTGCATTCGCTCGGCGCCCGTACCACACTTGGTTCATGCGTATCAGCCTGACACTGTTGCTACTGGCCGCGGCGGCCCTGATGTCGCCGCGTGCCATGGCCTTCGACCTCGAAGACAATCTCAAGGCACTGCATGAGCAGTACGAGCCCGCCCCTGAAATTGTGGTTGCGCAGCGCGACGGCATGTCGCTGTCCGAGGCCACCGCGATGGTAAGGCGCAGCCTGCGACCGGGCGACCGGATCGTCAGCGCCGAAACCCGGGTGCAGGGCGGCCGCGAAGTGCACTACATCAAGATTCTCACCAAGGACGGCAAGGTCCAGACCCGCCGGGTCAACGGCCGAAGCCGCTAAGAACCATGCGACTGCTGGTAATCGAAGACGACGCCACGTTGCGCGAGTCACTGTCGCGCAAACTCGCTGAAGAGGGGTTCGCGGTCGAGCAGGCCGGGGATGGCAAGGAAGGCCTGTATTTTGCGAGCGAGTACCCGATCGATCTCGCGATCATTGACCTCGGTCTTCCCGAGATGTCGGGCATCGACATTATCAAGCAGGTGCGCGCTGACGGGCACACCTATCCAATACTTATCCTGACAGCGCGAGACCGCTGGGAAGACAAGGTCGACGGCCTCAGCGCGGGTGCCGACGACTACGTCGTGAAGCCGTTCCACTTCGAAGAAGTTAATGCGCGTGTAGCAGCGCTGCTACGCCGCAGTGGCGGCTGGGCATCGTCCGAGTTGAAAGCGGGACCCGTGGCACTCGACATGTCGCGCCAGGAATTGCAGGTCAACGACGAGATCGTCGATCTGACGAGCTTTGAGTACAAAATCATCGAATACCTGATGGTGCGCGCCGGCCAGGTGATTTCGAAGGCCGAGCTCACGGACCGCCTCTACGACCAGGATTTCGAGCGCGACAGCAATGTGATCGAGGTGTTCATTGGCCGGCTTCGCAAGAAGCTCGATCCGGACAACACCATCAAGCCGATTGAGACGCTACGCGGGCGCGGTTATCGCTTCGCGCTGGAGCGTAACCAGGCCGACTGACCCGGCATGAATTCTCTTAGCAGCCGACTCCTGATCTCAGTCAGTGTGCTGCTGCTGATCTTCTTCGGCGCAACCATCGCCGTTCTCGACCGTGCTTTTACCGAGGCCGGAGAGCAGTCGCGTCGCGACATTCTCGACGGCCACCTGGTCGGCCTGCTCGCAGCAGCTGAGCCCGACGACACGGGCAATCTCGTCATGCCGGACCGGCTTCGCGAACCCCGTTTTGGCCGGATAGGCTCGGGCCTCTATGCCGAACTGCGCGATGAGAATGGCGAAGTGCTGTGGCGTTCGCGGTCCGCGCTCGGCCTGGAAATCCCTGGCGGCATCGTGCCGGAACTCGGCAATCACCTGTTTGGGCGCGAGGCTTTTGAAGACGGCACGCCGCTGCTGACGCTGAGTCTCGCGGTCGATTGGGAGATCGACGAAGACCTGTCACGCACCTACGTATTCAAGGTTGCCGAGAGCCTCGACGGATTCAACGCCCAGGTGGCTGGTTTCCGTCGCCAGCTGTTTGGCTGGTTCGCGGCCGTTGCGCTGACCATGCTGCTCGCATTCTCGATGCTGTTGCGCAGTCTGCTGAAGCCGCTTCGGCAGATCGAGAGCCAGATCACCGAGATCGAGGAGGGCGACCGCAAGTCTCTGTCGGGGACCTTTCCGACCGAGCTCAACGGCGTGGCGCGCAACCTGAACCTGCTCATCGACAGCGAGCGGGCACGATCGGATCGCTACCGCTACACGCTGGATAACCTCGCGCACAGCCTAAAGACGCCCCTCGCCGCGATGCGCGCACTGCTCCATGAGAAGCAGCGCGAGGGCTTTGGTGAGCGTTTCAACGAACAGATCGATCGTATGGACGAGATCGTACGTTATCAGCTGCGCAAGCCGGCCGCGTCGGTTGCGGACAATCTCGTGCTGCAGGCCGTTCCAGTCGAGAAGGAAGTGACCCGCCTGATCGAGGGGCTGCGCAAGGTCTATCACGACAAGCACCCGGAGTTCGAGGTTCGCATCGACAAGGGCATGCAGTTTCGCGGCGATACCGGGGACTTCCTCGAGCTTGCCGGCAACCTGCTCGATAACGCCTGCAAGTGGTGCGAGCGCAAAATTCGGATCAGTGTGGTCCCGTCAGTCGGCTCACGCGCGATCGCGAGTGGCATGGTGCTGACGGTGTCGGATGACGGTCCCGGCATTCCGGAGGATGCTGCGGCGGCATTGCTGCAACGCGGCATGCGACTCGACGAGGCAACGCCCGGTCACGGCATCGGCCTTGCGGTCGTTAAGGACATCGCAAAGTCTTACGGCGGCAATCTCGCGATCGGCAGATCCGATCTGGGCGGCGCCGAGTTCATGGTCTCGATTCCGCCGGTATCCACAGCGCGAACGGACTAAGCGGCGCCTGCGCCTTTCGATTTCGAAATCTGCACAAGCGGCTCGATGAGGTCGAGCGGCAGCGGGAAGACAATCGTGTTGGTCCTCTCGTTCGCGACTTCCTTGAGCGTCTGCAGGTAGCGCAGCTGGAGTGCCTGCTCTTCTTCGCCGAGCATCTGGGCGGCTTCGGCGATCATGCGGGCCGCCTGTTTCTCAGCTTCGGCGTTGATGATCTTGGCTCGTCGAGCACGTTCGGCTTCAGCCTGCTGGGCGATCGCGCGAATCATGCTTTCGTCGAGATCGACGTGCTTGATTTCCACGTTTGCGACCTTGATGCCCCAGTTGTCGGTGCGCTGGTCGAGCAGGTCCTGGATGTCGTTATTGAGCTTGTCGCGTTCCGACAGCATGTCATCAAGCTCATGCCTGCCCAGTACCGAGCGCAGCGTTGTCTGTGACAACTGGCTCGTTGCTTCCATGAAGTTCTCGACGCGGATAATGGCCTTCTCGGGATCCACGACGCGAAAATAGATGACCGCATTCACCTTGACCGAGACGTTGTCGCGAGAGATGACGTCCTGCGTTGGAACGTCCAGCGTAATGACGCGCAAGTCGACACGAACCATCCTTTGGATGCCCGGGAACAGAATGATCAGGCCGGGTCCCTTGACCCGCTGAAATCGACCGAGGAAGAACACGACACCGCGCTCGTACTCCTGGAGGATTTTGATCATTTGCGAGAGGAAGCCGATCACGAATACGGCGATCGTCAGGTAACCAATCAGTGACATCGGAGACTCCTTCTGAACTGTTATGGGTTGTCGCTACTCCCCTCGGGTGACACAGGCTCGACAACCAGTATGAGTCCGTCCATGGTGCGAACGACGACTTCCTGGTCCTTCGAAACCGCCGAAGTGCTGTGTGCATGCCAGGCTTCGCCTTCCAGCCAGACTCGCCCATCGCCGCTGAAATCCTCGAGCGCGGTGGCAACACCCCCGACGATCGAATCCCTGCCGGATACGCCACCCCGTCGGCGCAGCTTGAGCAGATAGCCAATAAGCCAGACAAGCAGTACGGCAAATGCAAGCGAGATGCCGATGACGAATGCGTACGAGATACCGAAGCCGGGTACGCCGGTGTCGAACATGATGATGGCTCCGAACACAAACGCAATGATGCCGCCGATGCCAAGCACGCCGAAACTCGGCGCATAGGCCTCCGCAATGATTAGTCCTACGCCGACAATGATGAGCGCCATGCCGGCATAGTTAACGGGAAGCACCTGCAGGGCGTAAGCAGCCAGCAGCAGGCAGATCGCGCCGACGACCCCGGGGACGATGGCGCCGGGATTCAGCCCTTCGTACATCAGTCCGTAGAGACCGATCAGGCCGAGAATCAAAACGGTTTCGGGATTCGCGATCACGTTCAGCAGCCGAATGCGCCAGTTGGGCTTGAACTCGACGATCGCAGCGTCCGCGGTGTCCAGCGTCCGGGTTTCGCCCGCTGCATCGATCTCGCGTCCGTCGAGCTGCGTCAGAAGATCACGCGTGTTGGTCGCCACTACGTCGATAACGTTGAGCTCGAGCGCTTCGGTCTCGGTCAGAGTCGCGGCTTCTGTCACCGCTGTCTCCGCCCAGTCAGCGTTGCGACCATGACGTTCCGCGAGTCCGCGGATGTACGAGATCGCATCGTTCATGATCTTGGCGTCGGTACCTGGTGCAGGCGCGGTCTCGTCGCCCGGTTCGGGCGGCGGACCACCGCCGACCAACGGCACAGGTGTAGCCGCGCCGATGTGTGTTGTAGGTGCCATCGCGGCGACGTGAGCGGCCAGCAGGATGTAGGTGCCGGCGCTGTCGGCGCGCGCGCCTGTCGGCGACACGTAGACGGCGACGGGCACAGGCGATGCAAGAATGTCCTGGACAATATTGCGCATCGGCTTCATCAGGCCGCCGGGCGTATCGATTCGGATGATGATAAGTTCGGCGCCAATCTCGGTGGCCTCTTCGAGGCCGCTGTTGACATAGTCGGCTGTAGCGACTCCGATACCGCCTTCGACTTCGAGCTCCAGTACCGTCGATGCGCCGGCCGGCGAGAGCGCGCTCCA
>JAAUYD010067074.1_pt1 | contig 37370 bp, 31 predicted proteins | sample 7278101 | NCBI WGS metagenome assembly JAAUYD01 (sample SAMN14350128, study PRJNA611818) | marine sediment metagenome | isolation source: surface marine sediment (0.6m) | place: French Polynesia: Moorea | collected 2018-08
GGGTGTCTGTCATGGCGAAAGAGTACCCTTGCAACCAAACCCCGTCGAGCGGTATCTAAGTAGCAAGAACTCCAGACAGGGATTGAGGAATAATGGCCAAATTGACGACCAAATCTGCGTTTACGATCGGCTTGCTCGCCATGCTGCTGGCGGTACCGGCGTTCGGTGCGTCGATCAACAAGAGCATCAAGATCGGAGCGGGCGAAGAGGCCGACGGCGCGACGTCGGTGAACGGCAGTATTTCGGTGGGTGCCGATGCGGTCGTGACAGGCAACCTGAAGACCGTGAACGGCACGATTCGCGTCGACGACGGCGCGCAGATCGGCAAAGCCTCGACCGTGAACGGGGGCCTTCGCATCTCCGAGAACGTACGGGCCGAGAACCTCTCGACCGTGAACGGATCGGTCAAAGTTGGTGAAGGCGTAGTCGTGGACGGCGATGTGTCTGCGGTCAATGGCCGGATTACCCTCGAGCGTGGGGTGACGGTCAGCGAAGGCGTCGGCAACGTGAACGGGCAGATGGAATTCAGCGGCGCGACGGTCGGAGGCGATGTCGAGACCGTGAACGGTGATATCGAGCTTGCGGACCAGTCGGTCGTACGTGGCGATATCATCGTTGAAAAGCCGAGCGGCTGGAGCTGGGGCAAGGAGAAACGCCGCAAACCGCGCATCATCATCGGTCCGGGTTCGCGGGTGGAAGGTGAGATTCACGTAGAGCGCGAGGTCGAACTGTACATCAGCGATTCGGCCGACGTTGGCGGAGTCAGCGGCGAAATGACGATGGATGACGCCGAGCGTTTCAGCGGCGAACGCCCCTGAGATTGCGTAGAATCGGTGGCGTGCACAGCGCAGCCACCCAGTTGAACCTGTTTTCGGAGACGATCGAGCCCGACCCTGTGTCGGGTTTTTCCGTTCGTGAGAGCGGTAGGGCGAAACGGATCTCGATCAAGGTATTCCCGCGCGGACGTGTCGAGGTCGTCGTGCCGAAGCGCACGCGTCCCGCCGAAGTGCGTGCGTTCGTCGAGGCGCATCGCGAATGGATCGACAACGCGCGTGCCACGTTTGCCGCCGAGCATGTTCCGGAACCGTTCGCATTGCCTTCGAGCGTCCGCCTGCCCGCCATCGATCGAAACTTCTGCGTGCGCTATGAGCGCGACCGTGGCGGTTCGTCAGTGCGGTACCGTGTCGTGGGCAATACGGTTGTCCTGTCGGGTCGGACAAACGACGAGTCGTTGTGCGTAAAAGCCTTGAAGCGGTGGCTGGCCGCGCTCGCGAAACGCGAGTTTGCGCCGCGCATGAAGAATCTATCGGCGACCACCGGTAATCCGTACAGGAAACTCAGTGTGCGCGGCCAACGCACCTGCTGGGGGAGTCACTCGAGCACCGGGACGATCAGCCTGAATTATTGCCTGCTCTTTCTCGAGCCGGCGCATATGCGCTACGTCATGATCCATGAGCTTTGCCACGCGCGGCACATGAATCATTCGAGGCAATTCTGGCGCCTCGTCGGGCGATTCGAACCCGATTACCGGCGTCTTGACGGAGACCTGAATCAGTGCTGGAAACGGATTCCGACCTGGCTGGGAATCTACTAGCGGCTCGTGCAGCGAGCGTCCAGGGGCGGTGAGGCCTGCCCGCACGTCGTGCGAGCAGGCCCGTTCCAGGATCAGAAATCGTAGCGCAGCCCGAGTTGCAGCGAGCGACCCGGCAGCGGCACGAGGTCCTTCAGCGGAGAAGCGTGTTGACGCGCCTCTTCGTCGGTGAGGTTGGTGCCACGCAGGAAAACGAAAACGTCCGGCTCGCCGAATTCATACGACACTTCCGCATTCACGAGCGTGTACGAGTCCGTGGGCAATTCGTTGTTCGCGGTTCTCTCCTGGTCTGAGTGAAACAGCGCTTCCGTTGCCGCCGAGAAGCCGTCCCGCGAGTAGTGCAGCCCGATGCCGTAGCGCATCGGCGTGATGCGCGGGAGGTAGGCTCCCGGGCCCGTAGACTCTTCGCCGAAGACAAAGTCGGTGGACAGACGCGTATGCAAATGACCAGCGTCGGAATCCATCAACTCGATGCGCGCTTCTGCTTCGAATCCATATAGGCGGGCGTCCGTCTGCGTGTACACGAAGATTTCCAGTTCCTCATCCTCGTCGATAACCCCTGTCGGGCTCAGGACGATGTAGTCGTCAACATCGTTGAAGAACGCGGTCACACTCCATTCGATCCGCTCGTTGATACCGCGCAACGTCACGTCGATGTTCGAAGACATCTCCTTGTCGAACAGGCCAAGGCCTTGGGCAACTGAGCCGAGCTCAATGCGCTGAACAGCAATGTGGGCGCCGTCCGAGTAGAGCTCCGGAGAATTCGGGTGTCGCTCGGTCAGCGCATAATTGACTGCCACACTAACGTCGTCACCAAGTGACCGGATCGCCCCGACGGAGAAGCCAAATGCCGTCTCGTCGTAGCTTGGCAGACCCGCACTATCAATCTGCACGTTCTCAATTCGCGCGCTGCCTTGCAGGGTCCAAAGGTCGTCCGGGCGCCATTCCTCGAACGCAAATACGCTCGTCTCTGTCGTGTCGGATGACGGTACGAATGCCTCCTCGCCCTCGGCCAGGAAGTCCACGCTCTTATGCTGGAACCCGATCGCGCCCTCGAAATTGCCGATAGGCGCGTGCCGGAATTCGACCCGCAAGTCAGTGCCCTCGGTATCGTACACAGTGCCTTCCTCGTCGCCTTCAAACTCGACATGCTTGTAGTCGTTGCGCGCGAGGTTGAAACGCAACTGTCCTGCATCCGCCAGTTGATACTCGCCCCTCACGTCGAAGCGGGTCTGCTCCATATCGAGGCGAACGATTTCCTCTTCCTCTTCGGGTTCAGCGGCACCTTCCTCTTCTTCGTGATGATGGTGGTGCCCGGGGATACCGTAGAAGCTGTCGTACTGGCTCACTGACACGCCGAGAAAGCCGTTGTCGCCGACAAATGACAGTCCGGCCGCAACGCCGTCCGATTCGCTCGACGTGTTTTCGACGGTTCCAAACGCCTCCTCTTCCTCTTCGTGATCTTCACCTTCGTCATGCTCTTCCTCTTCCAGGGCACGCAAGCGAGCGGATTCAGCAAATCCCGGTATCTCGATGTCGTCAGTGTCGCGCTGGAAAAAGTCGAGACTGAATGCGACCGAATCGGTCCCAAACGCGATCTTGCCAGCGGCGGATTCGCGGCCTGTCGCCGAATCCGTGCCGAGCACCAGGCTTCCGCCGAACGGTTGCTCGAGGCCGCTCGAGACAATGCGATTATCGACGACGTTGACGATTCCGCCTGCGGCCCCGCTGCCGTATAGCAAGGTCGCCGGCCCGCGGATGATCGTAACGCGTTCGGCCAACATGTTATCGACAGTGGTGGCGTGGTCCTCGCTGAGCGCTGATACATCCAACGCATCGAGCGAATTTGACAGCACGCGGATTCGCTCGCCGTACTGGCCGCGTATGACCGGGCGCGAAGCTATCGGCCCATAGTATGTGGAGCTGATGCCAAGCTCATTGGCGAGCGTCTCGCCCAGGCTTGCCGCCTGTTTCTTCGCCAACTCGTTGCCATCGAGTATCGAGGCAGGCAGAGCAAGCTCCTTGATCGTTCGGTCGAGCGGAATGCCTTCGACGATGATCTCGTCGACAGAGCTTTCGTCCTGGGCCGCAACGACACCGGCGTAGCCGCCCAGGCTCGCCGCGAGCAACGCGACCGTGCAATGACGTCGCGTTGGTTTCTTGTTGGGGGTCATGGATTTCTCCGATCCTGATAATGCCAAGTGGCCGGGTTTTCCCGAGCCTTCGGATGTCGCGGCAAAGTGCCGCGAAAAAACGAAGTAAAACGGATCAGGCAGTAGGCGGAGCGCGGCACCGATGGTTGCCTGCGAACGAAGTCGCGTCGGTGACATTGTCCAGCGTCGTACAAGCGTCGTCGGACGCCGCATTCGTCGCGTCCGACGGCGGAGACGAAACAGCGGCGTCTTCGAGCTGATTGTATGCAGCACAGGTTTCGCAGACGCTTACATGGTGCTCGTCAGAATGGTCGCCCGTATGCTCAAACTGGTGGGCCGCAGCGGATATGTTCAGTAGCGCCAGCGCCACAAGCCCCAGGATTGCCAGGCCGGGGCGCCAGGTGCTTAACCTGGTCAATATTGAAGGCGCTTCGATCATCTCGCGAAATTACGCTCGTACTGCGAAGGTTGCAAGACATATGACCAGCCGCAGGAACGGAGTTCCCGCGTGTTGCGGCGTGACAACAACCGGGGTTCTACTTGCCGAAGCTGGCGCGGACTCCGGCGTAAGTCGAGCGTCCCTGGGTGCGATAACCGTAGACCTGCTCGTACTCGGTGTCGAGCAGATTGCTCGTCCGGGCAAAGACGGTCAGGCTTTCGGATACCGCAAATTGTGCCGTCAGGTCGACGAGCCAGTAATTGCTCAGGGTTACGACCTCCTGGGGATTCGGAAAGGGCGGGAAGAACACGTCCTGCCGGGTGCCGCCATAGTCGGCCGCGAGGCTCACACGTCCCCTGGATGCCATGAACGCGTAGTCGAGCTGTACGCTGCCGGCATGGCGAGGCCGCCGCAGTTCGCGAGAGGAGTTCTGCGTAGCATCGGTGTAGGTGTAATTGACGTCGAGCCCGATCGTCTCGCTCAGAGCCCAGCGTGTGCTCAACTCGACGCCGCTGCGCTTGCTGTCGGTATCGAGGTTCTCGGCCGTGAACAGGGACGACACCGGGTCGAACACGAAGCCGTTGATTTCGTCCGTGATGTCTTGCTCGAACACTGCCAGCTCTATGCTCGAAGCGTTCGATATGCGGTAGGTTAGACCTACGTCATACGACAGCGAGTGCTCGGGTTCCAGTCCCGAATTGCCGATAAACTGTTCCGGGAAGAAGCCGAAGCGCTCCGTAAACGTGGGCGTCTTCTGGCCGGTGCCGATATTCGCCCGTAGCGTAAGTGCCTCGCTGGCACGCCAGGCGATGCTTGCCCGGCCGGTCAGGGCATCGTCGAAGTCGCTGTGGTTGTCGAAGCGTGCACTGAGCAGGTATGTGACCTGATCGCCGGCGCGGCCCTGGAAATCGACGATCGCGCTGGTCGTATCGGTTTCCTGGTCCTGGTTCGGGTCCCCGAAATTGACCGCGCCGCGTTGCTCGAATTGCGTGCGCTCGTGCTCCGCTGCGAGCGATAGCCGGTTTCGACCAAATGCAATATCGGCCTGGTAACCGAAGGTCGTGCGATCCGATGCCGACGATGAACCCTCGAGACCATCAACGAGATTGCGATTGTCGCTGTCGAAGTAGCGCGCGGTAAGCTGGTGGCGAACTCGTGCATCGTCAGCACCGAAGCTCCCGCCCAGCTGCACGTAGTCTTGCGTCGTGTCGGTGGCGACATCGGAGTCAGCCGGCAGCCCGGTCGTGAAGAAATCGACGGCGTCAAATTGCGAGTACGCATCGACATGCCGGGCGCCGAGCTGGAGACTCACCACGTCATTCGGCCGGAACGTCACATTCAGCGAACCGGTCGTGACGTCGGAGTCGTCCTTTTCGCTACCGGTTCTGGCAATGTTGCTGCCATCGGTGGTCAGCTGCTCCAGACCGAAGCCCAGCGACCAGTGGTCGTCATTCAGGCTACCGTTGATGGCAGCGTTAACGGTGTCGTCCGAACCGCCTTCGAGGTACGCGCCGAAACCGGACGATCCCGCGCCGGAGCGCGTAATTATGTGCACGACACCGGCAACGGCATCGCTGCCCCAGAGGGCGCTTTGAGCGCCGCGAACGACCTCGATGCGTTCGATGTTGGCCGTTGCGAGGTACTCCCAGCGGAACTCGTCACCCGTAGCCGGGTCGTTCGCGCGAATACCATCCACGAGCACGAGAACGTGGTTCGCTTCCGAGCCGCGTACCCGCACCTGGGTTTGTGAGCCGATCACTCCCGTATGGCTGACCGCGAATCCCGGTACCGCGCGAAGCAGCTCGCTGACAAAGCGAACCTGGCGGCGCTCAATGTCGTCGCGCGTGATGACTGTGACGGCACTCCCGACGTCGCCGACCGAGATCGGCGCGCGAGCGCCCGTTACGATGATCTGGTCCAGTGTGTCGTTTTCAGAGTTGGCAAAAGCCGAAGACGAAAAAAGACTGGCGCCGACGGCAGCCAGGACGATGTTGCTATTTTTCACGGTTTCTCCCCCGCGTCTTCCCCGACGCGATCGAAAGTGGGCTTGTCGACGGGCCGGTCTCCGGACTCATGAGGGGCATAGCCGTGTCGATCGCCTTCCCGCGCTTGTGCGCAGTGGCTCGAGGATCGACTACCTCATCTACCGTTGCGGGGGCAGTGACGGAATTGCCGTGAGCGATTGCGTGCAGGGCGTACCGTCTTCCCGATTAAACGCGCAGCGAGACATCGCTTTGCGTCACCCGTAGAGTTCGCGAGCACCTTACGGCAGCGCCATCCCCATTGCAATCACGTCGATCGGGAGGGCAAGTAAGTTTTTGACTCGCATAAACAGGCGTCAGCCCTGATCGAGAAGCTCGCGCAGGTTGATGACTGCGGCGTTGGCGCGCGCCAGATAATTCGCCATCACGAGTGAATGGTTCGCGGTCAGGCCGTAGCCGCCGCCGTTGAGAACCATGGGCGAGCGTAGCGGCGACAGGCTTGCTTCAAGTTCACGAATGATCTGGCGCACGCTGACTTCGGCATTCTTGTCCTCCAGCACGAGCGCAAAATCGAACTCGGCGGCGCGGAAGAAATGCAGCAGCGCCCAGGCCGTGCCGCGCGCCTCGAAGAAGATGTTGTCGGTTTTCCACCATGACGTTCTTACGTCTACCGTATCGGGCTGCGGGCCGGCTGCCTCGGCAGCGGCGTCGCCGGCGAGGTCATCGTTGATGCGAGTACGGGCGACGCTGTTGCCCAGTCGTCTCGTCAGACTTCCGAGCCGCTTCTCGACTTGTGACAGCCATTCGCGCAGGTTGTCCGCACGCGCGAAGAACACGGTCTCAGGGTCGCCCGCAACAAGGCGGTCACGGTAATTGCTGAAATACCGGATGCCGTCGCGGTACTCGGACTCGGTCGTCGGGAACACCCACGAGTTGTTGTCATAGAAGAACTTCGGTGCGCCCTCGGCGACATCGGGGTCCTCCTTCGACTGCGACTGGCTGCGCGTGTAGTCGTCGCGCATTACCCGCCCGAGATCGCGCATCTGGTTGACGACGCCGAGCTCCCAGCTCGGAATATTGTCGAGAAACACGAACGGAGGCAGTTTGTCGTTGGTCAGGTAGCCGCCGTTCTTGTCGAGCAACGTCTCCGCGACGCGGATGAGCGTGTCGACGGTCGAGAAGCCGACGATCCCGTTCTCCTGGTCCGCAGAGCGGTTGACCCAGAATACGTCCGGCTCGCGCGACGCCCAGAAGCCGATCACGAAATTCAACAGCAGGATCACGCCGATCGTCAACAGCGAAACGCGTGTCCATTTGCCGGTCTTGAGGATGTTCTGGGCCGATCGCTCCATTTCCCGTTCCTGTCGCCTCGTTAAGGTTCCAGTTACCTTTTGCCGGATCGCCGGTAACGGCTGGCTAAGGGTCCAGTTACCTTTTATTGGGTCGAAGGCAACGGGAATCAATAGCTCTGGTAAAAGGTAACTGGTACCAGTTAGTGGGAGAGGGAGTCTACCAGTTCCGGCAACACTACTCCTGAGTTGCCCCCGATCGCGAAGTCGAAACCGGTGGCCAGTGCCGTCGGGTTGGGATTCACTTCGGCGACGACGGCACCGTTCTGTTGCGCGACGTCGGCGAGGCCGGCAGCCGGGTAGACGAGCGATGACGTCCCGACGGACAGAAAAACATCGCAATCAATCGCAGCCGCCCAAGAGGCGTTGAGCGCGTCTTCGGGAATTGCCTCACCGAACCAGACGACCCCGGGGCGAAGCGGACCACCGCAGGCGGGGCAGACCGGCACATCGAGCGAATCGTCGGCGGTTTGCTCCGTACCGTCGGCGAAACAACGATCGACGAAGATATTGCCGTGAAATTCGATGACGTCGCGGCTGCCCGCGCGCTGGTGGAGGTTGTCAACATTCTGCGTTACGAGTGTCAGGCGAGGCACGATCCCGGCCAGTCGCGCCAGCGCATAGTGCCCGGGATTGGGCTCGACCTCGTCGACGAGGTCGCGTCGCCAGCGATACCAGCGCCAGATCAGTGCCGGATCGGCCATGAACGCCTCGGGGGTGGCGAGGTCCTCCGCGCGGTATTTCGCCCAGAGCCCATCCTGAGCTTCGCGGAAGGTCGGAACGCCGCTTTCAGCGGAAACGCCGGCCCCGGTCAGGACGCAGACATGACGCGCATCCCGGAGTGCTGCGATGAGCGGCTCCGGGATGTCGCAAGTCTTGGTCATGCTATGCGGCGAGCTGTCTCAGCACGTAGTGCAGAATGCCGCCGTTCTCGTAATAGTCACGCTCCTTCGGCGTGTCGATGCGCACCTGTGCCTCGAACGTTGTGACATCGCCGCCTTCGGCCGTTGCCGTAACGGTTACGCGCTTTGCGTCCGGGTTGGTCTGGCCCGTTACGTCGAAGGTTTCGGTGCCCGTGAGACCGAGCGACTCGGCATCCTCGCCGTCGACGAACTGCAAGGGGAGAACACCCATACCGATCAGGTTGGAGCGATGAATGCGCTCGAAGCTCTTGGCGATGACGGCCTTGACGCCGAGCAGGAGCGTGCCTTTGGCGGCCCAGTCGCGCGACGAGCCTGTACCGTACTCGGTGCCGGCCAGCACGACCAAAGGCGTGCCTTCGGCCTTGTACCTGACCGAGGCATCATAAATGGACATTTGCTCGCCGCTTGGTTGGTGCCGGGTCCAGCCGCCCTCGGTGCCTGGGGCAAGCCGATTGCGCAGCCGGATATTAGCGAACGTACCGCGCATCATGACCTCATGGTTGCCGCGGCGAGAGCCGTAGGAGTTGAAGTCCGCCGGTTTGACGTCGTTCGATTCGAGGTAGGCGGCAGCGGGGCTGTCCTTGGCGATCGAGCCGGCCGGCGAGATATGGTCGGTCGTCACCGAGTCACCGAGCAGTGCGAGTACTCGCGCACCTTTGATGTCCGTGACCGGATCGGCTTCGCTCGTCATCCCCTCGAAGTATGGCGGGTTGCGAACGTAAGTCGAATCGTCCTCCCAGCCATAGATGTCGCCTGTCGACGAATCGATACGGCGCCAGTTTTCGTCACCGTCGAAGACCTTGCCGTAGCTGGCCTGGAACATCGCGGAATCGATATTCGCGCCGACGACGTCGTAAATCTCCTGTTGCGACGGCCAGATGTCGCGCATGAAAACGTCGTTTCCATCTGCATCCTGGCCGAGCGGGTCGTTGTAGAGATCGACATCCATCCGGCCGGCGAGCGCGTAGGCGACCACGAGCGGGGGCGATGCAAGGAAGTTGTGCTGCACGAGTGGATGGATGCGGCCTTCGAAGTTGCGGTTGCCGGACAGCACGCTGACGCCGACGACGTTGTTGCCCGTTACGACATCGGCAATCTCCGGTTTCAGCGGGCCGGAGTTGCCGATGCAGGTCGTGCAGCCGTAGCCGACGGTATAAAAGCCCACGGCTTCCAGGTCGTCGATCAGCTCGGCCTTCTCGAGGTAATCGGACACGACGCGTGAACCTGGCGCCAGGCTGGTCTTGACCCAGGGTTTGGACGTCAGGCCTTTCGCCGCGGCGTTTCGCGCCAGCAGGCCTGCAGCGACCATGACTGCCGGGTTGGAGGTATTGGTGCAGCTCGTGATCGACGCGATCAGGATCGAGCCGTCAGAGATTTCGACGTCGTCGCCGTCGAGGCTGGCAACGCCGCTGCCGCCGTCTTCACGACCGGTGATTGTGTCGGCAAGAATCTTCTTGTACGACGATGCGGCCGTGCTCAGCGCGATGCGATCCTGCGGCCGTTTCGGGCCCGCAATGCTCGGTTCAACGTCACCGAGGTCCAGTTCGAGAACGTCCGTGTAAAGCGCATCGGCCTGGCCGTCTTCACGCCACAGGCCCTGCGTTCTTGCGTACGCCTCGACGAGCTCGCACTGTGTTTCGTCGCGACCGGACAGTTTCATGTAGCGAATCGTCTCGCCGTCGATCGGAAAGATGCCGCAGGTTGACCCGAACTCTGGCGCCATGTTGCCGAGCGTTGCTCGGTCGGCGAGCGGCATTTCCGCGAGGCCGTCGCCGAAGAACTCGACGAACTTGCCGACGACGCCTTTGTCGCGCAGCATCTCGGTGCACGTCAGTACAAGGTCGGTTGCGGTCGTGCCTTCTTTCAGTTTGCCCGTCAGCTTGAAGCCGATGACATGCGGAATGAGCATCGTGATGGGCTGCCCGAGCATCGCTGCCTCCGCCTCGATGCCCCCTACGCCCCAGCCAAGAACGCCGAGCCCGTTGATCATTGTCGTGTGCGAGTCGGTACCGACGACCGTATCGGGATAGGCGCGGCGTACGCCGTCTTTCTCGGCGCCGAATATGACGCGGGCAAGGTACTCGAGGTTGACCTGGTGGACAATGCCGGTGTTCGGGGGTACGACCTTGAAATTGTCAAAGGCCTGCTGGCCCCACTTGAGGAACTGGTAGCGCTCCTTGTTGCGCTGGAACTCGATTTTTGTGTTCAGGTCGAGCGCGTTGGCGGCCCCGTAGTGATCGATTTGCACCGAGTGGTCGATGACGAGCTCGGCAGGCGATAACGGGTTGATGTCGTCGGCTGAACCACCGAGCTTGACGACGGCATCGCGCATGGCGGCAAGATCGACGACAGCGGGCACGCCGGTGAAGTCCTGAAGAACCACGCGCGCCGGCGTGAACGAGATTTCGGTGCTCGGGGCCGCGGTCGGGTCCCAGTTGGCCAACGCGAGGATGTCGTCGCGTGTGACATCGCGGCCGTCCTCGTGGCGCAGCAGGTTTTCGAGCAGGATCTTGAGGGAATAAGGCAGGCGATCTACGTGGCCATCCTTGACCGCATCGAGGCGGTAGATTTCGTAGTCATTTTCGCCGACTGATAGGGTCGAGCGCGCGCCGAAGCTGTCCGTCATCTTCGAATCTCCGGGGTTCAAGTTCTGGATGCGGCCTGCCGGCCGCGGGGGTGCGCATTATAGCCGAAGGTCCCAATCGCTGCTTAGCCTATTTGATCGATGACCGCTCCGCCGAGGCACAGACTTTCGTCGTAGAAGACCACGAACTGTCCCGGCGCTACGCCGCGCTGCGACTCGTCGAAGCGGACCTCGAGACGCCCTTCACCAAGGTCCAGGACCGCGCAATTCTGGTCGGCCTGTCGATACCGTACCTTGGCCGAGCAGCGCAGCCCGGTTTCGAGATCCGCCGGCGGTTTGCCGATCCAGCTTGCGTCCGAGGCCTCGAGGCGATTGCTGAACAACAGATCATGCTCTCCCTGGGCCACGATCAGGGCGTTTTCCTCGAGGTCCTTGGCAACGACGTACCATGGCAGCTCCGGCCGATCGTGAATGCCGCCAATGTGCAATCCCTGGCGCTGACCGAGCGTGTAATACATAAGCCCCTGGTGTTCGCCGACGGTCTCTCCGCCCGGCGTTCGCATCGGGCCGGGATTGGCCGGCAGGTAAGTCGCAAGAAACTCGCGGAACGGTCGTTCGCCAATGAAGCAGATGCCGGTCGAGTCTTTCTTGTCATGGACGGCGAGGCCACGATCACGCGCTATCTTCCGAACGTCGCCCTTGAGGAGTTCGCCGAGTGGGAACACGGTTTCCGCGAGCGCGTCGGCGCTCACGGCATGGAGGAAGTAGCTTTGGTCCTTGTCGGGGTCCGCGCCTTTTAAGAGGGCGCCGTGGTCGTCCACCCTGCCGCTTCGCGCGTAGTGCCCGGTCGCGAGCAAATCGCCGCCAAGACGCTTCGCGTAGTCGCGGAAGACGCCAAACTTGATTTCGCGGTTGCACAACACGTCGGGATTCGGTGTGCGGCCCTTGCGATACTCGTCGAGAAAATACTCGAAAACCTGGTCCCGGTATTGTCTCGAGAAGTTGACGTGGTGCAGAGGGATATCGAGCTGATCGCAGACGCGCCTAGCATCCTGCAGATCTTCGGCGGCCGTGCAGTAACCATCATCATCCTCCCAGTTGGTCATGTGCAGGGCATGAACGTCGTAGCCGTCATCTTTCAGCAGCAGGGCAGCTACTGCGGAGTCGACGCCGCCGGAAAGGCCGAGAATTACGCGCTGGGTCATAGCGCGCGGATTCTATCACCGTCGGGAAGGGCGATCAGACGAGGTCGGCGGTCGCAAGAATACGGTGTACGTTTTGCTGCAAGGGGAGCATGCCTGTGAGGAGGGCATCGGATTGGCGCTGGCCGTTTTCGTAATCCTGGATACAGCGCAGCACGGCGGGCGACCGGAGGTCGCCGCGGCGATGCTGGATGTCTTCGAACGTCATCCAGCGCCGACCGATGATGCCGTCATCGAGTGAGAGCGTATCGTCGCAGCTGACGAACGCCGCCGAGTAGACGAGGCGCAGGAACTGCTGCCGTGTTTGTGGATGTATCCAGAGGTAGATGCCGATGAGGTCGTGGCAATTGACCGTGCAGCCCGTCTCTTCGAGCACTTCGCGAACCACAGCTTGCTCGGGCGACTCGTCGGACTCAATGTGTCCGCCGGGCTGGCAGAGCACTCGCCGGCCCATGGCGTGTTCTTCGACGAGAAGGTACTTGCCATTGTGTTCAACGACCGCGGCAACGGTCAGATCAGTTGGGTACATCCGTTTTCCCTTGGGTGCGCAGGTCGCAACGTCGCGCCTGCGGTTCTTCTAAACGCCGAGCTGTCGAAACTCCATTTCCACTTCGCTGGCGAGCCAGATCTCATCGAACATCTTGCCGTAGAGTTTGGCGACCGCCGGTTCGTAGGTGTCGGCGATACCTTCCCAGCGACCGGCCTGAAGGCGATAGACGAGGGCCGTTTCGTCGGCGATGCAGAAAGCCTCGGCATGCGTCCGCAAGTCCTCGCGAACATGCCTGAATTCAATGTACGTGTTGAGGCGCCGGCCGAGGTGCACGAGGTTGTTGCCGTTCTTGACCGCTCGCGTCGGATCGGCGATCAGGACGCGAATACGAGCGTAAGTCTGTGACAGGACAAGTCGCTTGATAATCTCGAGAAACTCCGGGTCGTCGTAGATACCCGGCTCCAGATCGTGTGTGAAGATCGAAACCTTGCGTGACGCCTCGCGGACGACTTCGATTGCCGCCTCACGCATCTCGTCGCGCGAGGAGATGACCCAGCGCTTGCCCTTTTTGCGTGCCTCTTCCATAGGCGGATCAGTTTAGCGAGGGTAGGACGATTCACGGTGCCAACTGCGTCACGTTTTGGGCGATGTTCTCCAATTGGTAACCATTCGCATCCCGCGCCATTTCTGGGATTCAGCGCCATTGTTCCAATCTTCCCAGACGTAGCTACTTCACATATTCGAAGGCCCCCCGGGCCGCCATCCAGCCCGCGATCTCGAGCCAACCGCCTGGCGCGCCAGCGGGCAGGCGCAGGCGCCGCCTGGCGCAGGTGTCTATGAGGAAGCGGCTGGCATGGTCGATGAGCGGCATGCTCGTGCCGTTAACGAACACCGTGGTGTCGTTCCAGGCGATGCGGCTCATGCCGTGAATCCGGAGCGTTCTACCTCGTGCCAGTGCAGCAGTGATCCTGGCCTGTTCATCGTTGCACGGCGTGTCAGGCGTAATCCACGGTTTCGTTTGCGTCGCGAAACGCCCGAGCGCCTCCGATACCTGCGCACGGCAAGAATTCGGCAGATCGAGCGTCCGCAACGCTCGATCAACGGCTGCCCCGGAGATATACCCAGGGCGAGATTCGTCAGCGGCCAGGTCCGGGTCGCTGTAGAAGGGGTTACTGCGCCCGGCGCTCGCAGTTTCACCGACGAGGTCCGAGTACTGCGGTGCACGCATGCCGATCGAATAGGTCAGGCAGGCTCGTTGAGCCGTTCCCCAGTGCGCGACGCCGGGCGGCAGGTAAAGGACGTCGCCATTGCGACATGCGTGACGCAGCTCGCCGCGAAATTCCCGCGTCAGCGACAACTCGTTACTGGCGCCCGGGTTCTGATCGACCGCTTCACTCGTGATACGCCATTCGCGAATGCCGATGCCCTGGCAGAGGAATACGTCGTAGTGGTCGCGATGCGGCCCGACGCCGCCACCGGGCACTGCAAAGCTGACCATCAGGTCGTCGACGCGCCAGTCGGGGATGAACGGGACCAGGCGAAAGATTCGGCGCAGGGCGGGCAGATGCTTCTCTACGTCGTGTACGAGCAAGGTCCAGTCACGCGCCGGCAGCCCCGCGAGAAAAGCCGCGTCGAACGGTCCGGTCTCGGCCCGGTACCGGACCCCGTTTCCGGTGCGGTCAGTGAACACGATGCGCGACTCGACATCGTCGAGTGTCGCGAGCCAGGCGAGTTCGTTGCGGGATACGGACGGCTTCAGGGGCGCTGCCGCCTGCGGCATCAATAGCGGCTGCTTTTGCCAGTGTCGTTCCAGAAACTGCTCGGCGCCCAGGTTGCCGGGTAGTTTCAGCATCGTAGGCCCGCTCAGATGTCGCGGGCCTGTCGTTCGGCCAGGCCGACATAGGTATCGGGTGTCAGGTCGAGCAGGCGCTGTTTTTCGACGTCCGGTATCTCGAGAGTCTGGACGAATTCCTGCAGGGATTCCTTCGTGACAGCATGACCGCGCGTCAGCGCTTTGAGCTTCTCGTAAGGGTTCGGAATGCCGTAGCGCCGCATGACCGTCTGTACGGCTTCGGCCAGCACTTCCCAGGCTTCCGAGACATCGGCCCTGATGACCTCGTCGTTGACCTGCAGTTTGCCGACACCTTTGACGAGTGATGCCAGCGCGATGACGATATAGCCTGCCGCGACGCCGAGATTGCGTTGTACGGTCGAGTCGGTCAGATCGCGTTGCCAACGAGAGACCGGCAGTTTCCCGGCGAAGTGCGAAAGCAGGGCATTGGCGAGGCCGAGATTCCCTTCCGCGTTTTCGAAATCGATCGGGTTCACCTTGTGCGGCATCGTTGACGAACCTACCTCGTCTTTCGCAACCTTCTGTTTGAAGTAGCCGAGCGAAATATAGCCCCAGACGTCGCGCGCAAAGTCGATCAGTATCGTGTTGTACCGAACCAGCGCGTGGCAATACTCGGCCGTCCAGTCATGCGGCTCGATCTGGGTGGTGTAGGGGTTAGGTTCGATTCCCAGCGATTCGACGAACCGGTGGCTTATCGTGCGCCAGTCGGCTTCGGGATAGGCGATCGCATGCGCATTGTAGTTGCCGACTGCGCCATTGAACTTGCCGAGGATCGACACGCCGGCAAACTGCTCTTCAGCACGTTGGAGACGCGCGACGACGTTCGCCAGTTCCTTGCCGAGCGTCGTGGGGCTTGCGGTCTGGCCGTGGGTCCGGGACAGCATCGGCAGCGCGGCGTAGTCGCGGGCCATCGCCTTGAGGCGATTGCGCAGCTCGCGCATCTGCGGTGCGAGCACGTCGGTGCGCGCCGAACGGAGCATCAACGAATACGACAGATTATTGATGTCCTCCGAGGTGCACCCGAAATGCAGGAAGTCCTTGAGCGCCTCAGTCTCCGGTCCGTCACCGAGCTTCTCGCGAACGAAGTACTCGACGGCCTTGACATCATGATTCGTTGTCGCCTCGATCGTCTTAACGCGCTCGGCGTCGTCGAGTGAAAAGTCGTCGACGATGTGATTAAGAACATCTTTCATGACCGATGAAAGCGGGCCGAGCTCCTCGATCTGCTTCTCGTCCGCCAGGCGCTGAAGCCAGCGGATTTCGACCAGTACGCGGAATCGAATCAGGCCGAATTCGCTGAAGATGTTGCGGAGGCTGTCGACCTTGTCGGCGTAGCGTCCGTCGGCCGGGGAGAGGGCTCTCAGTGTCGAGACTTTCATACGTGGAAAACCGGTGTAGACTTGCTCGCGCAAAGCGCGAATCATACACCTTTCCCGACCACGAGAGCGGTGCAAGACCACCCTACGGAGCAGTTCCCGCCATGAGCAAAAAGGCATTTCGAATCGAACACGACAGCATGGGCGAACTCCAGGTCCCGGAAGATGCCCTGTGGGGCGCGCAGACGCAGCGTGCCGTCAACAACTTTCCGATTTCGGGCCTGGCCATGCCGCGCCAGTTCATTGCGGCGCTGGGCCTCGTCAAATGGGCCGCCGCGGGTGCGAATGCCGAACTCGGCCTGATCAAGAGCGAACTCGCGATCGCGATCCAGAAGGCTTCGCTGGCCGTGGCCGACGGCGAATACGACGAGCACTTCCCGATCGACGTCTTTCAGACGGGTTCGGGTACGAGTTCGAACATGAACGCCAACGAAGTGATTTCGCACGTAGCCACGGAAGCATCTGGCTCCGAGGTTCACCCGAACGATCACGTCAACATGAGCCAGAGCAGCAATGACGTGATCCCGACGTGCGTCCATGTCTCGGCGGCGCTGGCCATCAATCAGAATCTGCTTCCTGCGCTCAGGCACCTGTCTGAAACTCTCGAGGCCAAGGCGGCGGAGACCGACTCGATTGTCAAAACAGGGCGCACTCACCTGATGGACGCAATGCCCGTCACGCTGGGGCAAGAGATCCGGGCCTGGCAGTTCCAGATTGACGAGGGAATCGAACGTCTGAAGGACACGATGGCGCGCCTGACGGCACTTGCCCAGGGCGGCACGGCCGTCGGTACGGGCATCAACGCGCATCCGAAATTCGGCGGCAAGGTTGCCGTGCTTCTCAGTGAGAAGACGGGGTTGCCGTTCAAGGCGGCGGACAATCAGTTTCAGTCCCTGAGTAGCCAGGACGCGGCGGTCGAGACGTCCGGACAACTGCGTACGCTTGCCGTCAGCCTGACCAAGATCGCCAACGACCTTCGCTGGATGAACTCGGGCCCGCTCGCCGGTTTCGGTGAAATCGCGCTGCCGGCCCTTCAGCCCGGTTCCAGTATCATGCCCGGCAAGGTCAATCCGGTCATTCCTGAGGCTGTCGCGATGGTTTGCGCGCAGGTCATCGGCAATGACGCAACGATCGCGATGGGCGGCCAGTCCGGCAACTTCCAGCTCAATGTCATGCTCCCGGTTGTCGCTTACAACCTGCTGCAAAGTATCGAAATTCTCGCCTCGGCCAGCACGGTATTCGCCGACAAAGCGATTTCCGGCTTCACGGTCAATGAGGAAAACATTCAGCGGGCACTGGGCCGCAACCCAATCCTGGTTACGGCGCTCAATCCGGTCATCGGCTACGAGCTCGGTGCCGCGGTTGCCAAGAAGGCGTATGCCGAGGGACGTTCCGTCAAGGACGTGGCTAGGGAAATGACGGACCTGACCGACGAGGAACTTGACCGGCTGCTCGATCCGGCGAGCCTCACCGAGGGTGGTATCAAGCATTGATTACCCCGGACGCGCTGCGTGCGCGTTTCTCGGGTACGCAGTTGCCTGAGGATCCGCTGGACGTCACGATGCCGCCCGGGCTGGAACGCTGGCCGCATGGCATGCGCGAGCAGCTCGACGTGCCGTTGCGCCCGGCCGGTGTTCTTGTGCCGATCATGAAGCACAGCGAAGGCCTGAGGGTCCTGCTGACGCAACGCGCCTCCCATCTCAAGCATCACGCGGCACAGGCAAGCTTCCCCGGCGGTCGCATGGAAACGCATGACGCGGACGTACGCGCGACGGCTCTGCGCGAGACCCACGAAGAGGTCGGCATTCAACCCGACGAGGTCGACGTCATCGGCTATCTTCGCACGATGCCGACGATCACGGGATTCGCCGTGACTCCGGTCATCGGACTGATTCGGCCGGATGTGGATCTCGTCATCGACAGGACCGAGGTGGAATACGCGTTCGAAGTTCCGCTCGACTTCTTGCTCGAGGAGCGCAATGATCGGTTGGTCGACCGTGAATGGGAGGGTCGGCGATTCCGCCTGAAAGAGTTTCACTATGACGGCGAGCGCATCTGGGGCGCGACGGCGTACATGCTTCTCGCATTTCGGGATTTCTTTTTAAATAAATAGTTTATGAGCTCTATCGAGAAATTACTTGAGGTGATGTGCAAACTGCGTGATCCCAATAGCGGCTGCCCCTGGGACCTGGAGCAGAATTTCTCGACCATCGCCCCGTACACGATCGAAGAGGCCTACGAAGTGGCCGATGCGATCGAGCGCGAGGACTGGGACGAGCTGCGTCATGAGCTCGGCGACCTTCTGTTCCAGGTCGTGTTCTATGCCCGGATGGGCGAGGAAAAGGGCTATTTCGATTTCGAGGCCATCGCCGGCGGTATCGTAGACAAGATGACGCGGCGTCACCCGCACGTCTTTGGCGATGTCGAGGAAAGTGAAGCCGCCGGTGTTCGGGGTCGGTGGGAGGACATCAAGGAAGATGAGCGTGCCGGCAAGGACGATAGCAGCGCGTTGGCCGGCGTCGCCCGCGCGCTGCCTGCGCTCAAACGGGCCCAGAAGCTCGGTAGCCGCGCATCGCGGGTCGGTTTCGACTGGCCGAACCGGGAGGGGGTTCGCGACAAGATCCGCGAGGAGTTCGACGAACTCGAAGACGCCGTCGGCAAGCGTGATCATGAGCACATCGAAGAAGAGTTCGGCGACCTGTTGTTCTCGCTGGTCAATCTCGCGCGCCACCTCGACGTCGACCCCGAGAGGGCTCTGACGGGCGCAAATGCGAAGTTTGAGCGTCGCTTTCGCCTTATGGAGGTCGTCATCGCCGAGGACGGACAAGACACGCAGAAGCTCGGACTCGAGGAACTCGAGCATCGCTGGCACAGGGCCAAGCGCGCGGCCGATGATAAGTAGTTAAAAAACATAGAGTTGCACGTTCAGGTAGGGTTCATTGCCATACCCGTAATCTTGTCCCCAGGCTGGCAGAAGGCCAGTCGTTATTCGCAAGGACGAGATCATGAACGCAAAAACACGTATCGCAACTCTGGCCCTCGCGGCGATGCTGTTTGGCAGCAACGCCTGGGCCGACCGGCCGCAGTATGACTACGCCAAGGTCATCTCGGCGGATCCCATCATCAACTACGTCACGGTCAAGACACCGGTACGCGAGTGCTGGGAAGAGACTCGCCACTACACGGTTGATCGCCACGCCGGCGACCGTCGGGCCAGCACGTTTCTCGGTGCCGTGATCGGCGGCGTCGTCGGGCACCAGTTCGGCAGCGGCCGTGGCAATGACGCTGCCACTGTCGCCGGTACGCTGATCGGTGCCGCGATCGGCAACGATTCGGCACGCGAACGCCATGGTTACGGCAGGGAACGCGTTTCTTACCCGGTCGAGCGCTGTGCAACGCGCTACCGCGAACACCGCGAGGAGCGCATCGACGGCTATCGGGTGTTGTACCGCTACCACGGCCAGAAATACCTGACCGAAATGCCGTATGACCCGGGCAACCGGATCCGTGTCCGCGTCGACGTACGGCCGGCCGGGTAGACCCAAGGTATTGATGTGACACGCTTCGTTGCATTCGCCCGTCGCCCGTACCACACTTGGCACATGCGTATCAGCCTGACATTGCTGCTACTGGCCGCGGCGGCGCTCGCGCCGTCGCGCGCCGTGGCCTTCGATCTTGAGGAGAACCTCAAGGCGCTGCATGCGCAGTACGAGGCCGCGCCCGAGCTGGTCGTCGCACAGCGTGGCTGTATGTCACTTTCCGAGGCCACAGCGCAGGTCAGGCGCAGCCTGCGGCCGGGCGACAGGATCGTCGGTGCGGAGACCAAGGTCCGGGGCGGATGTGAAGTCCATCAGATCAAAGTTCTCACCAAGGACGGCAAGGTCAGGACCCGCTCGATCAATGGCTGCTGCCGCTAAGCAATTATGCGACTCCTCGTAATTGAAGATGACGCCACGCTACGCGAGTCGCTGTCCCGCAAGCTCGCCGATGAAGGGTTTTCCGTGGAGCAGGCCGCAGATGGCAAGGAAGGCCTCTATTTCGCGAGCGAATACCCGATTGATCTCGCGATCATTGACCTCGGCCTGCCCGAGATGTCGGGCATCGATATCATCAAGCAGGTCCGTTCGGACGGTCATACCTACCCGATCCTGATTCTGACGGCGCGCGATCGCTGGGAAGACAAGGTCGACGGTCTTAGCGCAGGCGCCGACGACTACGTCGTCAAGCCGTTCCATTTCGAAGAGGTCAATGCGCGGGTCGCGGCGTTGTTGCGCCGTAGCGGCGGTTGGGCCTCGTCCGAACTCAAGGCCGGACCCGTGGCGCTGGACATGTCGCGGCAGGAAGTGCAGGTCAACGACGAGATCGTCGATCTGACGAGTTTCGAATACAAGATCATCGAGTATCTTATGGTGCGTGCGGGCCAGGTGATCTCGAAGGCTGAGCTGACCGACCGGTTGTACGATCAGGACTTCGAGCGTGACAGCAACGTCATCGAGGTGTTTATCGGCCGCCTGCGCAAGAAGCTAGATCCGGACAACACGATCAATCCGATCGAGACGCTACGTGGGCGCGGCTATCGCTTCGCGCTGGAGCGAAACCAGGTCGACTGACCGGCCGGTCCCGACCCTCGATGAACTCCCTCAGCAGCCGACTCCTGATTTCAGTCAGCGTGTTGCTGCTAATCTTTTTCGGCGCAACGATTGCGGTGCTCGACCGCGCATTCACCGAGGCCGGCGAACAGTCCCGCCGCGACATTCTCGACGGACATCTCGTCGCGCTGCTGGCTGCCGCAGAACCTGACGACTCCGGCAATCTCGTCATGCCCGATCGCCTGCGCGAGCCGCGTTTCGGTCGTATCGGCTCGGGGCTTTACGCCGAACTGCGGGACGAGAACAGCGAGGTCCTGTGGCGTTCGCGCTCGGCGCTCGGGCTCGAGATTCCGGGTGGTATCGTGCCGGACCTTGGCAATCACCTGTTCGGACGCGAGGCGCTCGAAGATGGCACGCCCTTGCTGACACTGAGTCTCGCGGTCGACTGGGAGATCCACGAGAACCTGTCACGCACCTATGTGTTCAAGGTTGCCGAGAGCCTCGACGGATTCAATGCCCAGGTCGCCGGGTTTCGTGGCCAGCTCTTCGGCTGGTTCGCGGCCGTCGCGCTGACCATGCTACTCGCCTTCTCGATGTTGCTACGCAGCCTGATGAAGCCGCTGCGCCAGATCGAGAGCGAGATTACGGAGATCGAGGAGGGCAACCGCGTCTCGTTGTCGGCGGCGTTCCCAACCGAGCTGACCGGTGTGGCGCGGAACATGAACCTGCTCATTGACAGCGAACGGGCCCGGTCCGACCGTTATCGCTACACGCTCGACAATCTTGCACACAGCCTCAAGACGCCCCTGGCGGCGATGCGTGCCTTGCTGAACGAGAAGCAGCGCGAGGGCTTCGGGCAGCGTTTCAACGAGCAGATCGATCGGATGGACGAGATCGTGCGCTATCAGCTGCGCAAGCCGGCGGCCTCAGTCGCCGACAATCTCGTGCTACAGCCAGTTCCCGTCGAGAAAGAAGTGCATCGGCTGATCGACGGATTACGCAAGGTCTACCACGACAAACAGCCCGAGTTCGAGGTACGAATCGACAGGGGCATGCAATTTCGTGGCGACACCGGTGATTTCCTCGAACTTGCCGGCAACCTGCTGGACAATGCCTGCAAGTGGTGCGAGCGCAAGGTTCGCATCAGCGTGGTTCCTTCGGTCGGCTCCCGCGCGATCGCCAGCGGGATGGTTTTGACGGTGGCTGACGATGGACCCGGGATTCCCGAAGACGCCGCAGCCGCTCTTCTGCAACGCGGCATGCGCCTGGACGAGGCGACGCCCGGTCACGGCATTGGTCTTGCCGTCGTCAAGGACATTGCCAAGTCGTATGGTGGGCACCTGTCGATCGGCACGTCCGATCTCGGCGGTGCCGAATTCATGGTTTCCATCCCACCCGTTTCGACGGCGCGGTCGGACTAGTCCCGGTCAACTTCGGCGCTGCTCGCTTTCGCAATCTTTACGAGTGGTTCGATGAGATCCAGCGGCAGCGGGAAGATGATGGTATTGGTCCGCTCGTTCGAGACTTCCTTGAGCGTCTGCAGGTAGCGCAGCTGAAGTGCCTGCTCTTCTTCGGCGAGCATGTTCGCGGCTTCAGCAATCATGCGGGCTGCCTGCTTCTCGGCTTCGGCGTTAATGATCTTGGCCCGTCGCGCACGCTCCGCTTCGGCCTGTTGAGCGATCGCGCGGATCATGCTCTCGTCGAGATCGACGTGCTTGATTTCGACGTTGGCGACCTTTATGCCCCAGTTGTCTGTGCGCTGGTCGAGCAGGTCCTGGATGTCATTGTTGAGCTTGTCGCGTTCGGACAGCATGTCGTCGAGCTCGTGTCGGCCGAGCACCGACCGCAAAGTCGTCTGCGACAACTGGCTCGTGGCCTCGAAGAAATTCTCGACGCGGATGATGGCCTTCTCGGGATCAACGACTCGGAAATAAATAACGGCGTTGACCTTGACGGAGACGTTGTCGCGAGAGATGACGTCCTGCGTTGGCACGTCCAGCGTGATAACGCGCAGGTCGACGCGAACCATCTTCTGGATGCCCGGGAACAGGATGATCAAGCCGGGACCCTTGACGCTTTGAAAGCGGCCCAGGAAGAATACGACGCCGCGCTCGTACTCCTGGAGAATCTTGATCATTTGTGAGAGGAAGCCGATCACCACTACGGCGATCGTCAGGTAGCCAATCAGTGTCATCGGAGACTCCTTGGTAAAACGTTATGGGCTGTCGCTACTTCCCTTGGACGTCGCAGGCTCTACAACCAGTACGAGCCCGTCCATCGTGCGCACGACGACCTCCTGGTCTTTCGTGATCGGAACCGCGCTGCGCGCGTGCCAGAGTTCGCCTTCGAGCCACACTCTGCCGTCATCGCTGAAGTCCTCGAGCGCGGTGGCGACGCCGCCGACGATTGAGTCCCGGCCGGACACGCCACCGCGTCGTCGCAGCTTCAGCAGGTATCCGATGAGCCAGACCAGGAGTACGGCGAACGCGAGTGAGATGCCGATGACGAACGCATACGAAATGCCGAATCCCGGTACCCCGGTGTCGAACATGATGATGGCTCCGAACACGAACGCAATGATGCCGCCGATGCCGAGCACCCCGAAGCTCGGCGCATAGGCCTCCGCAATTATCAGCCCAACGCCGACAATGATGAGCGCCATACCGGCGTAGTTGACAGGCAGCACTTGCAGGGCATACGCGGCCAGCAGAAGGCAGATAGCGCCGACCACGCCAGGGACGATGGCGCCGGGATTCAATCCCTCGTACATCAGTCCGTAGAGTCCGATCAGGCCCAGGATCAACACGGTTTCGGGATTCGCGATCACGTTCAACAGGCGTATACGCCAGTTAGGCTTGAACTGGACGATTTCGGCGTCCGCGGTGTCGAGCGTCCGGGCTTCCCCGGCCACCTCGACCTCGCGTCCGTCTATCTGAGCCAGCAAATCGCGAGTGCTGGTGGCGATGACATCGATGACGTTCTGCTCGAGCGCCTCGGTGTCGGTCAACGTTGCAGCCTCGGTCACCGCTTTCTCTGCCCAGTCCGCATTGCGGCCATGGCGTTCCGCGAGTCCGCGGATATACGAGATCGCATCGTTCATGATTTTGGCGTCGGTGCCTGGCGCCGGTGTGGATTCCTCGCCATCTTCATCTGGCTCGCCGCCGCCGACCAACATTACAGGCGTCGCGGCACCGATGTGCGTCGTGGGCGCCATTGCTGCGATATGCGCAGCGAGCAGGATATAGGTTCCGGCGCTGTCGGCGCGGGCACCGGTCGGTGCGACATACACGGCAACGGGAACACGGGACAAGAGGATGTCCTGGACGATGTCGCGCATTGGTTTCGCGAGGCCGCCGGGCGTGTCGATATCGATGACGACGAGTTCGGCGCCCGTCGCCAAGGCCTCTTCCAGACCGCTTCCGATATAGTCGGCCGTTGCAACGCCGATGCCGCCCTCGACCTCGAGCTCGAGTACCGTTGATGCATCAGCCGGGGAGAGCACGCTCCAACTGGTGACGAGGAACGCTGCGAGAAAGGCCATGACTCGAGAAGTCCGGCCCGGAGTGTGGCCTGTGACTTTCATGACTTCATCATACCAGCCCCGACGGGGTGGCGGTTATTGCCGCCGGGTATATCGCAGGACTTTGCCGTGCCGAGCGTTCATAATCCGGGCTTCCGGAAGGCCGACAACCATGCACATTCGATTCATCACAACTGGCGGCACGATCGACAAGGTCTACTTCGACGAACTGAGCCAGTTCGAGGTCGGCGAGTCGGTACTCGAGCACATCCTTCGCGAGGGGCTCGTGCAGTTCGACTGGGATGTCGTACCGCTCATGAAAAAGGACAGCCTGGAAATCCAGGACACGGACCGCCGCGTCCTGCGAGACTACATCGCGAACGACGACGCGACCCGTTACGTCATTACGCACGGTACCGACACGATGCCGGAGACCGCAGAGATGCTGCAGTCCCTAAAAGGGCGAACGATCGTCCTGACGGGTGCACTAACGCCGGCGCGTTTCCGAACGACCGACGCAGTATTCAACGTCGGCATGGCGGTGGCCGCCGTACAGACCCTGGACCCGGGTGTCTACATCGCGATGAGCGGGCAGGTTTTTCGGGCCGGTGAGGTCCGCAAGAACCGCGAAGAGAATCGCTTCGAGCCTATATAGGTTCCAGTTACCTTTTTCTCATGGCCAAGAAGTAACTGGAACCTTTTTCCAAGAAGTAACCGAAAAGGTAACTGGAACCACTTAGAATCACAGGTCGAAGTTGATGCCCTGTGCCAGCGGCAGGTCGGAGCCCCAGTTGATCGTGTTCGTCTGTCGGCGCATGTAGGCTTTCCATGAATCCGACCCGGCCTCTCGGCCGCCGCCGGTTTCCTTCTCGCCGCCGAATGCGCCACCGATCTCGGCGCCAGACGTCCCAATGTTGACGTTGGCGATGCCGCAATCGGAGCCGCCATGTGAGAGGAAGTACTCGGCGTTCTGCACGTTGTCCGTAAAGATCGACGACGACAAGCCCTGCGCGACGCCGTTCTGCATCGCGATAGCTTCATCCAGTGTCTCGAACGGCATCAGATAGAGGATCGGACCGAAGGTTTCCGTCTGAACGATGTCCGAGTCGTTGTCGGCCAACGCAATTGCCGGCGTGATGAAATTGCCGGGCCGGTCGAGTTTCTCGCCGCCGCACAGCAACTCGCCACCCGAGGCCTTCACCGCCGCGCAGGCATCGAGCACCCGCTGCGACGACGCCTCGTCGATGACCGGTCCCATGAGCGTATCCGGGTCGAGTGGATTGCCGATGCGCACCTGGCCGTAGGCTCTGACCAGCGCGTCCTTGAGTTCCTCGAAGCGCGAGTGGTGTGCAATGACGCGACGCGTTGACGTGCAGCGTTGGCCGGCCGTTCCAACGGCGCCGAAGACGATCGACGGTACCGCGAGGTCTAGATTGGCGTGCTCGTCGACGATGATGGCGTTATTGCCGCCGAGCTCGAGCAGGGACTTGCCCATTCGCCCTGCAACGCGTTGGGCCACTTGCTTGCCGACGGCACAGGAGCCCGTGAACGAGAGCAGGTTGACGCGCTCGTCGTCGACAAATCGTTCTGCGAGTTCATGGCCGGCGTCGTTGATGAGGAAGAAGACTGGCGGCAGATCCATTGCCGCGAGCGCTTCATTGAAGATCTTCTGCACGGCGACGGCGCAGAGTGCCGCCTTCGGTGACGGTTTCCATACGTTCACGTTGCCGCAAATCGCCGCAACACAGGCGTTCCACGCGTACACGGCGACCGGAAAGTTGAACGCCGAAATCGTGCCCACGATACCCAGCGGGTGCCACTGCTCGTACATGCGATGTTGTGGCCGCTCCGAATGCATCGTACGCCCGTACATCATGCGCGACTGGCCGACCGCAAAATCAGCGATGTCGATCATCTCCTGGACTTCGCCGTCACCCTCGGCTTTGATCTTACCGGTCTCGAGCGTAACCAGGCTCCCCAGCGGGTCCTTGTACTTGCGCAGCGCATTGGCGATTCGGCGAACGGCCTCGCCGCGCACCGGACCGGGTACGTCGCGCCAGACGAGATACGATTCCCGTGCCGCCACGAGGATTTGCTCGTATTCGGCTGGCGTCGTCGAGCGAACGCTGGCCATAACTTCATTGTTTGTGGGATTGACGGATTCGATCAGCGCCGCCGACTGGTTGGCTGACGACTTGTCACCGAACCACGTTCCGTCGTTCACGGCCGACAGGCCGAGTTGCTCGAGTACTGCTTGCATGGAATTCTCCGAAAAATCCGCCGTGACAGGGCGGGACCGTGGCGCGCATTGTGCCAATGGCGGCAGGTGCTTTCCATACGAAAAAACCGTAGCAAATCAGGCGCTTCGGACAGTATCCGAACAGAGCTTCGAGATTGCTGGAGGAACATTCGCTAAATCGTTGATTGCTTGAGAAACTTTTGAGCCCGGCCGCAGGCCGTGGCATAGTCCGCGCTTGACGTCCGGCATATCGCCGTGCGCGTGAACCTGAGGTTCGAGAGCAACGTGAGCAGATCTGTACCCAAAACTGACTGGCATCCTGCCAGTTGGCAGAGCTTCCCGGCATCGCAACAGGCGGTGTACCCGGACAGGGCGGCCCTCGATCGCGTCGTCGCCGACCTGAGCCGGTTGCCGCCGATTACGACGTCCTGGGAAGTCGATTCGCTCAAGGATCAGATTGCCAGGGCGCAGCGCGGTGAGGCGTTCGTCCTGCAGGGCGGCGACTGTGCGGAGACCTTCGACGAGTGCACGTCCGAGAACATCGTCGACAAGCTCAAGATCCTGCTGCAGATGAGCCTCGTCATGATCTACGGGCTCAAGAAACCGGTGGTCCGGGTCGGGCGCATGGCCGGGCAGTACGCGAAACCGCGTTCGGCCGATACCGAGACGCGTGACGGCATGACGCTGCCGAGCTTCCGCGGCGACCTCGTGAACCGCTCAGGATTCACGGCCGACGATCGCATTCCGGATCCCGCCATGATCCTGCGTGGCTACGAACGCGCCGCGCTGACGCTCAATTTCGTCCGCTCCCTGATCGACGGCGGTTTCGCCGATCTCCACCACCCGGAATACTGGGACCTCGGATGGGTCAGTCACTCAGCGGCGGCGGACGAGTATCACTCGATCGTATCGTCGATCTCGAACTCGCTCGATTTCCTGGAGACGGTTTCGGGCCGGCAGTTTCATCGTACCCAGCGTGCCGAGATCTATGCCGCACACGAAGGCCTGCACCTGCATTACGAGCAGGCGCAAACGCGCTTTCTCGATCGTCGCGACCGCTGGTACAACCTGACGACGCACTTTCCCTGGATCGGTATGCGCACGGCCGAGCTCGACGGCGCACACGTGGAGTATTTCCGCGGCATCGCTAACCCGATCGGCATCAAGGTCGGGCCGGGCATGACGCGCGAATGGATGCAGGAACTCATACGCGTGCTGAATCCCAACAACGAACCCGGCCGCTTGACGCTCATCCACCGCTTCGGCGCGAAGTCGATCGAGGAGCATCTGCCCGCGCTGATTTCGGCCGTGAAGGAGACTGGCTCTCCGGTTCTGTGGGTCTGCGACCCGATGCACGGCAACACGGAGAGCACATCGGATGGCATCAAGACAAGACGTTTCGACAACATCGTCGGCGAGGTCGAGTCCGCGTTCCGGGTGCACGAAAAGATGGGCACCTATCTCGGCGGCATTCATCTGGAGCTGACGGGCGAAAACGTGACGGAGTGCACCGGCGGAGCACGCGGTCTCACCGATGCAGACCTTGCGCGTGCCTACAAGTCGACCGTCGATCCGCGCCTGAATTATGAGCAGGCGATGGAAATCGCTATGAGGATCGCCGGCCTTTGACCTCGCGCCATTCGCCGGGCGCGAGCCCGTCGAGGGTCCAGTCGCCAACGGCGTAACGAATGAGTCTCAGCGTCGGCACGCCGACGGCCGCCGTCATGCGCCGCACCAGCCGGTTGCGGCCTTCTGTCAGAATGATCTCGACCCAGCTGTCGGGCACGTTCTTCCGGTATCGTATCGGCGGGTTGCGGTCCCAGAGACCGTCGGGCTCGTCGATTCTCCGGGCCGATGAGGCCCGGGCCAGGCCGTCCTTGAGCGTCACACCCTGGACGAGCTGATGCAATTGCCGGTCGCTGGGGAGCCCCTCGACCTGCACCCGATAGGTCTTCGGCAATCGATAGCGCGGCTGGCTGATGCGGGCCTGCAGGCGGCCGTCGTCCGTCAGCACGAGCAGTCCCTCGCTGTCGTAGTCGAGGCGGCCCGCCGGGTAGACGCCTTGTACGTCGACATGGTCCGCCAGGGTCGCACGACCTTCCGCATCGCGGAACTGGCTCAGTACCCGGTACGGCTTGTTCAACAGGATCAGCACTTTTTGTCAATCACGGCAATCTGTACAATGCACGCCTTTTTCGGCGGCCCCTGGGGCCGCCGCTCAGGCAGCGAATCGAGACTTCTTCATGCAATTCGATCATATCAATGTGCCGGCGGACGGCGAGGCAATTACCGTCAATGCGGACAACTCACTCAATGTGCCCGACATCCCAATCATCCCCTACATCGAAGGCGATGGGATCGGGGTCGACGTTACGCCGGTCATGCTCAATGTCGTCGAAGCCGCGGTCGAGATCGCGTATGGCGACGATCGGCAGATTCGCTGGACTCCGGTCTACGCCGGTCGACGCGCAACCGAGATCTATGGTGACGATAACTGGTTGCCCGACGAGACGCTCGAGGCGCTGCGAAAGTTCGTCGTTTCGATCAAGGGGCCGCTGGCAACACCGACCGGTGGCGGTATTCGCTCACTCAATGTTGCGATCCGCCAAACGCTCGACCTGTACGCGTGCGTACGTCCGATTCGCTACTTCCCGGGCGTCGAAACACCGATGAAGGACTCGGACCTCGTCAACATGACGATTTTCCGCGAGAACACGGAGGACATTTATGCCGGTATCGAGTACCCGACCGGGTCGCAGGAAGTGCAGAAGCTGATTCACTTCCTGCAATCGGAGCTCGGCGTTACCGAGATCCGCTTCCCGGCCAGCTCGGGCATCGGCATCAAGCCGGTTTCGCGTGAGGGCTCGGAGCGTCTGATTCGCAAAGCGATCCAGAACTGCATCGAGCGCGACCAGGGTTCCGTCACGCTGGTCCATAAGGGCAACATCATGAAGTTCACCGAAGGTGCCTTCTGCAAGTGGGGCTACGAACTCGCTCGCGAGGAATTCGGCGCGACGGAGAAGGACGGTGGGCCCTGGCATGCCTTCAACAACCCGGTGACAGGCCGCGAGATCATCGTCAAGGACGTGATCGCCGACAACTTCCTGCAGCAGATTCTGTTGCGACCCGAAGACTACGACATCATCGCGACGCTGAACCTTAACGGCGACTACATTTCCGACGCGTTGGCGGCCCAGGTCGGCGGTATCGGCATTGCGCCCGGCGGCAACATCGGAGACGGCATCGCGGTATTCGAGGCTACGCACGGCACGGCGCCGGGTTTTGCGGGTAAGAACCGCGTCAACCCCGGCTCGCTAATCCTCTCCGCGGAAATGATGCTGCGTTACATGGGCTGGACCGAGGCGGCCGACCTGATCATCAAAGGCGTCGCCGGCACGATCGCGAACGGCGAGTTGACCTTCGATCTCGCGCGTCTGCGTACGGCGATTCGCAGTCCGAAGCGCAAAGCCAGGACGCACGACAAGAAGGAAGTCGAGGAGCAGCTCGAGCAGTTGATTCCGGGTGCGCGACTCGTCGGTACACGCGGGTTCGGCCGGGCCGTCATCCGGCACATGTCCGACTAGCAGCTTTGACGATCTTCGATGCAAGCTGCCGAGCTTGTCCGCGCCTGGCCGACTTTCTCGACGACGTCAAAGGCCGCTTCCCGGACTATTACTGCAAGCCCGTACCGCCGTTCGGCGCGCCGGATGCGCGCTTGCTCATTGTCGGCCTCGCGCCCGGCATGCACGGTGCGAATGCGTCGGGCCGGCCATTCACCGGGGACCATGCAGGGATTCTGCTCTACCGGATGCTGCACAAGCACGGATTCGGTTCACGCGATCGCTCGGAGTCGGCGGACGACGACCTCGAACTGATCGACTGCCGGATCACCAACGCCGTCAAATGCCTGCCGCCCGACAACAAGCCGGTCGGTGCCGAGATCAACACATGCAATGCGTTCCTCGCCAATGAACTACGTGCTTTGCAAGACGACGCCGTCGTCCTGGCGCTCGGCGGTATTGCGCACCGGGCGATCGTCAAGGCAATGGGCCTGCGGCAGGCGGACTTCAAGTTCGGGCACGCGGTGCTCCACGATGTCGGTGCCTTTCGCGTGCTCGATTCCTATCACTGCAGCCGCTACAACACGAACACGGGCCGCCTGACCGAGGCGATGTTCGACGCCGTATTTGCAGAGGCGAGGGTGTTGCTACAAGGTTAGGCGTGTGACGGAACCAGCGCCATTCGAAGTCAAGTCCTTTCTGCGCAGCCTGACGCACCGTCCGGGTGTGTATCGCATGCTCGATGCGAAACACAAGGTCATCTATGTCGGCAAAGCGCGCGACCTCAAGAAGCGTGTGTCTAGCTATTTCACCCGCTCGCAAACCGCGCCGAAGACCGCGGCGATGATGGAGCTGGTCGCCCGGGTTGAAGTGACGGTGGTCAACACCGAGGCCGAGGCGCTAGTACTCGAGTACAACCTCATCAAGCAGCACAAGCCGCGCTTCAACGTGCTGCTGCGCGACGACAAGAGCTACCCCTACATTTACGCGTCCACCGAACAGAAGTTCCCGCGCCTGAAATTTCATCGCGGCGCACGGAAGGGAAAAGGACGCTATTTCGGTCCTTACCCGAGCACCCGCGCTGTGCGACAGACGCTCAATGAGCTGCAGAAGCTGTTCCTGATTCGCAACTGCGAGGACAGCTACTTTCGCAATCGAACGCGACCATGTTTGCAGTACCAGATCAAACGCTGCACAGCCCCCTGCGTCGGAATCGTCGAAGAGGCGCAGTATCGCAAGGACATCGACGCAGCGATTCTGTTTCTTGAAGGCAGGAACAAGCATGTCGTCAACTCGTTGGTCCAACGTATGGAGGAGGCCTCGGCGGCGCTGGACTACGAACAGGCGGCCAGGTTCAGGGACCAGATCTCGAGGCTGAAGGAGGTCGAAGCCCGGCAGCTGGTCAAGCGCGGTGACCGCAAGGATCTCGACGTTCTCGGATTTGCGTCGAACGGCGCTATTCATTGCGTCACGGTCGTCTTCATTCGCAACGGGTCCGTGATCGGAAGCCGCGATCACTTTCCGCGCCTGCCGGGGGAAACCGACAAGGCCAGACTCATGAACGGATTCGTCGCACAGTATTACCTCGGCCGGGACGCCCCGTCGGAGATCGTGCTCGACGTCGCGATCGCGGATGTCGGGGTCCTGGAACAGGAACTGGCGACCCGGTCGGGCCACAAGGTGGCGATTCGTCACCGGGTTCGCGGCGATCGGGCCCGCTGGCTGGACATGGCACGCACCAACGCCGAGCAGGGGCTCAATCTCAAGGTCGCGAGCAACGCGACGATCAAGCGACAGTTCGCAGCGCTAGGCGACGCGCTGGGCCTCGAAGAAGCGCCGCAACGCCTCGAGTGTTTCGATGTCAGTCACACGTCCGGCGAGGCGACCGTGGCGTCCTGCGTGGTCTTCAATACGGCCGGCCCGATGAAGAGTGACTACCGTCGTTTTAATCTGCGCCCGGATGCTGCGGGTGATGACTACGCGGCGATGGCCGAGGCGCTGACACGCCGATACCAGCGTATCAAGAAAGGCGAGGTGCCGATGCCCGACGTCCTGTTTGTCGACGGCGGGAAAGGCCAGCTCGCCGAGGCGATGAAAGTGCTTGACGAACTCGAGCTCGACTGGCTCAACGTCGTGGCCGTTGCCAAGGGCCGGGCGCGGCGACCGGGCGCGGAGCGGCTGTTCCGTCCTGGTAGCGACAAGGCGCTGCAACTGCCGCCGGACTCTCCGGCTCTGTTGCTGATACAACAGATTCGGGACGAAGCGCATCGCTTCGCGATAACCGGGCATCGGCAGCGGCGGGCGAGGGCGCGCAAGTCCTCGCCGCTCGAACAGATACCCGGACTGGGCCCGAAGAAGCGCCGCGAGTTGTTGCGCCAGTTCGGCGGGTTACAGGGGATCGTGGGCGCGGGCATCGACGACCTTGCCAAAGTGCGTGGGATTAGCCGTTCGCTCGCCGAAACGATATACAATGAGCTCCACCTCGAGCACCAATAAGAAGAACAGAGCGACACCTTGAAACTCAACCTGGCCAATTTCCTGACGCTGCTTCGTATCGCGGCGATTCCGGTGGTCGTAATCTGCTTCTACAGCCCACTGGAATACGCACGACCCATCGCGGCCATACTGTTCGGCCTGGCTGCCGTCACCGACATGATCGATGGCTGGGTTGCGCGGCGGTTCGGCCAGATGTCGCGATTCGGCGAGTTTCTGGATCCTGTGGCCGACAAACTCATGGTGGCCATTGTTCTGGTCATGCTGGTGCAGGCGGAATCCGGCTGGTTCGAGGACATCATCGCGATGATCATCATCGGACGGGAAATCACGATTTCCGCGCTGCGTGAGTGGATGGCAACGATTGGCGAGCGCGCCAACGTGAAGGTCGACATCACGGGCAAGATCAAGACGACCCTCCAGATGTTCGGGATCGCGTTCATGGTGTACCGCAACGACCTGTTCGGTATCCCGATCTACACGACCGGCTTCGTCCTGCTCGTGCTCGCAGCCATCATGACGATCTGGTCGATGATCGTGTACCTTCGGGCGGCCTGGCCGTTTATAATGGCAGATGAAAATAAGGCCTGAAAAAAGCGGCCTGTCGGCTTGACAGTCGTCGACAAGCGGCTACAATCTCGGCCCTCTTGCGGGAATAGCTCAGCTGGTAGAGCGCAACCTTGCCAAGGTTGAGGTCGCCGGTTCGAACCCGGTTTCCCGCTCCAAACAAAGAAAAGGGCCGCTCATCGAGCGGCCCTTTCTACTTCCGGCTAAGCGAATTCTGGCTCGCAGCGATCAGCCTGGCTATCAGTGAATGCCACAATACGCTTCGTATCTGCCCGCATAGCCCGGCGCGGTTTCCGATGGTCATATGCGCGCGAATCCTGACACTTTCGCGGAGGGCATTTGAAATGTCGAAATTCACCAAACTCATTCTTTCGGTTGCGGCACTCACCGTCATCGCGCTGCCGGCTCAGGCCTACGAGAAAGGCGACTGGCTGGTACGTGTCGGCGTCGGCATGGTCGACCCGAAATCGGACAACAGCCCCGTGGCCAACGTCGACAGCGGCACGTCGCTGGTCGTCAATGGCACCTATTTCTTCACGCCGAACATTGGCTTCGAGGTCCTGGCTGCATGGCCGTTCTCGCACGACGTCGAGCTCGTTGCGGACGGCTCGAAGGTCGGTGAAACCAAGCATCTGCCGCCGACATTCAGCCTGCAGTATCACTTCGACACCAACACAAACTTCCGTCCGTACGCCGGTATCGGCCTGAACTACACGACGTTCTTCGATGAAGAAACGACCGGCGCATTGACCGGCACGTCACTCAGCCTCGACGACTCCTTCGGGCTCGCGGCGCAGCTCGGTGCCGATTTCGACGTTTCGGACAACCTTTTCCTGAATGTCGACATTCGCTGGATCAACATCGAAACAGATGCCAGCATTCCTGAAGTACCGCTGAGCTTCGACGTCGAAATCGACCCGATGGTTTACAGCATCGCACTTGGCTGGAAATTCTGATCGCAAACAATCGATCTGATGAGAATGCCCGCGGTTTTCGCGGGCATTCTTTTTTTTGGCTAAGGGGTAAAGGCGTATCCGACCTTCATGAACCAGGTGCGGTCCGTCGTGGTGAGCCCATCCAGAGCATCCTCGTCGATCAGCTGGTCCGAATAGCCAAGAAAAAACACGGTCTGCGGGTTGATCTTGTACGAGTAGAGCAGCTGCCGCCCAACGTCTTTTGAACGGGCGTCGACGCTATCTGTGTATTCGGCCTGATTGCGTTCGACATCCTGAAACTGCGTCGTCAGCCGTATAAAGCTACGCACGTTGAACTGCCAGGTCAGCCGCACGTCGTGCACGGCGGCATCGAAAATCTTCGCGCCCTGTTGAGTGTCGAGCTGGAAGATCGCCGCATCGTAGCGTAACAGCAGGTTGCGATTTACGTTCCACCGGACGGACGGTTCGAAAACGGTCTGCTTGCCCAGCCGGGTATTGTCGAAGTCGATCTGGTCGCCGTACGACATCCACAGGCCGAGAAAAAGCCCGCCGCGGGGCTGGAACTCGCCGAACGCGCTGACCCGCTTTTCCTCGAACAGGACGTCGTCGGACAGTCGGTCGCGGACAAGGCCACCAACCTGGATGAACGACTGCATCGGACCATTGATACTGAAATAGGCCTCGACTTCGCGCTCCAGCACTCGGCCGGCATCGTCATGTGCGATGTCCCAGTCGCCGTTCAGGCGCAATCGGGTCCACCAGTGTTTCTCCTCGCCGTGCCAGATACGTCCCAGTCCGACGACCTGCTGCTTGATGTCAACCTGCGGTACGAAGCCCGAATCCGCCCGGAAGCCGTTGCTGCGCTCCTGGTGCCGTATGTAGCCGAACCAGTTGCGCGAGTCGTAGTCGTAGCCGACGAACGCTGCGTGGCCGCTGAAACCGCCGAGCGGCTGGTCGAAGTCGCTCGCAATCTCATCGGGATAGCCAGTATCGGAGCGCAGGAATTGAGCGCGGATATTATGGTTGTCGCTGAGCCTCCAGCGCAGGTCTGCGCCGCCGACGTGATTGTGGTAGTCGGTGCCCGTCCGCGTCGTGATCATGGCGCCAAGCGCGGATGCTTTTCCGAACCCGTGCGAGTAGCGACCCACAAAGGCGGTGTTCGAGAAGTCGAACGACTCGCTGTCGGAGCCGGTCGAGCCAGGGAAGAGCAGGTTCGTGATTTCGTCCTCTGCCGCGAAGACAGCGAACGTGCTGTTGCCGCGCTTGCCGGTCAGTTTGGCGCCGACCGACGGGTCTGCAACCGTGCGCGTGAAAATGGCCCGTATGGGCGAGCGGAAGAAGTCGGCGCCTTCGAGAAAGAACGGCCGTTTTTCGGGAAAGAACAGCGCGAACTGATTGTTCACGTCGAGCTGCGCGCCATCGGCCTCGACCTGCGAGAAATCGGGATTGATCGCCAGGTTCGCGGTCAGGTCGGGCGTTATGCCCCAGCGGACGTTCAGGCCGCCTTCAATGTCCGTGCTGCCCGATTCGAGTGGCGTGATGCCCGGGTCGTCCGTCGAGCTCGTTTGCAGCGCGGTCAGCGTCGGCACGATCTCGAGGTCCCTGCTCGGTGTCGCGTTCTCGAGCCCCTCTAGCTTCTGGAACTGGCACAGATAGCAATTTATGTTGCGGTCGAGGGGGTTGTTCGAAAACCGGTAGCGGTGCTCACGCGGGTAGAAACGCAGCAAATCGACGCCCCAGGACTGTCTGCCGTCGACCTTGGTGAATCGCAGCTGGCTCAACGGGATCTCCATCTCGACAACATACCCGGTGTCGTGGATTCTGCCCGCGGAATCCCAAATCGCATCCCACGATTCGTCCTCGCGCTGCAGAACGTCGTCGTTCGTCAGGTCCATCTGCACGCCGAGCGGGTTGACGAAAAACTCGAACGCACGGCGCCCGTCGCCGTAGGTGTCCACGACAATGCCGACGAAATCGTCATTGAACGCCGAATCGCGATCTCGCAGGAAGGCGCGAATCGCCTGCGGTTCCGGGTCCTCGGCGTCGAAGGCGACGAACAGGCTTTCCCCGTTTTCGACGATGTAGGCGACGGTCTTGACCCGGGCAGGAATGTTCTCGCCGGGGCGGGTTTCCGTATCGATGTCGATGCGCGTGGCATCTCGCCAGGCGTCTTCGTCAATGACGCCATCGATCGTAATCTCGCGATCGGTCCTCGGCAGCTCGGCGATACTTGTCCAGGCAACAGGCGTTGTCAGAAGCAACGCCATGCACAAAGCGCTGCCATTTAACCGACCACTGGACACGGCCGTACCCCCCCTTGAATTTAACTCCCACCGATTAGATGTTTGCTACCGGCAAAACGTTTAGTCGCAGAGGCACGCGACGATGCCGCCGAATGAGCTGCCGGAAAGCCCGGCGAAAAGCCGAAACGAGGCCGTGGAATGTACGCATTAAGTCATTATGCAAAGGCCCTTAACGTATGTATACTGCGACGCCTGCTCGCGGGCGAGGCCTCCAGTCGCGTCGCCCGAGGAACACCGGGGCTAGGTGGCAGAGTGGTTATGCAGCGGCCTGCAAAGCCGTGGACGCCGGTTCGATTCCGACCCTAGCCTCCAATTCCTCATCGCTTGCGCCGTCGCGATCGCGACGGACCCACCCGGATGGGTCGGGAGACGCACTATGAATCTCTTGAGATGCTTGATCGTGTTCTTGCTGCTCCTGGTTCCTGCATCGGCGGTGCCCCAGACACAGACATCCGATTCCTACCTTTGCATTCCGGATCAATCGACTGGATTCACGTACAAGGGCGGCGAATGGCAGGTCGCCCGTTTCAACGTCGCGGAAGAGAAGTACGTCCTGCGCAAGCGCAAGAGAAGAGAAAGGCACCCGATTTACAGCGACTCGAGATGGCTGATATTCCGGTTCGGTGAGACGACGCCCGCCGGCGGGTGCGACAAGGGATTCGATAGGTCCGGGCTGATTCACTGCAGCTACTACCTGTATGGCGATTTCAGGATGAACCGCGATACGGGACGGTACCAGGCCACCTACTGGCCCGGGTATGTCGATTCGCAAGGCGCGGAATCAACTGACGCCGACCGCCGTGCGCCGCGTGACGGCGACGACACGCCGAGCATCACGATTGGACGCTGTTCGGCGATCTGAACGCGAATTTGTTGGCGAGCTTTGGCGACTACAAGTTGCCTTTGTTTCGACCGACGCGCACGACCGAGTCGAAGGCTTGCGGATCCCACAACACGAAATCCTCGAGTGAGTCATTATCGTAATCGACGAAGCGAATGATTCCCGACGAGGGGAGTCTCTGCAGGGCACGGCGCTTCGAGAAAAGGCCTTTCTCGCTACCGAGGTAGACCTCGATTCCCTCGCCGTCGGCGGACGACACGAAGTCCATACGCCCATCGGCATTCAGGTCGACGCCGCTCGTCGGCATGAAGCCTTTGGGACGGAACGTGTCGAAACTCACCTTGGTGCTGATCTTGCGCTTGGACCAGGGTTTCATGTCGTA